>Ga0208898_1000316_pt1 | contig 37870 bp, 12 predicted proteins | sample VirMetDEL_Mar_4_FD_184513 | JGI IMG/M metagenome (GOLD analysis project Ga0208898, IMG submission 184513) | Aqueous microbial communities from the Delaware River and Bay under freshwater to marine salinity gradient to study organic matter... | ecosystem: Environmental > Aquatic > Marine >... | reverse complement strand
GGCTCATTAAACACTAAAGTATTACCTTCTTCCGCTAATCCTCCAACTCCTTTAACTTGATCTCTATTTAAATAAGTAAATTGTTTTTCAAAGTTAGAAAAAACACTTAGATCTAATCCACTAATAATTTCTTGAAGATCCTTAGACTCACTTTTCTCTAAAGAAGAAAGAATTTCTTCAAATTTTTGAGAAATAAAATCTAATCCGTCATTAGCTCCTGGTTCAGATTCAGTAGGAGGTATAAATTTAGAAAAAGATTTAAATCCAAATTGAGCACCTTCTACTATAGCAGCGTACTGAATAAGTAATTGCTTTGCTTCAGTAGGAAGTTGTAAATAAGCATTCTGTAATTCTAATTCTTGAGTAGGGTCAAGATTAGTACCTGCTAAAAATTCTAATCTAGGATTACCTTTTCTAGTTAATCTAGGTTTTAAAAGATCTGCAAATTTATTACCTTTGATCTTTAAAAGCTCTTTATTAATTTTATTTATTAAAATTTGAACTCTTAATTCTCTTTCAGAAGTAAATCTTTTTACTTTTTTAGGATCTTTTGTTAAACCTCCTGAAGCATTAAATCCTATATATCCTTCAGTAGGAACTAATTCCATTACCCCAGTCATTAAATACTTTTCAAATTCTCCACGAATAATTTCTATTTTTTCATAAGGACTATGTAAACTTCCTTCGGTATTAAAACCTAAAGTAGCTAACATTTTTGTGAAGTATTTAGTATAGTAAGGATTATACAAAACAAAAACATTTTCTACAAGTTCTTTTAAAAAGTTTAATCTTGCTGCAGCTGCTCCAATATTAGGGACATTTGTCAAAGGAGCTACTAAATCTGTTGAAGTATCTGAGTCAGATACAAGTGACATATCACTATAGTCTACAGGAAGATCTTTAACTATTTTTAAGAATTTAGTATTAGACTCTATTTCAGAAGATAAATCATTAATTTTTTCAAACATATTTAGCACAGCTAATTGTGATTTGTAGAATTCTTTATTTTCTTCAAAGAGTCTATCTTTTTGTTCTTCTTGGCCTTTTAAAACATTTGCTAAGTCATCTATAACAAAGAACTGTAAATCCGCTTCTTTTTTGGAAGCTGTGCTTTCTACTGTTTCTATAAACAGTTTGCTTAGAGATTCAGCTTTTTCTTCTTTAGCTTTAGTTCTAGCTTGGACATCTATAGTACCATCTTCTAATTCAGATTCATTATAAATAGTTTTAAAATAGTCTTCTTTATCGTTGATATATCTATTAATTTTATCTTCTAACTTTTGAAGAGTTTCAGAAATGCCAGGATAATATTCTTCTAGAATTGTGTACTCTTTAGGACTTATAATATCTTTTAGTTCTAAATTTCCTCTCTCTTTTAACCCTTTACCGGCTTTGATAGATCTTTTACTTTGCCAAGTGTTTAACTTACCTTTAGCATGTTGTATAGCAGATTTTCTAACTCTTAACAAAATATCTTCTAAATCACCTTCTAAAAGTTGTTCTTTTTTAAAGATAGTGTTTACGTTAGCATCAAATCTAATATTATTTATTAAGTCTAAGTCTTTTATATTAGGGTCTTGTAATGCGTCAGATTCTTTTTTACCTATTTTCCCTTTCATAAATTTCTTACTCTTTCTTATTTTAGAATTTATTCCAGAAGGATTACTAGTGATATGTCTAACTATAGGCTGTTGCATAAAATAAGTAATAGTATCTATATCAATTCCTAAACTAATCATAGTACCTATCATATTAATAGTATGACCATTAGCATTAATGATACCTGTAATTAACTCTTTTACGTTATCTATATAACCATTAAGAACAGTATCTCCTAATTCAGTAGTTCTTACACCGTATTTTTTAGTATTTACTTCAAAAGCATCATAAATCGTATCGTTAAATACGTATTCTCTAGGTACAATTATCTCTTCACCTGATTCAGTAGTAATAGTTTTACCTTTTAGTTTTCCTGTTCCTCCTTCCATTGTAGAAGCAAATAAAAGATAAGAAACTACTTTCATTAAGTTAGCTTGTATACCAGTACCTGACACACCTTGGAAGTTATCCTCATGATATTTATAATTATCAGCTATATCATAGACATCCCTTTTCTCACTAAGAGTAATGCTTTGAGTAACTATTTTTAATTTAGAAGCTGCACCTAATTGAGTCTGAAGTAAAGCATCCATTATCTCTTTGTTTTTGATAACTAATTTTCCTTCACCAGATTTTAAAGCATCGAAATCTAACCAAGTAGTAGGATCTAACCATTGACCATTATCATCTTTAAGAATTGCTTCTACTTCTTTTCTAACTGTATCAGGTAATTCAGCAGAAGTAAGAGCTTTAATAATAGTTTCAGGTGTAGTTTTACTATCTACTTTAGAAAAGATATCAGCTTTAATAGCTGTAAACTCAATAGGAGTATTCATATCCTCTTGGTTTCTTTCAGCAGTTATTATTTCTAAATAAGCATCAATTTTCTTATTCTTTTCTAATCTAATAGCTGTTTCATATAAATACTCTAAATAAGGTTGAGTATCTTTAGTTACAGTAGGTTCTAATTCAGCTATTTGACTTAATACTTTTTCTTCAAAAGCAGAGTCCCAATTACCGTCTTTATCGTAACCTATTAATCCATATTTAAAAGTATACTCTTTTTTAAACTCATCTAATTTTTTCTTCTTTAAAAGATTTTTTCCTTTGTATTTAGTATTTATGTCTTTTAACTTTTTAGTATAAGTTACATAATCTTCTACACTATCAAATACTTTTATTCCATCTTTCTTAGAAGCAGTTTCTCTTCTAATATAGAACAAAGCATCAACATCGAAATCCGAACCATGCAAAGGTACTAATTCTTCAGGAGCAATAATTAAATTAGTCTTAGTAGGAGAAGCTACAATTCTAATAGGAAGAGCTGAGTGAATACCTGTAGTAGGGATACGTACTGCAATAGCAGTTCTCATCTTTTCATCATTGTAAATATATTCCCCTTCTTTTAAGTTGTTTTGATCCAACCACCATTGAGGAGCTATAACTTCAGTGTAGTTATCTTCTGTTCTCATTTTTAATTTACGAGGCAAAAGATATTCATCAGTAGTAAATGCATCTTCTACTAACTTCTTATTCTCATCTGACATTTGTTTAAAAGCATTAGAGCCTTTAATAATTGAATTATATTTAGAATCATTAAAGGTAGCTTTATCATAAGTCTTTATAAACTCTTTAACTTCATAAGGAAGATCTACATACTTCTGAGCTTTTGCTTTATCAGTTTCAGAAAGTTCAGCAAAGGTAGTGAGGCCTTCAGCTCCTTCGTAGAATTCTACTCCTAAAGCAGGTTGTACTGTTAATTTGTTACCAGTATGTTTTACTTCTAAAGTTTTCTTAGATATAATATTAGAAATTTGAGTAATAAAGTTTTTAACTACATAAGGGAAGTTATGAGATATATTACCATCTTCTACTATTTCTGCCATTCTATATCCAGTTTCTGATTCTTTTAAAGTTTTTAATATTGTTTTAACAATATTTTCTACATTATATTTTTCACTTTTCGAGTCAAAAATATTTTCTTTTAAATTAAATAACTTAAAAGCTAAATCAGCAATATTACTATCTGATTTATAAACTTTCATAGCCTCAGCAAAATTCTTTAAATTTACATTTAAGAAATAATTTAACTGAGAAAAGTTAGATACTTTAGATTTTTCCTTTAATGATACTGGATTAGATTGAATCTTATAACCTCTCATATATAAATCACTTATATGATGTCTCTGTATAGACTCACCAGGTTTAACTCCGATTATAGGAGCACCTAGTTTGAAAGCAGATTTAGGAATATAATGTTTTACATTATTTTTTTCCATATTTGTAGCTATTCTGTCTAGCTCAGGAAACATAGCTCTAAGTTCTGGAGTAAGTACAAAGGAAGCTGTTTTAATATAAACAGGTTTTCCAGAAATAGGATCAGTATAAAATACAACATTTTTAACAACTTCTCCTAAAGAATAATCTCCTGTTCCTTTTTGTAGATCATTTAAAGCACTCGGTAACATAAAAGAAGCAGCATCTGTAATCTCAAAAGGAACTCCATGTATTTTAGAATAAATACCTTTTAAATCATTTTCAGCTGTTTTCATTCTTTCTGTGTCATCATAAACTGCCATATTAACTTTTTCTGGAGCGTACCCATTTCCTGTTAGTACAGGTTTACCAGGTGATCTAACCCCTTGTTCTCTTTTAATATGGTCTTCAGAATTTTTAGTGAAATGATGATTACCAAAAATCATATTGTCATAATGATAACCGTTAATATAGTTCTGTGTCCAGAATACATCAAAGGATGCTTTAAGTAAAATATCTCCAGGTATTTGCCCAGGTTTTAAGCCATGATACTTATCATCTAAAAACATATCTACTAAATCAGAGTTTCTTTCATAGAATTTTCTTACTGTACCATATATATACTTTAATTCACTTTTCTCAACATCTGTCCATTCATCAACAAATTGTGCAAAAGCATTTCTTCTTTGGGCTTTAGTTCTTCCTATAAAAGTATTTATATCTTCCCCTTTCTCAAATTTAGCTTTAACTTCTTTATCCATGCTTTTCACATGATAGCCGTTAAAGAATTCTCTGAAATTCATTCCGAATTCTTCCTGATAGAAAGTATTATCTACTTCTTCTCCTTTTTTGTAGAGTTCGAAATCATCTTTAAATTTTTGAGAAGACAAATGTTTTTTAATAGAAATTATCTTATCTTCCATTTCAGCAGCTGCTTCAATAGATTTATTTAATTCTTTTTTCCCTAACACTTTAATTTTAACTCCTCCTTCTATATTACGGTTAGACTCTCTTACCCCAAATTGATAATAAAGATTTTCGTTAGTAAGAGCTGTTCCTAAAAATCCAGCTACAAATTTAACTCCATAATATTGTTGTCCAGATAAGTTTTTAATTACTTTACCAGGATATAAAGATTCCTTCTTTTTTAGAGTATCGAATTCTATATAGTCATGTACTTTCTGTAAACCAGTTAAGAAAGTATTAGATTTATTAAATAGCTTTGTATTTCTACTTGAGAAAGCAAAAGGTTTCTTATCTAATTTAAGAGCATTAATTACGTCATAAATAGCAGATCTAATTACCCAAATATATCTTTTATTATTTCTACCATCTATATAGTTTTGAGCAGATAAGAATTCTTCATGAGAAGCTAGCTCTTCACTTATATCTCTTAAATAATTTCCTGAATCAGCAAAAGCGTCAGTAACAGTATCAACATTAGCTTTTTCACCAAAAAGTTTATCTTGATGACGTTGAATCATTTCGTACAAAGTTGTTCTCATAAAAGGAGAAATAGGAGTATTTGATCTTAACCCGAAAACTTCTTTTATAAATTGCGGGCTAACTTGTCTAGTTAATACTCCATTAGAATCTTTGTTATTTAACTCTTTTTGTGCTTTTTTTGTAAAAGTTTCTTTACTACTCTCATTCATAATTTGACGCATTACGTAAGTTCTAAATTTACTTACTAATGCTTTTTGAATCGAGTCTGTAGTAAGAGCTGTCATTCTATAAGTCTCAGCTACTTTATTTTCTTCTAAGAATCCTCTATCCCCTTCTACTAATTCTGTATATTCTTCTTTAGAAACTAGATGAGGATTAGTTTTAGTTTGACGCATATCATAATTAATACTGGCTACCATATCTCTATGAAACCCTCTCACATATACATCATTTATATACTTCATACTTTCTTTAGCAGTATTCAATACTAAATTTTTCTTGTACTCTGTAAGAGCATCTCCTGTTAACCCTTTAGGGCTAGGAGAATTAGAAACATTATTTTTAAGCATCTCACTCACAAAAGGAACTAAAGGACTTCTTTCTACTCCATCAGGATTTTTTACAGATTTAAAATAAGTCGCTTTCTGATCTTTAGGTAATTTCCCATACTCCATAACTTGTTCAATAGCTTTTTCTACTTCTCTCATAATTCTAGTCATGAACACATTATAGTTTGTAGTTTTAGAGTCAAATTTAAATACTCTACCAGCTATTATAACTTTATTGTTGTATGAATCTACTAAAGGTTTTCTAGTTTCTATTCTTTTTCCGTTTTCTATTCTTATAGACTTATAAGTCAAATCTAATTCAATAGGTTTTGCAGTTCTAGAATAAGCTAAATTAGATAATTCCCATATTTCTTCTAGTTTATCTATAATATGTTTATCATCTAAACTAGTAGCTTTAGATTTTAATTCGGCTAAATGTTTTTGCATAAAGCCATAATTAGACATATTCTCTACATCTGCTAAGAAAGACAGTGCTTTAACATAAGCTTTTCTAAAGCTAATATATCTATCTACATTTCTACTCTTAGACATATTTTTATCAGATCTTCTAATAAGAGAGAAATGTTTTTTAAGTTTTTTACCGACAGACTTTTCATTATTATGTTGATTATTTTCCATAATTTCTGCTTCTAAGTTGATAGAGATATCTTCTATATCCACTTCTTCGTCTTTGGTTAACTGTTTAAACTGAGTAGCAAGCTTATATGCTTTTTTAGAATCTCCTTGTTGGAACAAAAAGTTTGCTAAATTATCTATAAAATTAGAATTTCTACTAAGAACATATACATAGAATTCTCCTAAAGGAATCTTTTCTTCCTCAGAAAGAGTTTCATTATAACTATTAAAAAGTTCTAAAGCGTCTAATAGCTCTCCTTTAGGGTTTTTCAGAATAGCATCTATCTGTTCTTTTACAGAATGTTTAGAAAATTTAGATTTTACTTTAGATATCATTTTACCATAAACAGTTTCAAAGTTTACCTTACCGTCAGTAGTAGCAAACTTTTTAGTTTTAGTAGTAAAACTAAAGTCTAATTGAAATCTATCATTTATTTCTTTGTTACCATCTTCTAGTTTATCGTAAAAATAATCTTTAACATATTCTGTTACTGATTTAAAAGCTTGTAATCCTGTATTCAAAGAATTAGTTTTAAAAGATTTAGCAAGATCTTTCATTAACCTTTCGTTAGAAACTTTATTTTGGATCTTATCAAACTTACCTGAAATAATATCTCTTTGTATTTTTTGAATAATCCTATCAGCATCTTCTAACATAAAGAAGTCGTAAGCAGATTGTAATAAATTTTTAATCTTTAAATACATATTATGCATAAACTGCAAAGCACGATTGTTAAATTTATTATACTTCCATGATTTCTTTTGAAAATCATATGCCATGTATTCTTCTCTATTTCTTGGAGAATCTTCTAAAGAGTTTTCTCTTAGCCATGATTTATATTTATTAGATTTCCCTACAATAGTGATCATAGCTTTTCTTTGCTTAGGAGTTAAATACCTGTTAAAAAATAAATGGAAAGTTTCATGACGCATTACTTCAGTAGATATTTTACCATCTTTTGTACCTAAGTAATATACACCATTTTTATAATAACCATAAACATCTTTACCTTTCTGGGCTTGAAGAACTGCTAAAGGTACTGTTTGTATTTGACTATCTTTCAAGAAAGGGAACTGTCTTTTAATATACTCCATAGCTCCTTGTACGGTTAAATCAAAATTAACAGATTCTCTTTCTATATTAGAAAAAGAAAATTCGTTACCGAATTCTTCATCAAATTCCGTATCAAATTCTTCATCTGTAAGATTATTAGTTCCTTTTTGGATGACATAATCTTTAAAAGGTTTTGCCCCATCTTCTGTGATATAACTTCTTGATTCTTTTTTTCCGTCTTTATTAGTTATAGAGAGATAATTGTTATATAAGTCACTAAAAGTTTGTACTCCTTCTACAATTTCAAATTCTCCCACTTCTATTCCGGACTCATCTAAAAGAACTTGAGAAAAAGCTAAATCATAAGTATTTTCCTCTTTATCGTATACGTATTCGACTCTATGTCTATAAGTATCTCCTCCAAATTTTTGATCGAATGTTAAATCGAAATCAAATGCAGGAGTATGAGGATCTCCTTTCATCATTTCATCTATAGTCAAAGGTTTCTCTATGAAATATTTTAATCCATTATTTGTCCCTTCACTTCTATTATTTCCTTTTTCTGAAACATCTAAAGTTCGATCTCCTCTTTTGTTCGTAGCTAAATAAGTATAAGAATTCTCATCATCTAATTCTATTTCTTCTTCGACTAAAGTTTCTTGATTACTATTTAAAGTATCCTCATCTTCTGGATAAGAATTATTTTCAGGCTCTTCTTCTGTTAAAACATCTTCTTCTAATACTTCATTTAACCCAAGATCTTTTTCTGAAATAGTTCCATCATCTTTTTCGTTTATTTCTTCAACTGTGTTTTCATCCCCTTCTAATAACTCATCTAATTCCCCAAACATATTTAAAATATCGTCTGCAGTAGCTGTATCTTCTTCAGGATTAGGAGATATGCCAGGTGGATTTTCTATACCTTCAGACTCTGTAACACCGTCTCTTTTCTGAACTGTTAAAGAAGTAGGAATTACATCGGAAACAGAAGTTTCTAGTAAATCAAAAACTTTATCATGATCTGCGTTTTTCCCATATACATCAGTAACCTTAACGTTTTCATATAAAGAATCAAAATTTTCTTTTAAGTTCCTTAATCCTTCTAATAAATTAAACTCAGGATTACCTCTATATAAAGATTGATAATAAGTTTTATCTAAAACTGTTTTTGTTTTTTGATCATACCTTTTACCTTTTCTTCTGAATTCTACTTTGTTGGATCTAGCTATTTGATTTATTACTTTCTGCGCAGGTCCATTACTATACTTAGTACCTGAAGTAGCTTTATTTAGATAATAGTTAGCTACATCTTCAGGAGTCATACCTTTATCTAATTTAGGGACATGTGCTTTATAGTCTACTGGAAAATTATTTAAACCTTTTCTATCTATTGCTGCATCATCTTCTAGTTTAAGATTTTTATAAACTCTTACAGTACCTTCTTTTACTACTTTGTTTCCTTCTACAGGGATATCTACTACATAATGATCAGATAGCATTTCACCTTTTACTTCATGGTTAATAGTAAATACGGCTCTATAAAACTTAGATGTTTTTTTGCCCATAGTTTTATTAACTATAGCCCATCCAGGATAATCTTTATTAATATTATTTTTACTGTCTATAGATCTACTTGTAGAACCTTCAATGACTAAATGTTTATCGTATTGAACGGATCCTTGAGCTATTGAAGCATTTTCTATAGAAGGTTTATCATCTAAAGAGAATAAAAGACTACTAAGATTTGAGCTAGAAGAAGGAGCAGTTATATTAGCTAGTTCTTTGAAAGCAGATTGTTTTCCTTGTAGTATAAGAATAGCTGCTCTATGTTTAGTTAAAGTAACAGTTTGATCTGTAGCCGAAGTAGAAGTAACTTCTATCTCTTCGTTACTACCAAACTCTGCTATGTCTATACCTTGATCTAATAATTCTTGATTAAACTTTTCTGCTTGATCTATAAGAGTACTAAGCATTTTATAATCTTCAGAATCTTTAGATTTCTTCTTAGCCCTAGTAGGAATAAAGAAATGTTTTTCAGGGTTTACTCCGTCATTAACAGTAAATCTAATATAAGTTCTACCTAATTTAAAAGAAGAGTCATTTGTAAACATTCTAGAATCTTTTAACTGCCCAGTTATTTCTTTTATATTTTTAGTAGTTAAAATAACAGGTTCTATTTTTAAAGTTTCAGTTCCTGATGTTGTATTTTGGTTAAATAAATCTCTGATCTTTCCTTTTAAGAAAGCTAATTTTTCTCCGATAGATTTATAATTATTGTTATCAAATTTAAATGAAAGTTTAGATTTAGATTTAACTGTGTATACTTCTTTCCCTTTTGCATTTTCTACTTGTACATCACTAAAGTTTTGTAATAAAAACTGAGTAACAGGTTCATTGTCTCCTAAAGGATTTTGCTCTACTGCTTTATCTACACCTACTTGAATATAACCCCCTTTTTCGGTATCAGGATTTTTAATAACATATACTCTTCTATAGAACTCTCCTCCAAAACCATTATCATCTTTTACTATAAAAGATATTAAATTTTGATTTTGTTTCACAAAGTCAATAGCACTATGTCTAGGATACACATCTTTTTCAGGACCTTTCTCTCCTAAATCATCTACTACTTCATCTTCTTCTACATCGTAATCCATGTCATCTTCATCCTGTTCAGGATAATCATCATAAGAATCATCTTCGAAATCAAAAATTTCATCATACTCTTCATCTAATTCTTCGCCTATTTCATTTTTTACTTTTTCTTGTACAACTTTAGGAGGTAAAGATTTATCTGCTTTAGGGTCATTTGCTACAGCTTCTTCAGAATCTTTTATATCTTCTTTCATAGCTATAGGTGCAGCTTTTTTAGCTTTTTTAGTTTTCTTAATTTTTTCTAAACCAAAGTCTTGTTTTCTATTATTTATAGCTAAAGGTTTTTTCAAATGTCTATTTTTAGAAGAGAAATCATTTATAAAAGTTACTTTAGTATCTGAATCTGTTCCTATTATCTCATTTGTAGCTGTGTAACCTTTTCCATGGCTTTCTTTAGTAAACATATCATAGTTGTCTTTTAACACATTATCAGTGTTACTTCCATCTTCTACTATATATATACCTTTACTTCCTCTAGAAATAGCATCTGCTAAAGCTAAGTTAATTAGTTCTTTTCCTATTTTACCGTCTTCAGATAACTCTAATGTTACCTCTTCATAGCCTTCTACTGTCTTACCGAACTTAACAGATCCTTCATATGTACCGTTAAAACCTTGAACAGTTATAGTTCTTCCATCAGCTTCTTCTGCTATTTCTACTTCTAAATCTTCTTTTCCAGTTCTATTAGAAGCCATCAATAAAGACTTTCTAAAGTTCTCTTTAGCTTTTTCTTTTTGATTCTGTGTTAATAATCTTTGCTCAGAAGCTACTACTTGTTCCTGATATTTATTTATTCTTTCGGATAAAGTTTTAGGAGTATTTAATCCTCTCTTTTCTAAAATGTTTTTATACCTTTGGTTATATTTATCTCTAATTTCAGCTAATTCTTTTTGAGCTTTTTCAAGTTGTATCTCTAAAGTATTTATATAACTAGTTTTAAATACTTCATATTCATCTTGATTGTAGAAATTAGTGTACATTACTGATCTTTCTACATTAGTATCTGTCATTATATTTTCAAAAGCTCTATACACTTTTTTGTAAGCAGACTTTTTAAATCCTAGTATACCTAAAATAGCGTTCATTATTCTTCTAAAAATATTATCATTAGTCTTAGAGTATCTAAATTTAAGTTTTCTCACAAATTTAGGATCTGCTAATTCTGCTACTGTTTCAAATATATTAATAGCTCCGTACTCTCCTTCGAATTTAGGATCTTTATTTAAGTCTTCTAAAAGAGTAATGAGTTCCATTGTAGCTTCTTTCTGCTTATCAGTCATTTCGTCGTATAAAGGATTATTTTCATCCATATAAAATAAATCTCCTGATCCTATTCTTGTAGTAACTGAGCGCATAGCTTGTACTGTAACAGCATGTATTAATTCGTGTACTAGAACTTCTCCTAAACCTTCATTTAAATGTTTTATACTTACTTTTACTACATGTTCTGCTGAAGCAAAGTATCCTGCTGCATCACTTTCTTTATTAGCACTTTTACCTAAGTAGTCGCTGGAGAAAAACACTTTAGTACCTAATTGTTTATTTAGTACTAACATTTTTCTATACAATCTTCTCTGTGCTCTTGTAAGAGGTAACTTATCTAAGATTTTAGTTATTTGATCCATGTCATGAGTAGCATCTGGAGCAATCCCGTACTTTTGAAGAAACTCTTTTTTCTCTTTTATTAATTCTTTTCTTTTTGAATCTCTCTTTAACTTTTCTAAATCTCTTTCTCTTTTAAAAACTCTATCATTTGATAAATCTGAATACTCTATAGGAAGATTATACCCTAAACTTTTAGCTTTTTCTCTTAATTCAGAAATAGGTCCATAACTATTTTCTCCGTAAGTAATTAGTACTTCTAATTCATTTGAATAATCATTTAATTTTTTTATTTCTAACTCAGCTTTATTCTTTTCTTTTAAGAGGTTAGCTCTTTCTTCTGCAGTAATATTAGGATCTTTTAAAGACTCATTTACCCTGTCAATAATATTTTGATTATTATCTATTTGAAATGAAGCTTCTTCTAAAGAAATATCTAATTTATGTTTAGATTGAATTCTTTCTTTAATTTTGCTTATTATCTTCATATACTCAGGAAATGATTTTTTATCTTTAAAATCATTATTATCCGCTATATATTCTATTTCTTCTTGTACCTGTTGTTCTGCTTGTTCTTCTTGTTGTAAAGCTTGCTCTTCTTGCTGCTCCAAAGATAACTCATCCTCTTGTACAACATCTTCTTGGACAGATGTTTCAATATTAGTATCTGTCTGAGTTTCATTTATTTGTGTCTCTTGAGTGCTTTGTTCTTTTTCTATTTCTTTTAATACATTATTTATATCTTCATCATATTCAAAAAGATCTTCTTCTAATCTTAAATCTTTTCCATAAATTTGTTTTACTAACTTATTTAATTCAGATATAGAAATGAATTTTTCGTCTCTATACTTTTCTAAGAATTCAATTAATTTTAATTCTTTTTTACTTCTTTTTAGAAAGTCTGTAGAAAAATTTATAGAAAATTCAGCTGATTTTCTCGCACCATAATTCTCAGAAGAAGGGTCTTTTTCAAGAGATGGAAGAGATTCTAGAGTTTCTTTATACTCTCGAAGAGATTCTTGTGCTATAGATATCTCTCTTAACAAAGAATCTTTAGTATTTAAATAGTCTTCCAAAATAGTATCTATTGCTTCTTGGTATCTTCTTTTAAGTTTTCTAGTTTTTCTGCTTTTGAAGAATTCCGAAATAGGAGATTTTCTTTTTCTAGGAGAAGCTCCCATTGAAGGAGAAATATCATCAGATTCTTTTTTTCTTTTCGCCTCTTTTATTCTTTTCCGTAGTTCTTCTATTTCATTTTCTTTTCTTCTTACAGCAGTTGTTTCAGCTTTTCTAGCTTTTTTTATTTCATCTATTACTTCTTTTTTAGTCTCTTCATCTATACCTTCTAAGTTTTCTACATGTTCTACTAAATAATGTTTTCTCTTAGTAGGGACTTCTTCTGGTTCTTCAGGGTCTTTCATTCCTTCTTTAACAGCTTCTTTGACTACAGTTACTGCTTGCTCTGCTACAGAAGTTTTGACTTCTTCTTTCATTCTCTGAGCTACCTTTTTGTTATTTAATTCTTTTAATTCTTTTTCTTTTGCTTTTTTTGCGTCCACTAAATTTTTTAACTCATCATCATATTCTTTTTCTATCTCTTTTAAAGCCTTAGCTCTTTCTTGTCTTATTTCATTTTTTTCTTTCTCTGTTTTAGCTTGCTTTACTTTTTCTTCAGTTTCTTTATTGAATTTATTAATAACTCTTTTTTTCTTAGCTCTTTTTAGTTTTGTAGTTTTCTGAATTTGTTCTATATCTTTAACTATAGTTTCTTTAAGAAAGTCAAAATCTATATCACTTTGAAACTGAGACTCTTTATCATATAAATCTCTTATCTTTTGTGTTTCTTCGTCATATTCAGGTAACTGCTCTTTTTTATCATCTTCTCTAAATTGATTTACTTTTTCTCGGACTTTTTGAATAAATTCTTCTGTATAATCTAAACCATCATTCTCGTCTAATTGAGCTGCTATTCTTTCTTCGATAGAAAAGTTTTGAGGATTAGCTAATACTTCTTTTCTTGCTTTTACTCCTTCAGGGATAGTAAATTCTTTTTCAAATTCTTGATAAGCTTCATCTAACTCTTCATCTGTAGGTTGTACAGATTCTTCTTTTGTATCGTTTTCATTAGATGCAGTTTGTTGATCTACTTTTGGAGCAGGGGATGTAGATTGATTTTCTATTAAATTTAATAACTCAGCAACAGCTAATTGTTGACCAACACTACCTTTTACTTGATCAGATCCTCTACGAGTTAAGTAATTTTTTATCCCTTCTGCTATGTTATCATCTATTTTTTTAGCTCTATTTATTAAATCTTGTGCTGTTTCTTCAGAAGCTTCTTGTCCAAATTCTACACCTTTAGAAATATTTTCTCCATAAACACCAAATCCTTCATTACTTCTTATAAAGGAAGCAGTCTCATCTACTACTCTCTTTTTTAACTCTTCTATTTGCTGTTCTGTTAGATTCTCATTATTAATATAAATAGTTACAGGATCATGTCTTGTAGACCATCCATTAGGATCAGAAGGAGTTTTGTAATAAATACCATAGTCTGACGCTATCTTATCTAAAACATCAATAAGATCTTTAGATCCTTTAACATTCAAACTAATTCTATTTTTTCCTTTCCCTGATGTGGACGCTGTTTTAGGTATTCTATAATGCCATCCATTCTCATCTTGAACTCTTTTTAATAAATCGGAAACTTTACTAGTATATTCTTCTATTTTATTGTCATTTTTATCATTATATTCTGCAGTTCTAATATTTGCGTAGATACTATTTAACATGCTGTCAACTACAGTAGGAGTTAAATCAATATCTCTCCATGATTCAAATATATTTATAACATGAATATTTTCTTCTCTTCCTTCTGAAGCAACTCTTTTTTTATATTTTTCAATTAATAAATCAACTAATCTATTTCTCCAAGAATTTTCTTTTTGTTTTTTAGATTCCTCTTTTTTACTGTCTAATAAATTTTTAATTCTTTCAAGTGCAGATGCTGCTTCTTCTAAATTATTTTTTAAATCATTATTATCTTGAGCAGTAGTATCAGCAGGTTTTCCTTGCTTTAAGTTATTTATTTTTTCGTCATATTTTTGATTAATTCTGTCAATTCTTTGCTGTTTTCTGTTTTCAGGATTTTTCTTACTTCGTTCTAACGCAGCTTCAACTTTTTCAAGAGGTATAACTAACTGATTTACTTTTGCAGCTTTTACCATTTTACCGTCTTTATTAACTTGAGGCTCAACAGTAATCATCAAAGTAATGTCATCAGGGAAAAATGCATCTATCTCTTCTTTAGAACGACCTTTTTTCTCTAATTCTTTTCTTTTCCTTTTTCTATTTTCTATTTCATTTTCGACAGCTTCTATTTGAGCTTCCGTTAAATTCTGATCGTCTTCTAATAAACTAGCTGTTTGAACTGTTAGATTTATTCCAGAGTTATAAACTTTATCATTATAATTAATTATTTCAAATCCTTTATCTTTTAATTCTTTTTTCTTCTTTTCTAAAAAAGCTTTTTCTTCTTTAGTGATAGAAGCTCCTGCTTCAATATTCCTCTCTACATTGAAAATAGCTAAAGCTATCTCTTTTTCAGTTTTAGCTTCTTTAAGATCTTGCAATCTTCTTTGTACAAATTTCTGTCCTATGCTGTCTAATTCTTCTTGTCTTTGTTTCTCTAACTCATTAATCTGAGATTCTAAATCATTTGTAGTTGTAGTGCCTACAGCAGAAGGATTAGGAGAGAGTTGAGTTCTAGTAGTAGTTCTTCTTCTAGATTTTTTAGATTTAGGAGTAGCTTTAAGTTCTTTCAGAGAATTATTAACTTCATTCAATTCTGAATTTATTTCACCTACTCTTTTTTCAGCTGAAGAGACAGCAGGATCATCTGCAATTATTTGCTCCATAGAGGCAGCTTTCTCATCTAAAGCTTCTTGTAATTGTGTTCTTTCTACAAACTCTTGTTCTTTAGCTTGTTGAGCATCATAAATAGCTTCATCTATTAAAGTATTATATTCAGCATTGATAGAATCTATTTGAGAATTTATTTTATCAATCTCTTCTTTTAAATCAGGACTTTCTTCTTTTGCTATAGCTTCTACTTTTTCTCTGAATTCATTTAAAGAATTAGCAGCATTTTCTAAATTAGTGTAAGCTTCATCTATAGCTTTTTGATCAGGATTTTCAGCAGCTTCTAACTCTGTAATTTTATCTTCTGCTTTTTTTACTTGTCTTTCTGCATTAATAATTTCTAGATTAAACTTAGAGGATTTATGTTCTTTTTTATTTGTTTGTTGTTTTACAACCTCAGCTTTTTTATCTTCTAAAGATTTAATTCTAGAATCTCTTTCTTTTTCGAGGTCATAAACATTCTGTTCTAAAATAGTATCAGTGGAACTTTGAATAGAAACTAAAGCACTTTCATTTACTATTGCTTTATACGTTTTACCATCTAAAGTAACATTAACTTCTATTTCTCCTCTTTTATTTCTACCAATTACTTTAGTTACTTTTACTGTATCTCCAGGTTTAAGTTTTTTCTTTAAAGTTTTAGATTTAGTTGCTTCTAAGTTTAAGTCTTCTGTAGTTATTTCTCTATCTAGCAAGAAACTAGTATCTTCTGATACATCTTCTTCAAAAGATTTTACTTTGTTTTCAAGTGCTGATATTTGTTGCTCTGATTCTTGAACAATTTTTGCACTTTCAGCATCTAACTCAGCTAAACGTTTTTGACCTATTTTTATATAGGTATCACTTGTTTCCATTAAAGAATTAAACTTATTATCTATTTTAAGTTTTAATTCAGCTATTTCTTGTTGAGCTCCAGGGATATCCATATCCTCTTCTCTAGATTCTGCAATTTGAATTTCTAGATAGTTAATAGCTTGTTGTAAACTTTCTACTTCTTTAAGAGTTTGTCTAGCCAAAGGAGCAGAACTTGTATCTAATCCAGCTAAATCCTCTAAAGTGATATTAATTCCTTTAGATTTAATAAGCTTAGCTACTTCTACATAAGTACGCATTTGTGCTCTGTTCTCTCCTATTCTCGATAGCTCATTAAATTTCTCTTCTAAGACTTTAGCAATCCTAGATTTAAGAGATCTAATTTGTCTTTCAGCATAGGATGTGGTAGATCTTCTAAGCTCTTCTTCAGCTTTTTGATTAGCTCCTTCTATCTTTTTAGTTAAATTTTCTACTTCTTCTTGTAAAGATTTTACTTTAGAATCCGATTCTATTTCTGCTAAATCGCTTTCTAATTTATTTAATTCTTTTTTAAGATTATCTTGTTTCTCCGCTTTTCTTCTGTTAGATTCTATTTGAGCAAGACGTTTACTTTCTTTTAACCAAGCATCCGCTTCTTCTTTAGTATTAAATACTATACTTTCTACTTCACCTTCTTGTATAACTTTACCGTTTTCTACTATTCTAGGTTTAATAATTTTAGATACTATTTGAATCCCTTCAGGTAAATCTTTTCTAGATTTATCTTTAAACTTAGAACTAGCTTCTTCTCTTTTAGATTGTAAATCAGAAATTCTTTTAGAATACTCTTCAACTCCTGTTTTAATTTTTTCATCTAAAGCTTGTCTAGCTTCTTTTAAATCGTTTATTTGATTTTGTATATTTTCACTTTGTCTTCTTAAAGCTACATTTTCTTGATTAACTTCAGGTTCTTGTCTATTCTCATTTACTATTTCTATTAAAGCTTCTCTAAATAATTTTCTATTTTGGTTATAAACCCCTTTTGAAAAGAATTTTTTAGAGTCTGCTAATTTTTTATTTAGTAAATTATCATAATATATAGTAGAAAGTTTTTCTTCTAATTGTGCTTTAGCATTTCCTGTAAGTTGAGTACCTTTAGGTAGAGCAAAGACAGCAGTGTGTACAACTGGTTTCCCTTTAGTGTCTTTTCCTTTTAAAGCAAATACATATATATCACTATCAGGGTTAGCATCAGCCATTCCTTTTAAAGACTCTAATCCACTCTCTTCTGCAGATAAAACTGTATAAGGTTTACCATTACTAAAACTAGTAGAGTTTCCATTACTTGTGAGAAGAGATTGGTGGTTCTCTTGATCACTCATTCCTAACTCTTCTAAATCTTTATTAGGATTAACAGAACTTCCTTTATGACTATGTAAAAAATCTACTTTAACATTAGTATTATCAGCTTTAGGTACTACAGGATCTTCAGGAACTATCTTAGAGTCTATTAATTCTTTTTCACTTTCTAATGTAGAAATCTGTCTATCTAAGCTATCTAATTCTACTTGTCTAGCTTGAATAGCTTCAAGATTTGCTTTAGCTTCTGCCAAAGATTTACTTAGCTCTTTAATCTCATTTTGCAATTCTGCTACTTCTCCTTTAGGAACTTCTACATATCTATTATCTTCTCTTTTAGAAACTTTAGTACTAACTCTTTCTCTTAAATCAGATCCTACTTCTAAATCTAGTTTTTGACCTGGTTTTAGATTTTTCCTCATTTGTTCTACTGCCTCAAATTTATTATCAAGGTCGTATTGAATTCCTCCTTTTAACTGTTCTTTAATTTGAGAAATTCTATCTTGAAGATTTTTAATATGTTTCTTCAAAGCAGAAGATAAAGCTGTTAATGTTTTCTGAGCTCTTTCTTTTCTATTTTCTAAATTACTAATTTCTTGAACAGAAACTTCGTATTGAGTATTAGGAGATCTTTTGTTCCTAGAAGATGTCTTTGCTTTTTCTAGCATTTCTTGAGCTTCTTGTAAATCTTCTTCTAACTCTTTTTTTCTCTTTTCTAAGAATCTTATCTCTCTTTCTCTTTTCTGTTCTTCTGTTAATTGTATTATATCATTTTCAGTTAAAGGTCTATCTTCTTCATCTATAGTTTCAGTATCCTCTTCTACAATAGTGTCGATAATATCTCCATCTTCATTGATAACATTTCCGTTTTCATCAACATCTACTTCTTCTCCATAAACTTCGTTTAAATCTTCCTGTTCCCCATCTTCTTCTTTTGCTTTTCTACGTTCTTCTTCAAATTTGTCTAAAGCTTCTTGAGCACCTTCTTCTCCTAAAGCAGCTCTAAGTTCTAAATCATATTGAATAGCTCTATCTTCAAATTTTTTCTGCAAAACTTTATTTCCTTCTTCAGATTTAGTTACATCTAGTTTATTAGAATTAACTTCTATATCTTCTCCTAGATACATAGCTACATAACTCTTTGCTCTAGAAAGAGCAACATACATATCAGTATTAGCAGTATTATGGAATCCTCCATTTAACATAGTGTCTTGGTACTGATTTTTTCTATCTTTATAAGGGATAAAAATAAATACTTCATCTGCTTCTTGACCTTGGGAAGATTTAACTGTTTGTATTTCGACTGAAGAATCTAAACCTAGTTCATCTCTAAGTTTGTCTATTCCTTGTTGACTCATATTATCATCAACTATAATAAGTCTAGTTTTACCGTCATCTTTTTGCTGCATTCTTGCAGCTACTTTTCTAAGGAATTCTGTATAAGATAAACCTTCAACACCTTGAGTAGAATCGGTATTAGAAGTAACTGAAATAGAACTTACTTTATTCCCTCCTGCTTCTAAGAAAGTATTTTGAGCTTGAATAATATCATAGTTACCAGATCTTTGAGAAATAGTTAGACCTTCAGTAATATGTAAGTTCCCATAGAAAGGGGAAGAAGTAGCATCTATAAGAGGGAATCCTACACCTTCTGTTTTTTGGTTAGGGTCGCCTGTAAATATTACTCTAGTATTAGGAGATTTTTCTTCTAATTTTTGGTACAAATATTTAACTTGATCAGCATCTAATTTACCTGCTTCATCTATAATAACTAATTTAAGATCTTTATCGACAATTTCTTGAATCATTTTATCCATAGACTCTTCAGAAGCAAAGTAATCTTCTTGAACAGCTGTTCCGTTAATAGACTCACTAATGACAGCATTAGCATTAGCTCCTGGAGCATATGCTCCTACATTAATATTTGTACCTGCTATCTTTTTAATTAAAGCTACTACATATTTAGTTACTAATTTAGATTTACCTGAACCCGCTACACCTTGAAGATAAGAAAACTTAGTATCCCCATTAAAGAACATAGCAACTAATTCTCTAATAGCGTTTAATTGCTGATAGAAAGGTTTATTGTTTATACCTAAATCTCTTTCTGCTTCATAGATTTTACGCATAGTTTGATCTGCTCCAGAACTATTTGCAAATCTATTTCTTAGTTGATGTTTTCTTAACTCTCTAAGAAGTTCAACCAATTCTTTTAATTCTCCAGGATTCTGTACAGCAGAGGATAAACTCATTAAATCTCTTAAATTTAAAGAAACTTTAAAAGCTTTAAATGCAGAGTTAGGGACATTAGGAGCTAATCTTAAAACTGAAAATACATAAGAAACTACATCAGTCATTAAGTTTTCATTAATATCTGATTGTTCATCGTTTAATACTTTATCGCTAAATAATCGCTTACCATCATTACCTAATATTTTTTCAAACTTATCTTTAATTTGTTGTACTAATTTTTTAGTCTCTTCTTCTGGAACAGGAGTAGGTTTAATATCTTTCTCCTCAGTTACTCCAAATGCTTCTATAAAATCTTTTCTAGATTGTTGTTGAGCACGTTGTTCTTTTTTCTCTAAGTTTTTTAAATCTTTTGAAGCTTTCTTAATTTCTTTTTCTATCTGTTTTAGAAAAGGTTCTACTTTAGCTTTTTCTTCAGCAGTAAAATGTTTTTCTATATATTCTTTAAAAGTAGTTAAAGTATTTAAATAATCATTTAACTGAGTTACATTTAAAATAGGATTTTCTTGGACAACTTCAAAGAAACTTTCTACTCTTTCTTGTACTATTTCTGCAGTAGAGTTAGGAATTTTTCTTTCTTTAACTTCATATATTTTATCTCTTGCTTCAGATATTTTTTGCTTTTTATCCTGTAAATTTTGTTTCTTTTTCTCAAATTCTTTTAGAGCGTTTTCAGACTCTCTCATTTTTTGTTCGAGAATAGCTTTTTCTGCTTTTTGTTCTTCATCTAAATCTTTTTCATAATTTTCATTTGCTTCTATATCTTTTAAAAATTCTTTTGCTGTTTCTATTTCTTCGTCTAAATCTTCGTCTAAAACTTCATCTACATCTAAAGAATCATCATGTCTTTCTACAAAGTCTTCCAAAAATCTTCTTTTAGCTTCTATAGATTCTTGTTCGTTTTGTTGTATTTCTTCATCCGTAGTAGAATCTAGATCAAGTAAATCTGAATCTAACTCTGCTAAGTTCTGGTCGTTTAAATTAAAATCAACAGATTCAGCGTAAGCTAAAGGATCAAAGTTTTCTTCTTGTTTTTGTCTTATAAATTCTTCATTAGCAGCTTGATCTATCAAAGCACCTAGTTTTCCTCTAGAAGATCTAGTTTCATATTCATTTTTAATTTCTTCTTCAAATGGAGTTAAATTAGATTCTTTTTTTGTACCTCTTATTAATTCTTTTTGAGCTTTTTGTAATTTTTCTATTTCAAAGTTATTTCTACTCATCTCCATAGCCATATAAGCAGAAGGAGAAGAACTTAATTGTTTTTCTTTTTCTTTTTTTAGTTTCTCTAACTCTTCTACTTTTTTACGAGCTTCTTCTCTTTGTCCTGATTCTCCATCTAAATTAGGATCACCATTATCTAGAATAGAACGAGCTTCATCTAGTTGTCTCTCTATATCAAAATATTCTTCTAAAGCCTGTCTATCTCTTTCAGGGACATCATATACACCATATTCATCTCTGTTTACTATATCATTATACCTTTGTTCAAACTCTCTTGATTGCTCAGTAAGTCTATTTATTTCTGTTTGATTAGTAACATAAGTTTTTCTAGTCTGACTATCCATACTAGGGTAAACTTCAAAAGTATCATTAAATATATTTTCAGCATCTAAAGTTCTTTTTAGTACATCTTCTACTCTTTGTTGTAGTTCTGTATCTCCTGTTTGTATAGCATGTTCTTTAATAGTGTTTAAAGTATTTTCATAAGTCTGAGTACTCCCTAATTCAAAGTTTCTATATGCTTCATTAACTGTTAATATGTTATCTAATTTAGCAGATAATTCAGTATCTCCTGCAGCGTCTGCCATATCTCTTACAGAGGACATAGCTAACATAGTTTCGTTATAAGATTCTGCTACTTCTAATTGTTTTTGTCTTAGTTCTGCGTCTGCAGAAGTTAAGCCAGTCATAGCTGTTCTAGCTCCTGCTGCAGCTTTTTGGAATACAGTTCCTTCAGTATTTTGAATACTGTTTACAACTCTACCTCCTCCTTGGAATACCTTACCTCCAACAGCTCCCATTGTCATTGCTGTCCATGCTTCTTTATCATGTATAAAGTCACTCATTATAGAGTAACCAAACTCTTCTTTCCCTAACAAAATATCTGCTTCTCTTAAAGCATTCTTTTGAGAGTACAAGTTAACAGCTTCTTGGAAAGCTTCAGGTATCATTTCTGAGAAAATATCATCTTTCTGCCTTTTTAAAAATCCTCCTATTAAATTTCTAGTTCTTAAAGGGGTTTTAAGCATCTTAGAGATACCTATAGCTTCGGGTAAAATGTTCAACATATTAGTTTTATACATTTTAGAAGCTTGTCCTGCAGCCCATTCTTTAGCTTCTTTGTCATCCATTCCAGATGCTTTAGCAGCTTCTAATAATCGAGGATAAGTATCTAAAATAGTACCTATTGCTTCATGAGAAGTAGAGTAATAAGAAGCAACTAAAGCTCCAGTAGCTTGAGCAGCTCTTAAACCTTTACCTGTTTTAGCAGCTTTAGTAACAGCTCCTAGTATTTTAACTGTGGCCCCTGATGCCCATTTAGAAGGTAAAATATAAGAAGCTGCTGTAGCTAAACTATCCCCGTGACTTAACCACCAATTAGCACTTCCAGGGTCCCACCCATCTTTATAAGGGTTAGTGTAGATAGGCATAGATTCTGCTGCTGTATCCATAAAACTTTGAAGAGCTTGAGATATAGGATTTCCTTCAGTCATCTCTTCAGGAGTACCTTTTCCTAATTGATATAAATTATAAAGTACATCAGGAATATCTGTTATACCTTTTGCTACATTACCCGCTAGTGCAGCTCCAAATCTTACAGTAGCTCTACCAAAAGCATCTAATGCAGATTGGTTTTCGTATCTTTCGAACTGTCTTTGTTCTGAGTCATAAGTAAATCTAAAATCGTAATCGTATTTAGACACATCTCCTGTTCCTCTAGAGGAAAATTCGCTTAAAAACTTACTATGCACTTGCTCAGCTCCATATATATTTCCTTCAGAATCTGTTATTTCAAAACTTCCTAACTCAGAACTGTTTTTGTTTCCCCCTCCTTTAGGAGATGGAGCCATAGTTTGATTTACAGGATCAAAATTCCCTAATTTAGGATTGTTATTTTCCATAATGTTAATTTTTTAATTTTGTAGCATTTTAACTGATCCAACTATTTGAGCAAACTTGCTATAACTAATTGGGTCAAACAATAAGTCTCCGTTAGAATTTTGCCCTAAAATTAATTGTTGAGCTATTTTTCTATCTTCAGAACTTTCAATCATTCCTAAAGCGTAAGATGGGACTATAACCCCAACACTAGGTTCTCCATTTACCCAAGTTTTTTCATATGCTAATTCATACATAGGTTTCCCATAAATATTATATTGAGTAGTAGTTCCTCTTTGCTCTGTATTAAATATAGCTCCTGCTATATCCATTCCTGCCCATCCTACTGCGTCTTCTTCTTTACTGCTTTGTTTTAAATAAATTTGCTTAGATTCTCCTTCTTCGTTTTGAACAGTAAGAACAAATCCTGAAGCCCATTTTAAAGGACTGGTAGAGGGGTTAATAGAACCTTCTAAATTAACAGATTTAACTTTTCCATATTTTTCTATTTCATCTGTACTCATTTTTACAACAGCTCCTTTATTATTTACATAATAAATTTGTCCTGTTGTTAAACCGTCTCCTAAAATTTTACTCTCTATTTTTTCTTCCAACTCTAAAGGAACTTGGAACACTGTTCCACTGGCTGTGTATAATTCTTCATTTGATGATATGTACTGGTCCCACGCATTAGATAATCCAGAGGCATTCTTTTTAGTTATGTAATTTCCATTTTTATCTTTTTTAAGATTGCCTTTTGCATCTTTTTCTAATAAATCAGGATTTGTACTCGCTAAAAAACTATTAAAATCTGCCCGATAATTTTTCATTAATTCTTGTTGCTTGGCTTTTCTAGCTTTAATCGCTTGAGATTTCTTTTTCTCTAGAATTTCAACTTGTTTTTCCTCTTCTTTAGTAAGTACTTTTTCCGAAGTTCCTGAAGTGTAATTACCTGGTTGTCTTTCCGGTACTCCTCCTGTTTTTATAAATCTTATTTGTTCGTCAATTTGTCCGATAGCTTTGTTATAATCATCCAAAGCAGGATGCTTAGTCCCCATTACTAACTGACCGTCTTTATTAACTCTGACATCTATTTCTTTATATCTTTCAGATACGACCCCACCTACATCAGAAGTTCTAGGAACAACCGCTTTTTGTTCCATTTCTTTAAGACGTCTGTTAAAAGCAAATTGCTCCTGTTGGAGTTTAAAGTCATCTTTTATCATATCTATAGTACTAGAAGTATTATATTTATCATACGCATCAGCTACTCCTCGGAATGTTCCTAACATAGATTCATTCTGGAAATCAGCAATAGCGTCGTCCATTGTAAATTCTTCAAACTGCCCAGGATCCATTTGATCCAAAGTTTTAATAGCTACTTCCATATCTTCTACAGCTTTTTTAGTAGTAGGTCCTTCTTTACCGTCTTCTTTTAGTTTAGGCATTTGAATACCTAATTCGTCTATAATTTTATTAATAGCTTTTTGTTTCTCTAGAATAGTAGTAGCACTTTTAAAACCAGCTGCCATTTCTTTCTTTTTATTAAAAGCTTCAACTGTTTTTTCGTGTTCTAGCTTTCTTTTTTCATTAATAGCATCTAATGCTCCAGGAGTATTTTCTAATTGGTATCCATATAACTGCCCTCTAAATTTTAAATATTCTTGGAACTTAGGATCGTTCTTCGCAATAGGAGCTACTACTTTTACCATCTCATCTATAGTAAGTTCTTCTATTCTACTACCTTTTTTTATGAACCATCTTCCATCCGGAGACTTAGAAATATTTTCTTCTTCTAAAATTCTAGGATCCATTTCTACCATATATTTTCTAGCGTATTCTGCCATATCTACATATTCAGGAGCATTCTTAATTCCAAATGTGTTATAGTTTTTTGCGCCATACCCTATATCTTCTCCTTCTCCTACACCTTTATATTGAGACATCCACATAGCCATAGCCAAATCTTTCTCTCTTTGAGGAAGATTAGATTCTTGTATTCTTTTTAAAGTTTCTTGATAACCAGAATAAGAAGATTCTATAGCTGTTCCTATTCCGCTTTTACCGTATACTTCTCTAGTAAAACCTCTTAATTTATCTGTAGCTTCTCTTGACTGTCTAGATAAATCGCCCATAGCTAGTATATCTTCTTCTAATTGTCTTTGTCTTTGCATAACTTCATTAGCTGCTTCTGCATCAGGATCTAAATAACTTAATTCTCTGTCAGCTACTTGCTGAGCTGCTTGAGCTATTTGGTCATATCTAGTTTGATGTGTCATCAAACCTTGCATCATCTGTTCAAAAGGTAATTGGGCAACATTACCTAATTGTACAGTTCCTACTGGTTTTGAATATCTATTTACTCCTATCATTTTCCTTGTTGTGTTTTATAAGTAGCAATTTGACCAGTCGCTGCTAAGTTTTTCAATAAGTTATTTAAATCAGTAGCACTCAATCCATAATTAGCGTACATATCATTTAAGATTCCTAATTGTAATTTTTGCGAGTCTAATTGATTAAAGTACTGACCTGTTTGTGCTAGCTGTTGTCCCATATTTACTCCACCTTGTTGTCTACTATAAGCTGCAGCAGCGGCATTAGAAGAATTAATATCATCTATTCTTGCAGCTTCTCTTGCATTCATTTGTCTAGCTTGGTTAATAGCAGCAGCATTTTGTTGTTCTACTTGGTTATTAAATGTATTAGCTTGTCTTAATATATTAGACTGTTGTTGGTTAGTATTAGCTAATCCTGCTAATAATCTGGCTGTTCTTGCTCCTGAATTAGAGGTAGAAGAATTTATTTGATTGGCATAATTTCTAAAAGCTTGATCAGAAGCTTGCATTTCAGGAGTAGTATTATATCTATTATAGTTTAACTGAGGATTAGTCATTCTAGCTATAGCCTTCTCAGGTTTAACAAACATAGATGGAATTTGAGAAGCCATACCTAAACCTGCCCCTATTAAATTCATTTTATCACCCATAGTGTATTTACTATTAGCATCTTTTAAACCAGATTGAATTTTATTCTTTAAACCTCCGTTTAAAGATATTCCCCTACTACTTCCTCCTTCCACTGAAGAAGCGCCATCAGTGTTAGTTGCAGGTGTCTCAGGAGAAAAAGGAGGCATAGTTGAAGTATATTTAAATGCCATAGTAGGTAAAAGATCTACAGGAGTAATTTGACTTAACCTACTAGTTTGATTAGCCATATCTGTTAAACTTTGGTTAAAAGGTTGTGTAACTCCTGAAAAAGGTTGATAAGGTGTGTATTTGCTTGCAGCAGGTAAGAAAGGGTTTTGAGGCATAAGATTAATGTCTACTGCAGGCATAGGTGGTAAATATCCTCCTGGTTGGTATTTTTTATAAAGAGACCCGCCCATTCTCATTTGTCCAGGCATCATCTCAGCAGGCATAGCTCCCTCTTCTCCTGCAGGCATCTGCCCTTCCATAGGCATTTCTTCTCCCATAGGAGGTTGTTGCATTCCTTGAGCTTGCATTCCTTGTTGGCCTAACCCTGGAGCATTCATTAGCTGATCTAACATAGCTGCCTTATCATCTTGAGAAGGCTCTGGTGGTTTAACTTTTTCATTTGCTTTATTAACCATCTTTTGGCTAAATTTCTCTCCCATTAACTCTTCATAAGATCTCTTATTCTTATATTTATTTTCTATCTTTTTAGATTTATCTGCAAAAGTAGTTTTAACGGCTTTAGGATTCATAGTAGGATAACCATCTTTATCATATCCTAAATGATCTGAATTAACAAACATATTATCTTTGTTAACTGTTTCTCCTCCTTCTAGCTCTGCTCCAAATTGAGGAAGTTTGATTCCCCCTTCTTCATGAGAAGGGCCTTCCATTTTCACTAGCTGTCCTCCATCTTGCATAAAACCATAAGCTCCTCTCCTACTTTCTATATTTTGAGAAAGAAAATTCTTTACATTAGTTTCAGCATTAGCTTCTCTTAAATCTCTTTTGTCTTGTTCTTGAGACATTAATCCTCCTGCCATAGAAACTAATGGAGAAGCGATCATACCTATTCCAGGAATCATTCCTACAAAAGGAGCAGCAGCTTGCATAACACTTCCTGCAGTTCCTAACCCTCCTCCTGATTGATACATTTTCATTTTACCTCCATTTTTGTAACTTTTCATAGAGGACATTTTTTTAGATCTCTTTTTCATTCTTTAAATAATTTACATATTTAAAATAAAAGTATATTAATGCTAATATAGTTAAAATTAGTATTATAATTATTTTTAATCTTTTTTTACTTTTTTCTTCATATTTCTTAGCTTCTTTTAAAGCTTTAAAATATGGAACTTTCCATTTAGAAGTATCTAACTGTATTACAGGATACTTCACAGGAAAAAATACAGAATCTCTTATAACTGTAGTATTATAAAATACTTTACCTACACAATTTGAATCCATAACTTCTAATCTTATTTCAGTAATAGTTTCAGTAAAAGTATCTGTAAGTATTATAGTATCAGACATACCTTCTATTATACCTTGTTTATTTATAATTATGTCAGGTAATTGAAATGATATTTCTCTAAAAGAACTATCTGCTATAGTAGGACTCAGTTTAATTGCTTGCTTTATAAGTGATTGGCTTACATTATATTTTAAACTTCCTACAAATCCACATCCGCTAAATAAAGCTAGCGAAAGTATAAAAAATAAATTTTTCATATAAATATTTTTAAGCCTTTAACTGGCGGTCTACTTAGACTCGCCAGGTAAAGATTGTACATTTAATAAAGATATTTTTAATCTATAATCATTGACATGATTAAAAAATAATCTAACTTTCAAATACTTATCTCTAAACCGAGATTGATTATAATAGCTCATACTTGTGTCTATATTGGTAGGTAAGTAGTCTATAAAATAATCATTTTTAATCGTGTTCCAAGATCTATCTAGTATTAAACTGGAAGTAGATAAATCTCTGAATCCGTTTATGTTCCAATATTTCTCTTCTTTCTCTAATAAAGAATCAGTATTAAAGTTAATAGATGTAAACATATGCTGAGTATTATTTTTATTGACAAGGTTCTTAATCCCTGAAGATTGATCATTATTGTATACCCACATCTTATCAAACATTACATCACTCTTTTCTTTCCAGCTATTAGCTAGATCATCAAACTCTTCTACTTCAGCAATAAATTTTATAGTCTGATTAACTTTAGTTATGAAAGGAGATTTAGAATTATTTACTAACTCTATTATGTAGTCTTTCTTTTCTCCATAATAATTTGTAAAATTACGATCATGTGAATGTTTCCACACTGATGAATCTACTGTAGTAAAAAATCTATCTTTATTACTATACATATTTTTAGGAAGATAGCTATGAAATGATGACCATCCTCCTTGCATTAAATCATAAGACAATGTAAAAGACTTGTTAACAAAATAGATAGGATCGTTAAAGTCTACATTCACTGTTTTAGAACCGTCCCAAAAACCATATTTACCTTTATAGAATACAAAGTCTCCTTGATTAAAATCATTAGAATCAGTTTTGTATTCTAGTATAGGCTCAAAGTTTTTAGAAGTTATTAAAATTCTTTGATAGAATCTATCATATACTAATTGATATCCTTTATGTTGATTGTCTCTTAATACCTCTTTCTCAGAAAGAGATAGAGCATTTTTTAAATACCTGGATAAACCTTGGGAAATATCTTTAAACCCTGCTGCACTATACAAATAAATTTTTCTATTGTATTCGTCTACAAACACTACTCCGAAATCAGTTACTAAACAACTAAAATTATCTCTAGTTCCCGCATTTCCTATTTCTGATAACATTTTTGGAGGAATAGAGAAAAAATTAGCATTTCCTAAATAAATAGAAGTAATATCCGTCTGAATAGATTGTTGGTTTGCAGGAATCATCCATAAAGATCTTTCTGTTTGTGCATATAGATTTTCTTTATATATGAAAAGATTAGTAATACTTCCAGACTCTTTAGGTATAATAGTATAATTATTTATTCTAAAATCTCTTAAATTATCAGATGTATCTTCTGATGCACCTGGTTCAGAATAGTATACATAATTAGGTAATTTAAAATCGCAAGAAGGAGTACAACTTTCATCATAAATAGTAGGAATAAAAATCTTACTATTGCTGAAAGTAGAGTAATCTTTATTGATATCTAAAAACTCGTCACATCCAATAGAACGATCTGTTAAATATAGAGGATTCCTTTCCATGTAATTTCTATCATTATCCGTAGGTAAAAAAATCTCATTACAATCTATTCCTTCATGTCTTAGACCTAAATTAAATCGAGACTCTACATAAAAGGTTACTATATCTAATCTATATGGAGGAGGGTCAGTTACTGTGTCTGAGTAAACTCCATTATACCCGTAATTTATAGTAAAATGGTTGATATAAGTATCTCCTCTAAAAGTAGTAAATGTACTATCTGTACTTAATTTAGGAGTAGTCAGGACATATTGAATAGAATCTATATTAGTAAAAATTGGAATATTATTTTTCATTGCTACATAAGGAATACTACTTATTCCTGTATTGTCAGCAAGAAAATCTTGATCATACGAATTATTTAATTTAGAAACTAATATAGAAGAAGAAGTTGCATTTGACACTATTGTAGTATCGTCTACTTCAGATGTATAACCATAAGGTAAAGCAGCTGGAAACCCATTTTCTGCAGAAGTGAATCCTAAATTTACAGTATCTACTATAGCTCTATTTATAGCACTATACGTTAATTTTTGTATAGAAGAACCTAAATACATATAACCTACTCTGCTAATAGTTTCTCTACTTACTCCATCTTTATCTAGAAAATCAACTTTATAATGAGTACCATTTAAATATTGTTGACCTAGTAAATGTTCAGGAGAAATAAAAAAATGAACATCTGGTACTTTAGTAGGTGTATTATTAGACCAACTGAAAACTTGAGTACCTCTTCCTAATGAAGGTTTATGAACATGTTCTACTCTAGATAAACTTACCTCTTGATCATTTCTTAAATTTTTATAACCGTTAAATAGCAAACCTTTTGCTACAATTGTTTGACTAGTTGAAGTAGGTTTATTTACTACTATGTAATATCCTTGAACTTGTGAGTTATAGATTCCTGCATCAATATTATCAAACAATACTCCTAATTTATGTATATTCTCTTCTGAGTGGTGAGGTTCTAAAGTACCATCTGGGAATTTATGATATCTTATTTTTCCAGTAGGATATATTCTAGTTTTAACACCACTATCAGGGTCACAATACTCTACATCAGGATAGTCTATATTATTACTATAGTAAGCAAATTCTCCTGAACTGTAATACCCTTGTTCTGGAGTATCGTCTTTTATAGCTGTATTATATACTTCCCATCTCTCTGGATTAGAAGGAAAACCATCATAATCTTTAGAATCCCAACTAGAGTTAATAGTATCACTGTCCCAAAAATTTATTGCGTCAGGCCTAGGATGACCATTTGTATTATTTATTGGTATATCTTTCGTTCTCCCGGGAATGTGAAATACAGGAGAAACAGTACCATCTTTCATTATCCAAACTATTCCAAAAGCATAAACTTCGTCTCTCATAAAGCTGTCTGCTTGTAAATAGAATTCTCTAGATTGTAACTTTTTGTACAATTGAGACACTACATATTTAGAAGTAATATTATTAGCTTGCATTTGCAAGTGAGCCCAGTTATAAGAAGGCTGCTCTACATTACCTAATATTAACCTATTCTCTACTAGAGAATGACTATGAGCTTTAGAAATTATTAGATTGTCTAAAATTATGTCAGCTAAATCTGTAGTTAACTGATCTTCTGTTCCTGTATATAAAAACTCACTTCCTTCTATATCTTTTATAACTGCAACTTCTGTAACTGTCCCTAATCCTTCTAAATACTTTATAACAGCTAAATTATATTTCTCAGAAGAATTAATACTGAGTTTAATAGCTTTTAAAGTATTAGGTATTCCCCCATCATAAGGATCATAGAAATCTTTGTTCTGATTTCCTTTAACTCTATGAGCTCCTATTAAACCATTATCTTTAAAGATAGGAATAGGTTTAGTTAAAGGTACCCAATTTCCTGAACCTATTTGAATTGCAAATTCATAAGATCCTGGTTTTAGTATACCAGAATTTTCTATTATACTTACTTCTTCTAAAGAAGGTACTTCATATTGATAAAAATGATTTAATAAATTACAGTCTATATTAGGTGTGCCATAATCTTCTATTCTATCTATATTTAAAGATCTATAGTTGTTTAGCCCATCTGTAAAATACACTACTCTTTCACATCCTTTTATTATTCTAAAAAAGGCACTTATAAAATGAGTCTTTTTAAAATTTAAACAATCGGCATTTATTATCTCTGTAATGTCACAATCATTTTGAATATAAATTTTTGATTCTACATTGTTTGTAGTGAATAGTAAAACTTCATCTGTATCTAAAGTAACACTTCCAATTACCTCATGATCATCTAAAAGAGAGTAGCATAACTCATTCCCAGGTTCAGTAATATTATTTATAGCTATATCTTCATCAGATACTTGTATAGAATTTAAAGCGTATGTATAATTACTAGGTTCTAAAAACTTAGGATCTATATCTTTATTTAGTCCTGGCATAATTTTATCGTTTTAAAGCTAATGAGAATCCTAAGTTTTTATTTCCATGCATCCATGTTCTTGCAAGTCTTTTTAACTCAGGAGGAGTCATTTGCCTAGTTTTGTGAAGAGCTTTTTTAGAACTATCTAAATATTTTCTATGGTACATTAAGTACATGTTAGTAGAGTTTTGCTCTGTAGCATTCATTCTAGTTTCCCATATAAATCTTAACACATAATCTTTAATACATTCAAATACCTCTATCTCATCTGGTATAAGCAAATCTTCATTGTCATCATAAGGATAAGCTAAATACAATAAAGCAATAGCTCCGCTATTTGAAGATATTAAAAATTCACATTTCTCTTTATCGAAAAGATAATTAACTCCTTCACATTGATTAAATAAATTAGTTTGTTCTTCTAAACTTATTATTAAGTTAGTTTGAGAAGGGAATATCTCAGTCCAATATTGATTCCAATAATTAGGATCATATATAGGATATGTCGATTCTTCCATAGCAACTACGCTATTATAGTTGTTCTCTATAGCTAAATTATAAGTAGTAAGTTTATAAGCATCTTCACTAGTAACATTAGGTTTGTAGTAGATATTAAACAAATATTGAAAGTCACAAGGTAATTTAATTCTATTAGTACTAAGATCATTAAAAAATTTAATCTTAGGAACTAGACTTTCATAAGTCATAATAGTCTCAGCTGCTTCATAAGCTAAGTCTTCTAATAAAGAAGGATCAATAACATCAGAACTAACTCTTCTAGAAACCCAGCTTACAGCATTCTTTATACTAGTGTATTTATATTTTTTCATTTTTTACTATTTAAATAAAGTTAAATTTATATATCTGTCTAATCCCTTACTAGTAAAAAATTCATACATCTCATTCTTCATTGATCTAGTAGGATAACATCTCCACTTTTTCATATTTTTTTGATATATTCCATTTAAGAAAAAAACTGAATAAGTTAGTTTTCCTACATAGCCATCAGTATGCATGTTTCTAAATCTTCTATAATCATCTTCTTTCGGTCTTTGATAATTTCTAGGTTTAGATTTGGACTTTGTAATACCAAAAGTTCCTAGTTTATTTATTGTGACAAATTCTCCAGACTCTAATAAATGTTCTTTTAATTTCTCAAAAAATAAACTAGTAACTTTTATGTATAATTTTTTACTGTATTTTTGTTTGAATTCTTCAGACTCTTCTCTGTAAGAATCCTGATTAGTATGAACTCTTTGTTTCATTTCAGGGATATAACTAGGTCTAAATCTGGAGAGCCCTTTCTTCGTTGTCATCATTTAATACATCTTCTCTAGACTTTAAATTAGTCATCAACATTTCCATAGTTATTTTGTACATTCCCTCTTGAAGAACATCATCTATAGGGAAAGGCTGAGTCTTAGGATCGTAACAAGAAACAGTGCTATCGCACTCTACTGAATACTTAGCAGCTTCTAAAGGATCATTCATAACTCCGTGCATAACTACTTTTTTTAATATAGGATGTCTATTAGTGTTAGTTAAGAATATAACTAAATGTCCATCTACTATATCCCATTTATGAGTGACTTTAGGATTTCTAGATCCATTTTTAAATTCTAGTTTTTCATGTCCTATAACATTTCCAGACATGTCTTTTACTTTTAAGACATATTGCCTTCTTGAGCTAAGAGGCTGTGGAACTTTAGTTTCAGACTTCAATATTTTACATCCTACATTACTACAATTACATTTATTGAATAATGTATCTTCTTTTAAAGAAACACAGACTACTTGTTTATTGAACTCAGATAAAAACCAATTTCTATTAGCATCATTTTTTATAGCTCTCATTCTCCCCATAAGAAGAGTACTATAAAGAAATTCGTCACTTAGATTGTCTAAAGTATCATCTGAAACTTTTTTCAGTTCATGCCTTAAATAATCTATATGTTTTTGTACTGTTTTCATTTAATTAATTTTTATTGTTGTAAAGTAGGGGTGACTTCATTAGGTATTAGTGCGCAAAAATCTCTTATGAATCTTTCTATCTCTAATCCTAAAAAGCCACAACAATTTTGCTCTTCAGCAAAAAAGTATAATAAAGCTGTAGAAGGATCTGCCGTTCTACATCTTTCATTTGTAAGATAAATTTCTTCTAACACATAGTTATAAGCTTGATGTATTAAAAGACAATTTATGTTACACACATCCGCAGTGGTTTGTGGTATTACCGTTGCCATTTGAACTTGATATTGCGTCTAATTGACCTGTTAAATAATCGTATATTTCTTCTAACTCATCACAAGATAAATTACAGTTTACACCTAAAATTAAAGACTGATAAATAGCTACTAGATCTATTCTATGTTTATTTTCAGCTAATACTTCTATCATTCTACATTTAGTGATACACCCTACAAATACACATTCTTTGTAAATATCACAGCTTCCATCATCATAGTCAATGACTATCTCTAAATTGTACATACCATCAGCAAACTGTCCTACACTTCCACATAAGAAAAACTCTTTAGTAATTTCCCAATAAGGACTACATGTGTAATTGCTAGTAGGAGAAGGTCCACAAGAAATAATCTCTGTTCCTATAACAGGACCTGTTCCATAATCTGTATATACTTGAACAGCATTGTTATTTCCGTTCTCATCAAGGGCATAAGAATAGTTCACTACTAAATTGACTATAGGTCCTCCTTGACTAGTCGCTAAAGGTTGAACCCCATAATGATAAGAAACATATTGACCTTGAACTGTTCTAATAGTATAAGTAGCTACATGTACATTAGGGTTATTTGCTACTCTTGTGAAGAAAATATATTTATCATTTGAATATAAAATTTCTACTCCGCTACCTTCTTGAGACATCCCCCAATGAGCTACAGCTGTATTACTATCATCATAGTTATCTACTTTAATATAAAATCTATCTCTAGGATAAGTAATAACAGAGTTTACTCTTGTTGTGCTAATACATACTACAGAAGTAGAGCTAAATTGATATTCACATATTCTAATGTCTGTAGTACCTATATTAGTAGGAGATTGTAAAAACTGAAACTCATATATAGTAACATTTTTTTCTACATCGAAAGTTAACTTTACTATGCAGTTATACCCTAAATCTATCATAGCATCTTGAAGAGCTATTTCTAATTTTCTGATATTACCTGCTGCTGTCTCTCCTGGATTTAAATTAGAATAATCATTACTATAATCTAAGTTATTAGAAGCACTAAATACAGTATTACCATCTATTAAAAGAGAATCGAATGAGGTGTTTGGATTACCGTATATAGTAGTCATAAATACTTCATTTTGACCATTAGTCCATAATCCTCCTGATAATCTAGGGTAAGAGAAAGGAGTCTCTACATCTCCAAAAATATCTTGTGTAGTAGTGTCACATTGTAAAACTCCTGTACAATCTACATCTTGAGTTATACCACAAGGAAGATTTAAAGTATCAGGAGGAGTAGGGTTAAGATTTATTCCTACTGCTTGAGAGTATGTAAATCCGTTATGTGTTAAATTTACATTATAAGAAGTTACATTTGATAAATCAGGATTAGTTAATATACCGCCCCCAGAATATCTAAAGACAGTACAATCATTATTTACTGTTAACATTTGTTTAAATTTTATTTATCTAAAAGTTTTAAATTGTCTTCTAAAAGTTTTTTGCCCCGATGCTAGATTAGAAAGATCTATAGGAAGTAAAGTAATTAAGTTATCTTTGCATCCGTTATTATTATCTAAGAAGATATAATAGTTATTAGCTATCAAATCATCATAAGATAGAACTGTACTGCTATAATCATTTTGATTATAGTGAAATGCGCTTTTTTCTAACTCAGGTCTAAATGCAGGCATAGTTACTTTAGTTTCTGCTCCATTATGTCCGTTACAAGCAGGATTAGTGTATTGACCATTAATAGGATAAGGTCTTTTTATTCCATCTCCTAAATCATTAAATCCATTGTTTATATTATAGTGATACTCATCTTGATATATATTATCTCTAATAAAGATCATAGGACTACTTATAGAAAAGTAAAAACTTCCTTGAGTAGAAGTATCATATAAACGATCTCCTGTTCCTTCTGCCATAGGAAAATGCATTCCATTACTTAGCTTTAAATCGTAAATAATTCCTGAACTACCTGAGAAGCTTATGTCTCCATTACTGTCTACATAAGGATTCATAGTTTGTGTGCCCCTATAACTTACTATACTTGTCCCTATAGTTTGAGACGGATCACTAGCAATTAACTTTCCTGTTGAACTTATAACTTTAACTAAAGCGTGAGATTGCACTAATTTCATACTCGCTGCAACTTTTCCTGAGTATTGAAGAGGATTATAGAAAACATCTATATCCTCTTCTGTGTAATTTATTAAATTAGGCATTATTAATTTTTTTAATTTTTTAAATTAATTCTTCTTCGAACCATCCTTCTAAACTATCAAGAGTATTTAAACTTTCAGCTGGATATTTAGGATTGGCAAGTATAGCAAATTGATCACCATCTTTGTGAGTAATAACATTTGCCCATTGAGTAGTAGAGACGCCATCATACTTTTCATCTCTACTAACAATCATATTATATAGTTCTAACTCTTCTTTGTTTGTACTTGTGTAATACATAGTTTACTATTTTAAATTAGCGTTTCAATCTTTGCAAAAATACTATCTAAACTACCATACCCGCTATTGCTTGAAATATTGGTGGGCAAGTTGTAAGCACTTTCACCATCAGTTCTTACTATCTGATATCTGTCTGGCAACTCTAATAAATACCATTTTGCATCTATAATATTACTTAACTCCAATGCAGGGTTTTGAATAGGTGTAAACTCTCCTTCACCTACATCATTAGCATCTTGTTTTAATGTTTCAGCAAAAGATTTTACTTCTTCAAAAGAACCAATGATTAAGTTCTCTCCTAATAACTCTACATCTTCTTGAGCCAAAAAAAAGATGTCTGTGTATTCAATTCTATTTAATTTATAACTCATAATATGTTTTATTTTATTTGTTAATTAATATTTTAAATTCCTAAAATTGACCAACCTTTAGCCTGTAAGTTTGCTTTTGCTGTTTGACCAGCTGCTGTTAAACTTCCACCACCAAAAATTGTGCTGTTTAAATATCCATTTGATAATCCGTTTGCATCTAAATCAATCAATATTTGGCTATTCACAAGATTATCAAGTTGGTTTGCATAACAAATCAAATTAACCAAATTAACATTTTGGCTAATGTCTAAATTAGTTAATAAATTATTGTAGCAATAAAAAGTTGTTAATAAGTTCAATAAACTTGTATCTAAACTTTGTATTTGATTAGAGGCACAATCTATGTAAGTTAATTTAGTTAATTGACTTATTGCTAAAACTTGTATTTGGTTATTATTGCATCTCAAAAAGTTTAAATCAAGTGAATTACTTATATCTAAAACTTGTATTTGATTATATTGACAATCAATAACTAATAAGTCAACTAATTGACTTGTATCTAAAACTTGTATTTGATTCGTATAACAAACAAGGTTAACTAACTTTACTAAGTTAGTTGTATTCAAAACTTCAATTTGGTTAATATAACAATACAGTGTAGTCAATTCCGTTAATTGGCTTACATCTAAAACTTCAATACTATTATTATGACAATCAATTGTGGCTAATTCATATAACTGACTCGGGTCTAAAACTTGAATGCTGTTATTGTTTACCTTTAATTCTTGTAAATTACTGAATTTTTTTAGTAAAGTATTTGTAAAATCAGTAGTCAAACTTTGACCGTTTAAGTCAATAATTGTTACCGCATCATATTCAGTTTGAGTAGGCATATTTCTATTACTAACAACTTGAAATGTATTACCACTATATGTAGCAAAATTATTCTCTTCAATCCATGCCAAAGGGAAATCTTCTACATCGTAAGAAGTTCCTGTTTGTAATACATAAGTCAATCCGACAATATTC
>Ga0208898_1000309_pt1 | contig 38317 bp, 55 predicted proteins | sample VirMetDEL_Mar_4_FD_184513 | JGI IMG/M metagenome (GOLD analysis project Ga0208898, IMG submission 184513) | Aqueous microbial communities from the Delaware River and Bay under freshwater to marine salinity gradient to study organic matter... | ecosystem: Environmental > Aquatic > Marine >... | reverse complement strand
TGAGTGTAGATCAAAACATAAAGCTCAAAGCAGTGCAGCTCGGGTTAAAGTATCTCGGGCATAAGTACGGAGTAACTGAGCACAAAGTACACGAGCACAAAAACATTCAAGTAATTATCTCAGGGGATGCTGGCTCGCAGGAGAAAGGATGAGCCTATTACCATACGAGTGGAGAGAGATGCATTCCTCCCTTGTTACAGGCACTTGATAGATCATCCAGCGTACATTCATTTCCTGTGGGGAGGTAGAGATTCGGGGAAATCCACTTTCATCGCTCAGCTCCTGCTGCTGGAGTGCCTGAGATCTCCATACTTTCGATGTATCCTAGTGAAAAAAACATTCGAGAGCATAAAGGATGCACAGTGGCAAACCTTGAAAGATATCGCTGAGGAGTGGGGAATCTCCCATCTGTTCAAGTTCACAGAGAGCCCTTTACAGGTAACTTGTGTGAATGGAAACAAGTTCATCGCTCGTGGATGTGACAAACCTGAGAAACTGAAATCCATAAAGGATCCCACAGTGGCTTGGTATGAGGAGGGGAATCAGCTCACTGAGGATGATTTCATCACTGTATCCACTACTCTGAGAAGTAATAAGCAGAAAGTAAAACAGTATTTCTCATTCAATCCTGAGGTCAAAGGAAACTATCGAGATCACTGGATGTGGCAATACTTCAAAGATCACTGTTCGAGAGGGATAAACACTTTCGAGCATACGATGGAGATGGAGCTGCCTGATGGAGAGAAAATCTCAATCGATTATACATCCACTCACACAACGTATCACGATAATAAATACGTGAGCTCTGAGAGAAAGGCACTGCTCGAGAGCTTGAAATTCACATCTCCATACTACTACCAAACTTTTACTCTCGGTAAATGGGGGAATAGAGAGGTGAAACAGAGATTCGCTTTCGCATTCGATAGAGGGAAACATCTCGGAAAGCCAGTTTTAAATGAGATGGAGTTCGTGTGGCTCTCATTCGATTTCAATGTGAATCCCATCTGCTGCTCAGTGCATCAGCACTATGATGGCAAGCTCCGAACACTCTCCTGCATTAAGCTGGCAGATTCAGACATATACAAGCTCTGCGATCAGATCAGAGCGAAGTATGGGCACTGTACTCTCAAGGTTACAGGAGATGCTACTGGAAAAGCTCGGAGTGCTCTCACAAAAGGGAATGTTCATTACTATCAAATCATCCAGCAGCAGCTCAATCTCGGAGAGATGCAGTTTGAAGTGCCCACAGTGAATCCTCCTCTAGAGAAATCAGGGCTGCTCGTGAATGCTGTACTCGCGAGATATCCGTATGAGTGCCACGAGGATGATGCATCTGCTCTCGTGTATGATTTCGAGAACGTGGAGCAGGATGCAGATGGTAAGATCAGGAAACAGGATCGGAACGATCCAGCTCAGCAGGCAGATGCGATAGATACATTCAGATATCTCCTCGAGGCAGAGATGAAACAGTATATCGATATAGATTATTTTTGAATATGGGAAAGACTAAAAGAAAAAAGAGAAAGGGTAGATCACTGGGGAAACGAGCTCACAGCGAGCTGAGAAACGAGAAACAGAGGCTGAAAGAAATCAGCAGGAAAGCTCAGGGAAACACGCTGCACGAGAGCGAACTGAGATCCATCATCCCACTGAGCGAGCTAAGCGAAAGAGCTCACGATGAGCTGCATTATGGAGTGCTCGCTCCTGATGAGGAGATAATGGAGCAGGAGCTGCACGAGAGGGCTCTGAAAGCTCTGAATCCTGATCCTGAGCCTATGGGAGAGCAGGGAGAGGAGAAAGTGATAAACTCGCAGACATTCAAGAGGAAACGAGTGAGGCTCACTGAGAATCTCTCTCCTGTATTGATGGCAGGAGATGTGCTCGTGAATGTAGCTGGGAGATACGTGAAAGATGGAGAGCATCCTCGTGTGATAGTTATGCATCAGAGGAGAGCTGGATTTCTCGGATGGCTATTCCCACTCGAGAGAGTAGAACATCCGAACAATTTCATCGAGGCTCACGTGGAGGCTATTCCGAACATATTTCAGCCCATATACAAAGAGTGTGGTTGTGGCTGGCACTTAGTGAGAACAGGAATGGATGGATCCGAATACTGTGGATACTGTATGAAAGATCTATATTGAAAAACGAAAAACATAGATAAAATGGCAAAAAGAGGGAGAACAAGGCGCGAAGCACTCGCGAAAGCAATGCAGGGAAAGCATTTCAAAGTGCTCAAGAATATCAATGCAGCGATTCGGAAAGGGGATATCCTCGAGAAATCAGGCACGTACTACATCAAGAAAGGAGAGCCTCGTGGAGAGCACTCAGTGAGAGTGCCTGTTCTGTGGGGATTGTTTAAGCTGAAAGTAAAAGCTCCGAATTTTCTAATCGCTGGAGCTGTGGAGGCTGCTCCTGCATATTTCGAGGAGCTATGAGCGTGAAATACACTAATCTGCAAAAGAAAATACAGGGGCAGGATGAGATATATCAGGCTCAGAGGAAAGCTCTCACGAATAAATATGAGAAGTACGGAAAGATTCACAGAGAGCTGAAAGCACTCGAGAGAACAAGGGAGAAACAGCTCAGGTGCAGGCATCGAGATCTGATCCTCTCGGAGCTCCCATTCCTCACTGATAATCAAGTGAATGCCATCAAAAGCATACTCACAGATTAGTATCTTAGCAGCTCATCAAAACAGAGAAAAAAATGAAAATACTAGAACTGTTCGCAGGCTCTCGCTCCATCGGAAATATGGCAGAGAAATTCGGGCATCAGGTGTGCTCAGTGGATGTGAAAGCATTCGAGGGCATCGATATCGTGATGGATATAGAGGAGCTCACACTCAGTGATCTCCCTTTCATCCCTGATATGATATGGGCATCTCCTCCCTGTACTACATTCAGCATCGCAGCCATCTCTCATCACAGAGATGGGCAGATCCCGAAATCTCCATTCGCTGAGAAATCAGATCGCCTCGTGAAAAATACACTCAAGCTGATTGATGATATTTTAATCCAAAAGCCTCACGCTGTTTACTACATCGAGAATCCGAGAGGGATGATGAGAAAGATGAGCTATATGGAGAACATCCCGAGAGTTACCATCACATACTGCTCCTATGGAGATGATAGGATGAAACCCACAGATATATGGAGCAATAACATCAGGAATGTATTTCATCCACTAGGCTGGAATCCTCTCCCTATGTGCCACAATGGAAACCCACACTGCCATCATCAGAGAGCTCCACGAGGCTCGAGAACAGGAACACAAGGGAGAGCGAACAACTACGAGAGGAGCAAGCTCCCTCCAGCTCTATGTGATGATGTAATCGAGGGAGCGTTTCACTCTGTGACGAATAATAAATCTACACACTGGAGAGATCCTGAGGAGGGTTAATTTCTGAGGATTTCGATCCTGAGCGATTTTATTCGTGATGATGGCTCTACATACCACTATCAGCGAGAAAGTGGCTTAAATGGCTTAATTTTGAGAAATGGATGGGAATCACGATATACAAAGAGAGCAGCCATATCATAAGCGTACACAATGCGAAGTTCACAGGGAGATATATAGGGATCTCAAGAGGAGAGGCATATCAGAGAGTGATCCTGTGATCACAAAGCTGAGAGATGCGTATGATATGGGGAAAAAGCTGAACAATAAGCTCAGGCAGTATCGATATAATTATGATGATCAGTGGTGGGAGGATAACAAGCTCGCAGGAGGAGAGATATCAGATGCTGATGATGATCAGAGTGATGATTATGAAATAACAGGAACTCCAGTATGAGAATAGTGTATATAGATATAGGGCTACACAAAGAGGCTCGAGAGATAGAGATGATGAGAGATACTGTGAGTGCTCTCAGGGAAATCACTGGGAAAGAGCTGGAGCTCCACGTTTATGGATACGAGGCTCATCCATCATACACTCAGAGGCTCGAGATGAGATATTCTGATGATGAGAATATTCACATCAGGAATGCTGCCATCTGTGATCATAATGGCACAGCGAGCCTGTTTCTCAGCCCATCCACAAATGGAGAGGGAAACTCCATCCACAGCTCAAAAAATAACGTGATCGGAAAGAGTATCACAGTGCCAGCTCGAAAGCTCTCCAGTGAGCTCATCAATATGCTAAAAGAGCAGCCTCTCGGGAGAAAGCTGGGAGATATTGTGATCCTGAGATTCAATATCGAGGGAGCTGAGCTGATGATGATGGAGGATCTGATCGGCACGAATACTCACAGATTCATCGATATATACTGTGGAGCTCCGAGTGATATCCCGAAAGTGCACGCGATCAAACACAAGCATCAGGAGTATCAGGATCTGCTCGAATCTGCTGGGATTAAGTTCATCCCATTCCACGCTCATTATCTTAAAGAGAGAGAGAGTTCTATGATTCAATCGATGGAGATGATACTGAGGAGGATGATCGATACCTCCTCCATCCGTAGAGAACATCAGGGAGATTCTCAAAAATGAATCCCATCTCGTACATCCTGCTCCATAGATCTACATCCTGAGCTCTCCATAGTTCAGTGGCATATCCTCCTGATGCCTCGAATGATTTTTGTTTAATTATGATACTCGCGTGATTTACGAGCCACGCTCTCCCATCCTCATTCGGCTCAGGATTTACTGGATGCTGGCTGATGAATGCTGGAGCTCTTGTGATATCATCATTCCAAAATGAAAACAACTGGCATCCGAGAACATCAATCTCAGGATTCTGCTCGAGCCTTTCAATCATCAATCTGAATCTATTTCTAGAGCAGATATCATCACTATCGATATGAGCTACGTATTCCGTTTTCACGTGCCTGTGCCCTTCATTCAGAGCTCCACTGATGCCTGAGTTCCATTTCATTCGGATCAGATCTATTCCATCCTGCTCAGAGAGCCACTTGAGAGCCCACAGCGTATCCTTTCGATGGCTTGCATCATCGATGAGAATAATTCTGTGATTCCCTCCATCATCCTGCTCAGTGATGCAGCGTACTGCCTCGAGGAGATGATGAGCTGGAGTGTTATGTACTGGAATCAGAACTGTGAGATCCATCAGATGTGATGTGATTACAGAAATACAAGCTCTCAGGATCCTGAATTTTCTCTGTGGGAGGCTGGAGCTGGAGCAGTTTATCATATACTCGAATGATGAACTGAGATCCCTTTTTCAGTTTTAGAACGTGCAGGATGCTAGTGATTATTAGCATAGAATCTCCAGCGATATCACGAAACTGAAATACGCGATCAGCAGCCTCTCTCCATCTGCGAGCTGCTCCAATGGAGAGAGCTCTATCAATGTGATCAATAGGATGTTTAAATGCCCTCAGGAATGATGCATCTGCCTCTCTGATATCTCTCTCAATTGTGAAAATATGATCAGCAGCATCCTCCAGCTCTTGAGAGTGATTGTGCACTTTATGGATAATCACATCAGTATTGTATTCGATGAGCTCAGTGTTTCCAGTGTGGCTCACTGAGAGCCCTGCCTCGATACAGGAGAGCCTGATGGCATTGTACAGCCACGTGCTCCCTGTTCGGTAATATGTGCCCACAACTATTCTCACGCTTTCACTCCAATTGTGAGAAATAAATCAGCGTGCTGAACTGTTTTAGCTCCCTTTGCAAAGTACGGAGCGAGCTTGAGGCAGCAAGAGCCCCAAGATTCCTCTCCTCTCGTTACCACGATCAGAGGATTTCCTGATGGGATGATATCGTATGGGCAAGCTCCCTGAGCGCAGATGATCACATCGTGAGGATGAGAAAGTACCTCCTCGCTGGATGTATCTTTCACGTGAAATTTCTTAGTATATCCTTTTACGTTTTTCTTGGCAGCAGCGATCAGATCAGCAGATTTGCTCACTCCATGATATCGTGTGATCCCTACATCTTTCAGAGCCTGAGCGATTCCTCCATCTCCACAATCAATCTCAAGAACTCCATTTTTTTTCGGGTTAAAATCATCTCTCTGAGAGAGGTTTTCTGTGATGGCTGTAAGAATGCCCAATGTGATCAACTTTTTCATTTCTTGGTATTTAAGTGATTAAAATTCAAGCTCAAAAATAGGGCATAAAAAAAGAGGAATGAAAACCATCCCTCTCTCTCCAGTGCCAGCAGAGCTGATCAGAGCTCTGCGATCTGATCGCGTATGCTCTGAGCTTTGCTCCTCAGTTTCTCTATATCCTTGATTATTCTCGGGATGCGTGCAGCAGAGGCTCTGTATCGATTTCTCAGGCTCTGAACATCTCTCTCCAGCTCCTCCTGCTGATACTCAGCGAATCCCTCAGGGCTCTTGTGAGTTTCCTTGCCATATTCATTCAGATCACTCCATTTCATCGTGAGCAGATTGAACTCCTCTCCTCTCCTCTCAATGGCTAGAGATTCGAGCTGCTTATCATTCAGTTTTGATTTCAACTGCTCATCCTGTAATCTGTTTAATACTGCCTCATTCATACTGATGATCTGCTCAGTATCTCTGAGCTTATTCTCGAGCTTTAAAATGCCTTTCAATCTCTTTAATACTGGCATCTCAGGAGCACTGATTTTCGGCAGGTTCGTTTTCGTGATGTATCTGATATGCAGCCTCTGCACGTTGTATCCTCCTGCATAGATCACATCAGTGCTGAAAGCATACGATGAGCCATCTCTCATCACAGTGGCATCGATACGAATGCATCCAGCAGATACGCTCCCACAGATAATCTCCACGAGCTCATCAGTGCTCAGGGTGTATTTCTCCACTGCTTTACATAGATCCATAGTGAGATGCATTCTGATATCATCAGCCATCCATCTCGGAGCAGGAGTTCCTCTCTCCTCCTCATACTTTGCGATTCTCATATCCACGAGCTCGGAGATTTTACTCTCCAGCTCTGTGAGGATTCGTGTGATGATTTTATTCTCGATTTTCATTTTCTCTGTTTTTAAGGTGTTTTTTTGTTTGTTTCTGAGAGCGAATATATATAAAATCTATAAAACGGAGCACGTTTGTGATGTTTTTTTTCATCATCCCTCTCCCATATCTTTGTGAGATGGCATCAGAATACATCATATCGAGAAACTGCTCAGAATGTTATAACTACATCACAGATGCGTGCCCATCATCGGGATTCACGCTCCCTACTGGATTATCAGATGGAACTGAAATCTCGTGGGAAATAGAGGATAAATTCGGAGCGAAATATAAAGGGAATGGAATCATCAATTCAGATGAGGAAATTGAGATTCCTGTAACTGGATTTCCTGAGGGATTATTCAATGCTCACGCTGGGATTTTCATATTCAAAATTCTAGGAGTAAATGGGAATGATGATCTGTGTGAGGGTATAGATATCACTATATGCGAGGAGGATTATTCCTGTATCGCGTTCAGTTTCACTCCCATCACAGAGATATCTGATGAAACTCCTCTCACTGGGTACGGATACGGATATACAGAAACTGAATGATTCTGATTATAATCACATCACTCATCTCGCTGTCTGTGCACGTAGTTCTCACGTGGGAGGATATGATATTCAAATCTCTAGGAGATAAGCTCTCACAGCTCATCCCTGCTCCATTTTTAAAGCCATTATTCACGTGCTTACCTTGTATGGGAGGATTCTATGGATTAACTATGTGGATAATATCATCAGGATCTGATCAGATCAGCTCTGTTGAGTGGTTTGTTCTTTCTTTCATTCCAGCTCCAGCTCTCGGATTGATTCCATCAGTGCTCTGCTGTATAGGGGCGAACTCTCTCCTGAGCTTAGCACTGAGCCATATAAAATCAATGCAGATACTGGCAGAGTATCAGGAGCTCAGATATATGGATGATCAATCGTATATAAACGAAAACTAAATCAATGCACTATCATCATCTGCTAACTGGGAAAGGATGGATTAAAAAGAAATGCTCCTCCTGCTCGGGAAATAGTAAGAATACATATACTCATCCACAGAGAGCTGGAGAGGAGATCGTGATTTATAAACTCTCGAAAGTATTCAGATACAAGAAAAACGGAATCATCATATCAGGTGGGAGCGTAGATTCTCTCAGGTATCAACATTTCACACAATGAGAAAAACAAAACAGAGATTCAGTGAGTGGCTCACGAAAAAGCTAAACAAATCAGCAGCAGGGCTCGTTCCTCCGAAAAAGGCATTCCCTGAGAATAAGTTTGTGATAAAGCCAGCATTCAAGAGTGGGGGAGTGTGGTATTACACGATGGATGATATTTTCAACATCCCATATCAGCGAGGGCTCGAAGCGATTCACGCATACGAGGAATTACAGATGAAATGCGATCTGAACTATTTAAGAGAGCATACAGCTCTCATCTCGGAGCTATTGAGTAAGAGTATCACGCTGGATGAGATATCGCGTATAAACTCAGCTAACGAGCAATTAAAGCAGAGGCTGGATTGGATCGTTATTCCTGATCAGGCATATAAACTCGCATCGATAGTATTTTTTGATGCGAATGAGGATCCATCAACGTATGAGATCGGATATGCAAAGCAAAAGATCGAGAGATGGAAACAGGAGCAGGATGTGGAGAGTTTTTTTTTGCAGCAGCCAGTGAGCAAGCTGATGCCCTTCTTAAACGGATTCGATGGGAGTTTCCTGAGCTATTCAGCTCTGATAGAGAAAGTGAATCGCGATCACTTGAGAAATCTCTCGGGGAAATTTTCTCCGAATCTCGTAAAGCTGCATATAGATCGAGAGTAGATCTACTATGTGAGGGAGATGAGAGATCGTTACATTTGTTAAATGGATGGACGATCCACGATTACTATTTCAATCTGAATGAGGTAGTGATAAGACCATACGAGAAACGAAATGTGATGCATCGTGTCGGAAAAAATCATACTTGAGTGGGTAGGAGATCCATCAGGGCTCAAACCTGTGGCAGATGCTCTGAAATCAATAGGGGCACTCTCAAAGGATCAACAAAAGAAATTTGAGCAGGCAAATAATGCATTCAAGAAACGGAGTGCTGATATTAAAAAGCAAACATCCGAACAGCAAAAGCTGAACAAGGAAACAGGCAAGGGAGCGAAATCTGTGCAGGATCTAGCGAACAGAACAAAGCAGCTCCCGAAAAACATTAAGCAGGCAGGAGTAGCTGCTCAGGGGCTGGGCAGATCGATGATGAATCTCGGGAGGCAGATAGCTGCTGCATTCGGAGTGGTAACATTGGTTGCATCCCTAGTGATGGGATTTAAGCAGCTCATCTCTGTGAATGCTGATTTCGAGGCTCAGATGGCACGAGTGAAAGCTATCACAGGAGCTACTGGAGCAGAGTTTCAAAAGCTGGAGAAAGATGCAAAGAGGCTCGGATCCTCCACGAAATTTACTGCCACTCAAGTGGGGGAATTACAGGAAGCGTATGCAAAGCTGGGATTCACAACGGAGGAGATACTCTCAGCCACTGAGGCAACATTACTACTCGCTGAGGCTACGGGATCAGATCTCGGGCAGGCAGCAGATACTGCTGGAGCTGTGCTTAGGGCATTCGGAATGGATGCATCAGAAACTCAGAGAGTGGTGGATGTGATGGCTAAATCATTCACATCATCTGCACTGGGGATGGAAAATTTCTCAGAGGCGATGAAATTCGTAGCTCCAGTGGCTAAAGCTGCGAACATAGATATCGAAACTACCACAGCACTGCTCGGAAAGCTGGCAGATGCTAACTTGAGAGGATCGATAGCAGGAACAGGGCTCAAGAATCTCCTGAGCAAGTTATCTGATGAGAACTCTACGCTCGCGAAAGAGATCGGATTCGGAGTGAAAAACTCAGAGGATCTGATCAAAGCATTCAAGATTCTGCAAAAAGGGCACATCGATCTCACGAAAGCCACAGAGCTCACAGATGAGAGATCGAAAGCTGCATTCCTCACGCTCATCGCTGGGATTGATGGAGTGGAGGATTTAAAAATCGCTCTAGATGGAGCTGCTGGCTCTGCTGAGCAGATGGCAGAGATAATGAGAGATACATTCAAGGGAGATGTAGATAAAGCTGCATCAGCTTGGGAGGGATTACTGCTCGCTATGGAGGGAACTGATACAGCTCGAGGATTCGTGCAGGGGCTCACTGATGTGATCGCAGGGCTTACCATAACCATCCAAAAGCTCAAAGGCGAATATCGTGAGATTATGGCTGAGCAGGGGCTGGATGCTGCTTTCAAAGCAGGAACTGATCGAGCAGCCCAATTCAAAAAGACTATGGAGGGATCCATCACTGATCAAACAAAACTGATCAGGCTGCTGGAAAGAGAAATCGAGAGAGCCTCAGGTACATACGATGAGATGAATGATGAGGCTGCAAAGTGGGGAGCTATTCACGAGAGATATAAAAAGGAAATAGATGATTATTCGTGGTTTCAAGTAGTGCCTGAGAGCACAGAAAGAGCAGCAGAGGCAGCTCGAAAAAACTCAGAGGCTGTGGATGAAAATCAGGAGAGCCTGCTGGCATATATGGATGCTCTAGCTGGATATGTGGAGCTCATCAAAAAAGGTGGAGGAGCTAATGATGAAACAGAAAAATACACGCGATCAATTAAGCAGTTACAGAAAGAGCTGAAAGCATTCAAAACAACATTCTCAGAGGCAGAGATCGGGAGTGCTGAGTGGATCAAAGCAATCGGAGATATGGAGCTCAAAACTCGCGAGCTCACGAAAGCACAAGAGGATGCCACGAAAGCACTCAAGGCATTCAAGATCGAGAATGATATGATCCCTCCGAATGCAATGGATGCCACTCGAGAGGAGATGGAAAGGCTCTTTCAGATGGATGAGGAGAACAGGCAGGAATCACTAAAAAGGGGAGCAGATGCAATCAATAAACAGGCAGATCTAGATAAGATATCAGTAAACGAAAGGATTGAGAGAGAGGAGGGGAGAGCTGTGAAAATGTTCGATATTGAAACGAATCGAATCGATGCGATGATTGCTTTATACGAAGCGCATGGGGAGGATGCCACTGGGCTCAGGCTCAGGCAGAGTGAGAGATTCGCTGATCTCAACAGTAAAGAGCTGAAAGAGTATCAGGATTTCATCGATGAGCTGGATGCAATGGATGAGGAGCGAGATGAGAACAGAAAGCAGGCATTCAAAGATGCAGTGCAGGCATCGGGAGATATAGCTACGGAGCTATTTGGCAGAATCACTGAAATTCAAAATAATGCTCTAGATTTCGAGATGCAGAATCTAGATGCTAGGCTCGAGGCTGGAGAAATCACTCGAGAGGAGTATGAGCAAAAGAGGCAAGCAGCACAGCAGAAACAGGCAGCGAACAACAAGCAGAACGCTCTATTCGAGGCAATCATCAATACTGCTGTGGCAGTTACGAAAGCACTCACTGATGGAGATTATGCGAATGCTATTCTGTTCGGAGTTTTAGGAGGAGCTGAAATCGCAGCCATCGCATCTCAGCCCATTCCTCAGTTCGCTGTGGGTACTAAAGATGCGCCAGCAGGATTCAAATGGGTAGGAGAGAAAGGAGCTGAGCTCGTGTATGATGGAGGAGGATATCCAATCATCACACACGCTGAAAGCAAAGCTCTCAGCGAGGATCCACACTCAGCTCAGGCTCAGAAAATCAGGCAGAAATATGATATCCCGAATCTCGATGTGGGGCTGTTCGGAAATAATCTCTCATATAGTGATAAAGTGAAATCAGCACAGGGATCAAGAAATTCAATCGATTATGATAAGCTCGGAAAAGTGCTGGCTGAGAATCTAATGGGAAAGAACAGGGATCTGCTCAGGAGCTTAGAGAAATCACGTGATCTCGATAGAGCTGGATATACTGCTCTGATTGATGCACTGGGAAACACAAAACAAAAGAGGAGAGGTTATGCCACTTAGAGTGAGGTTAAATGGAGATGTGATCAGTAATGATGTGCACAGAATTGAGGATATCGAGGAGGAGTATTTCTATCAGATGGAGATATTCACATACCTCCACGAAATCACAGGATCACTGATATTCACAGGATCAGCGTACAATACCATCAGATCTCTGTTTGATGGGAATATATGCGAAGCTATACAGATATCCATCGAGGATGATTCCTGTGGGCAGTATCAGGCTATATACGAGGGAGAAATATATCTCTCTGATGTGAACTGGAATCTCACAGAATGCTCAGCTCGAGTTTCAATATCAGATTCGGGAATCATCGGGCTGATTGATGATAACAAATCAGTTCCTGTGAATCTATATGTGAACACACTGAAAAATGGAGGAAACTGGAATCCCATCTCTGTGATTACAGATATCGGATTCGTGGATCCCACGAGCTCATTCGCTACTGCAAACGGTAGGCAAGGGATACGAGTATTCGATGCACTCAAACGAGTGGCTGAGGTGATTAGTGATGGGCAGATATCAGTGAGATCTGATTATTTTGATCCAACTATCGGAAACACTAACGAGGCTCAGAAATGGTGCGTGCTGATGAAAGGCAGGGAGCTCAGAGCTGCTGAGGGTATTACAGAGCTCAATATCACATACGAGGATCTGATGAGGGATCTCAATAAGCTATACAATATCGCGGTAGGGTTCGAGATTGATCAATCCACTGGAGAGAGATTTCTGAGGATTGAGCCAAAATCATTCTTTTTCAAAGAGAATGAGAATGGATATTATTTCGAGGGAGTGCCCAACGTGGAGCAGAGCGTGGAGGAGGATTTATTCTATGCGGTTATGTCTTTCGGTAGTTATGAGCCAGCATCACAATTCGACTACATCGAGAGAGTGCTATTTCTCAGCCACGAGGAGCAGAAATTCCATCTCGGAGGGCAGTGTAATATCGATAATACACTGGATCTGATCACTGGAACTCTCGTGTATGATACTAATGTGATACAGAGAGTGCTGCCTGTGGCAGTGGGAGGGCTGGCAGATGAGAGCTGGGATGAGGAGGTTTTTATCATTCATATTTTTGAACCTACTCCTCCGAATCCTCATATCTACTATGGAACTTTTACGCTGCTCCCATACAATCCAGCTCGAGGATATTTTAATGATCACTTTTCTCCTCATCAGGTAGCTCTGAGATGGTTCGGGAGTGTTCCATTTTCGATATACTCATATCTAGGAGGCACAGGATCAAATGATTCAGAATCCATCAATCTAAATCCTCAGTTCACTCAGATTTTCGGAGCTCCTCCCACGATTGGAGCTCAGTATCAATGGCTGGATTTCCCTACTGATCTCAGTGATCCGAGTAATAATTTCTCACACTCTCCCATTGTGAATCCTGCTGGATTCGGAGGAAATATATCACACTATACTGCTCCAGCAGGAGGGCTGTATAAGGTGGAGCTGAATTTCGATTTCACTGGATGGTGGCAGTACGTACAGTTTCTCGTATTCGATGCAGCAGGAGCTCTCCAGTATTACATAAATCCATACAATGCATTCGAGGGAGGATCTCCCACTGATCCATACGGAGGAGGCATCATCGGATTACAGCTCCAGCAGGCAACAAATCTCCACATACAAACATCAGCGATCATCCCTGTGGAAACAGGTAGCAGAATCACAGCTCTCCTCCCATATTCACTAGGCACGATCACTCAGGCAGAGATATCAGTGAAATCTACTTTCTCGGGAGAGTTTCAGAGTTTTGATTTTAGCAGTACAAAATATCTGAGAACGAAATTCGAGTTTCCTCTCCCTTTGGCAGATAGAAATGAGATTTTCGCTGCTCAGTACGCGAAACAGAGGCTCAGCTACAATGGAGGAGATGTGAATGGATTCCTCAACAAAATGAAACGAAATCTCGAATCAGGATCCACATTGATTGAGTGGCTCGGATCTTTTTAACTTTGAAAAATGGCATCAGCATCGAATATCCATCCAGTAAGATTCAACCATCTCCAGCACTGCTCCCAAAAGGATGGGAGATATAGGCAGCTCGTAAATTATGGAGATGTTACTCAGTTTCAGATGCAGATGGATATCTGTAATCCTGATACTAATATGGTACTCAATCCTGCATTCAGCTCCACTGATAACTGGGGAGCGAGTGGATCAGCATTCATCGATATATATAATGGATGGGGGCAGAAATTTGCCAGTAACACATCGGGGCAGCTATATCAGATCGTGCCAGTGAATGATGGAGTGTATGTATATATCTCATTTGATCTCACGATACAGAATGGATCAATGAAAATGGCAGCAGGATCATACACTGAGATATTCGAGATGAGTGGTACATACTCGCGATGGATTGAGGCTGATTCTCTCACTCAGATATCATTCTCAGGAGCTCCAGCAGCGAACTGGACGATCACGAGCGTGGGGATGTATGCAGTAAACACGAATTTCTCTGTGCAGATCGTTGATATTGATGATAATGTAATCAGGGAAATGAATCCACTGAATGATCCTCAGTATTTCGATTTCACGAGGCAGTGGTTCACATTCTCATACGATTGGGAGGATTCACTGGGAGAAAATCTCCCTGAGGGATGTTATCGATTTCTAGTTTCTGATCCTTGTGATTGTTTGAATGGAGGATTGATTCCTGCTGATCTGATCACTGGAGTTACTAATTACTGGGATCAGGCATCCTCTCCATCGTGGATCATATTCAATGGCACAGCCACATATAACGGATTGATTGATGGGGATGATATATGGATAGAAAATGTTTTCTGTGATGATGTGGAATATACAATCTCATACACGCTCTCAGGAATGGCTGGGAATAAGTTTCAAATCAGGGCAGGAGCTACTGCTGGAGCTGTACGCATAGCTGATGGCACGTACACAGAAACGCTCACAGCGAATGGCAATAATGGCAGATTCGTGATGTTCGGATATAATACTGCTGGAGCTAGTGCCTTTCAATTAACAGATTTAAGTATCACTAGATCATCGCGTGGATATGGTTTCAGATCCAATCTGTTCGATTTACAGAGCTCCACTGAATGCACGTGCATCATCAGTGCCTGCTGTGATTCTGATAATTTGCAGGCTGGATATATAGATACTGCTTTCAGCCCTAGAATCAGGCTAAGAGTAAATTATGGAGATGCAGAATATGAGCCAATATCACGAGAAACATTTAAGAGCTCATTTGGATATAAATCCTCATATTTTTACAGGGGCGAAAAAACAAAACTGCTCTCATTCGCGGCTGCTGAATATGTGCACGATTTTATGGGGCATCTTGGAGGGTATGATCACGTATATCTCGATGGAGATGAGAAATTCATAAACTCAAACGAGTACAGCGTGGAGTTTATCAAGGGATACGATTATGGAGAGGCAGAAATAAGAATCTCAGATAAATCTGAGCTCATCCTTAAAAAGAGATGCAGCTCCACTATAAAGGGATGCGATGATGGAGGGCTCAATATCTCTATTGATGGAGCTGGAGGCAGTGATGGGGCTGGAATAGTAACGGATTCAGCCACTCCTGATGAGTATCTTACAAGTGGATAATAATGATGAAATTGAAAATCATCCTGATGCTCATACCTTTGAGCATAGGAATAAAAACGAAAGAAATGAGTATTGAGAAAGTAAGAATCAGCCAGCTACCTGTGGCAGCAGATAATGAGATCACTGATGATATGTGGATGGTATTCAATACCTCCACAGGGCAAACAAAAAGAAAGCAGTTCGGGAGCATAAAATCACTCACAGGATGTGATTCTCACTGTATGCAGGTGGAGATGCAGCCAGCAGATGTAAAGCAGATGAACTCCGTACCATACGAAATCCTCCCTGCACTGCCACTCGGCTCATACTATGTATTCGAGGATGCATTCCTATTCTCAGAGTTCAATACTACTCCATACGCCACATTCATTCAGCTAGAGATACAGGGAGCTGCTGGGGAATCCATCACGATGAGCTCGAACTGCTTAGGATTCGCTGCTGATGTAGAGGGGCAGCGATTGCCACTCGCTGATGATACTCTTACGAATCAATTTTGTAACTCATCGGTAAGAGTTACGAATGCCACTGGAGATCCTAGTGCTGGAGATAGTATTATCAGAATCGTTTTCAAGTACAGAATAATCACTTTATAGAATGAATAAACGGAGAGGAATAATTCTGATAGCACTGGGCTCACCTTATTATGGGCAGCTCGCTGCGAATCTAGCTGCATCCATCAGATACACAACTGGAGGCAGGCTGCCTGTGCATCTAGTGTGGGCAGAGAATGCTCTGAGCCATCTCACTCAGCAAAAGCTGGGGCTGTTTACATCGATGCAGGAGTGCCCTCACGAGTATTATCACAGAGGATCGAAAACTGTTTACGTGAAAGCGAAAACGCATCTTTACGATCTCACTCCATTTGATGAAACTATATTTCTCGATGTGGATACCATTATGCTGGGGAGAAATACTCTCGAGAAAGCATTCGAGGATCTGAATCATCTAGATTTTACAATGGAGAACAGATCTCGAATCAATCTAGCTCACGAGAATGCTCCTGATGATTATCTATGGGCTCACGTGAGCGATGTTAAAAGAGTTTATTCAAAAGGGGATGGATTTCTGTATGGGCTGCATTCAGAGTTCATCTACTGGAAACAGAATGAGAAACTCGCTGCATACTTTGAAACAGTGAAAGAGGTATTCGAGAATCCTCAAATCAAAATGAAACACGTATTCGATGGGGATATTCCTGATGAGTTTCCTTTCGCTATGGCTATGATCAAGCATAGAATGTATCCTCATCAGTGCCCATACGTTCCACTGTATTGGTATCTCACAGATGCCAAAAAAATCGGAACATCAAAAGAGATGATTCTACAAAATCATACAGGATATTCTGTGGGAGGAAATGCTACTCCTCCAGCAGTTCGTAAAACGTATGATCGGCTCGCTGCTGCTTATTTCAAAAAGCTAGGCTTGCAATATCCCTATAAAATAAAACAAAAGAGGCAGGAGCTTGCCTCTAGAAAATCAATGTGATGGATATCATCGAGCTAAATCTGAATTTCCTCGAGCCATATTTCGATGGCAGGAGAGTGAGAACTGGGCACAAAAAAACTGTTCAGATGTATAAGGCATTAAAAGTGCACGCTGATGGAGAGTTTCCTGAGGAGCTCATTCACGAGCGCAGACCAAATGAGAGTGCTAAAATTCAGAAATACAGGAGAACAGTGTTCAAGTCCATCACGAAATCTCCAGTGCAGAAAGTAATCACATCTCTCACAAAAATCAGGAGGTCGGTGGATTGGGGAATCATCCATCCTCGAGAGGCATATCCATCAAACGTGCCTGATACTGAACATCTATCGAAATATACTGGAGAGAAATTTCCTCGAGTGGATAGTTTTGAAAATTGGCTATTCTCAATCTGTTTCAAAAATTACATCCTCGATGCTAATGGAGTGGTATTGTATATGCCAATAAACAGAGATGCTCGTGAGAATGAGTATCTCGAGCCAGTTCCATTCATATTCAACTCTCCTCAGATCCTCGAGTACAGAGCAGGGCAGCTCTTGATCGTGAAAATTGAGGAGGATACAGCTATTCTCGATGCAGGGAATGATGAGAAAGCTCAGAAATACTGGCTCGCTGTGAACTCGGAAGTGGTACAGAAATGGGCTATATCTGAGGGAGGATTCGTGATGGATTGGGAGTATAAACATAATCTAGGAATGCTCCCTGCGATTGGGCTGGGAGGGCAGTACAAAGAGAATGCAGGCACTCACGTGATCCGAGAGAGCAGGATATCTCCTATGCTTGAGAGGCTGGATGAGGCTGCTCGAGAGTATTCGGATATGCAGGCAGAAGTAGTGCAGCACATACACTCTGAGAGATGGCAATGGGCTACACAAAAATGCACGAAATGCACGAATGAGCTGGGCATTCCTCAGGGATTCATCAATGATGATAAAACAAGAAAAAAAGTTACTTGTCCATCCTGCGATGGGATGAAAACGGTAGCAGGCTCTCCATATACTCAGATGGTAGTTCGTCCATCAAAAGAGCTCACAGGAGAGAGTGCAGCTCCGATTCCTCCTGCTGGATACATCACGAAAGAAACCAAAATCGTGGAGATTCAGGATCAGAGAATTGATGAGCATATATTCAAGGCTCTCAGCTCCATAAATATGCAGTTCATCGATAAAGTACCTCAGAACATCTCAGGGAGATCAAAAGAGGTTGATCGTGAGGAGCTGAACAATTTTGTGTATGGAGTGGCTCAGGATCTCGTGAACATCGCGAGGAAATCGATGGAAATCATCGCAGAGTACAGATATAGAATCGCGATCAAGGATGAGAAAAAGAGGAAAGCAGTGCTCCCTGATATCAAAGTGCCTGAGAAATTCGATCTCCTCTCCAGCTCGTATCTATCTGATGAGATTTCAAGGCTGAAAGAGGCAGGAGCGAATCCTGTAATCATCGCAGCTCTAGAGAAAGAGTATGCAGCGAAAAAGTTCTATAATGATCCGAGTGTGAGAGATTTACTCACGCTGATTTTAGATCTGGATCCACTGGCATCTGTATCTGAGGAGGATAAGATGATACGGAGAGCGAACAAGGGCATCACTGATGTTGATTATGTAATCAGCTCAAACATCACTGAGCTCGTGAGAGAGGCTGCTCAGGATTCATCATTCATCTCCAGCCCTCGTGATAAACAGATGGAAACACTGAGGAAAATGGCAGAGGCAAAAATGAAATCAATCAACTCGGGGAGAGTAGAGATAGCTCCTGATCCTGAGGAATAAAGATGGCAGCAGAGAGGCATATAAATGCTCTGTTTGATGTGATTAGCTCAGCAGTGGCTGGATTCGATGGCAGCATCCCTGATATACAGAGAGGCATTCTCGGAGAGGTTGAAACACTGCTCTCGGGGCTGGATTTAAAATCGGGCAGGATAGCTCCATCCATCGCTAATCTGAAAGCAGTATCTCGAATGCAGGGAAAGCTGGAGAGTATCGTGATGGATAATGATGAGTACAAAAAAGAGCTCAGCTCATATCTCGATACATTCGGAAAGATCTCTGATCTTAATGCTGGATACTTTCAATCGATAGAGGGAAAATTCAAGCCTGCATCTATATTCAAAGAGATGCAGAAACAGAGTATCGATTCCACGATATCATCTCTCACAAGTGCAGGAATTTCCTCAAATGTGACTGAGCCAGTTTATGATCTCATCAGGCAAAATGTTACAACTGGCACAAAGTTCTCAGATCTTACAAAGAGCTTGAGAGATTACATCACAGGGCAGGGAGATACACTGGGCTCTCTCGATAGGTATGTGAAACAGATCACAACTGATGCACTCAATCAATACTCAGCCAATTATATGGAGCTGGCTGCTGCTGATCTCAATCTAGAGTGGTATCAGTATGCTGGAGTGAGAATCGAAACGAGCAGAAAATTCTGCATCGCGATGATTCAAAAAAAGCACTATCACAAAATCGAAATCCCTGATCTGATAAAAGGTAAATTCCCACAGTTCAAAGAGGTAGGGGGCACTCTATACAAAAATACAGGGCTGCCGAATGGGATGGTAAAGGGTACGAATAGAGAGAATTTCCCGATATATCGTGGAGGATACAACTGCCATCATCAAGGGATTCCAGTATCAGAGAGCTCTGTTCCTGAGAGCACGAGGAGAGAGGTGTACGCGAAACACAACATCCCAACGGATGAGAATATGATGAGGAAAACTGGAGGGAAAGTTCCATCTGAATCATCTCCTCCAGCTCCAGCTCCAGCAGCTCCAAAAGCAGGAGCAGTTCCTGTGATAAAATTAGGGGCAGGAGAAAAATTCGATAACTATCTCAAGGGAATGCAGCCGAATGCTCTCAGAGTTATTGACAAAATCAGAAAGCCAGCTCAGATCGATGATGGAATAAAACTCGGAGGGGGCTCGAGATATGAAGCTCAGCATTTCGCTGATAAAAATGGATCAGGAGTGCTCATATCGCTGGATAAGTATAAAACAAAATCAGGTATGTATAATGGAGGAGATATCACTTTTCGCCACGAGTATGGGCATCATATCGATTACAACATCAGCCCGAACTCAGGGAAAGGAATCATATATCAGAGATCAATGGATCGGGATTTCCTAATGGCAGCGAGAGAGGATCTCTTATTCCTAAAAAAGAAGTATAAAAAAGAGGGATTTAAAGTGGATGAGATGTGGAGGCATCTCTCTCGGAAATATTTCAAAAGAGAGCACAGTGGATTGAGCGATATGATTGATGCTGTTTCAAAAGGTAGAATGCAGCAAAGATTCGGAGGATTCGGGCACGGATCTGATTATTATAGAACAACTCAAAAAAGGCAGGCTGAATTATTCGCGAATCTATTCGAGGGATGGGGAACTGGTGGAAAGGTATGGAGTGAAATCACTGATAATTTCCCGAATCTCTCAGGTTTATTCGAGGAGGTAATGAAAGAATCACTAAAATGAACGAGCTACAAAAAGCAAAGCAGGCACATAAGGAAAAATTCGGGAAAGAGCCCTCCATCATCGGGATGTGGTGGAGTGATCCTGATAGGCTCATCGAGAACATCGAGAAAGCAGTGGAAACTGGAGAGGAGTATGATGAGTATAAGCTACTATCTAAAGAGGATCAGAAGCTGTATGATGATGGGATGCTGCTTTTCTGAGGCATAAAAAAAGAGGAACGAATGCTCCTCTGTTTTCAGTTCGGATGAAAGTAAATTTCTCAGGATTTCGATTCTGAGCCACTTTCTGCATCTGAATGGGTATCTGTGCCACTTGGAAAGAGTTCGGGCTCTGTGAGCTTTCTGTGGAGGTATTTCGCTGTATCCTTAAATCCAGCAGGAACTCCACTATCTCGAGCCATTAAGTGCATCAGGAATATCTTGAGCTCCACTCTGAAATGAGGATCATCCTTCATCTGTTTTAGTTATTGTTTAAGATTTTATGGGCTCGAATAATGATCAACTGTGCATTCACAGCATCACTGATCAGCTCTCGATTCTCTAAGCTATGGCACATCAAATCATCCCGAAATCTATGCATCAGGATCCTGAGATCATATTCTCGATTACAGCTCTCAATTCTAACGAGTGCCTCAGTATGTGATATCACAGCTCTCACAGCTCTCACTTTTTCGCTCCTCTCCTGATTAGTTTATATACTGCCTGAGGGCTGGAGCACGTTTTACCATTATCCAGCTCGAATCGTGATTTCTCTTTCACGATCATCTCGTGTATATCATCAGGCACGCTGCGGAGGATGATTCTCACTGATTGTTTTTCGTTTTTCATATCCCAAAGATATCAGAGCATATCTAGATATCAAAGAGCTCTCTGATACCTAAATATCCACAGCTCCACTGATATCACTATCGAGCTCGTTAATTTTGAGAAACAGAAAAAACAGAAAACTATGCCGATACTCGGAAAACTACTGGGGGAACTTTTGCAGAATGCTGGATATGATATCGAGGCGAATGCTGATGTTGTGGGATCTTTGCTCGCACTGGATCAGGATGTACCTGATGAGGTAGCATCTCCACTGAAATCGAATCTCCTCACTTTGGAGAGCGCGAAAAACTCTCCTGAGATAAAAAAACATTTCACAGCTCAGGCATTAAATACAGTGGATACCACTCTGTATGAGTATGCAGATGAGTATGGTGAAATACCTGAGGAGAAACTCTCAGCCATTCGTGCCGAGAAATCATCCTACAAAAAACAGAGGATGATGCTAGATGCTCTCAAGGATATCGAGAGAGGAAAGCAGGGAGCTGCTGGAGCTAATGATGAAACAAAAGCACAGCTCGATGCTAGAAAAGCAAAAATCGAGGAGCTATCTCAGGAGCTAAATACGATTAAATCATCTCACGAGGATGCTATCAGAGCTGCTCAGAGTGAGGCACAGAATAAGATACTGAACTATGCACAAAATGCAGAGCTCGGGATGCGTGATTTCGCACAGGAGGATCTAGATAAATCCACAAATGTGATGATCGCGAGGCAAATCGTTGATTCATATCTGAAAGAGGTAGGGGCTGCTCCTATCGCTGGAGAGGATGGATCGATTCGGTTAGTTCAAGCAAACGATCCTCAAATGGATTTTATGCTCGAAAACAAGAAAATCAGTTTCGGCTCTCTCGCTGATAAAATACTAGGAGAGAAAAAACTTTTGAAAGTGTCTGATCCGAATCCTGCTCCACGAGGAGCTGGAGCTGGAGCTGGAAATAATCCATTAAATAATCCCAACGGAGGAGGAGCTGGAGCTCAGGCATTCTCTCGAGAGGCATCTGCTGCATACGATTCGCAGATCGCTGCTCTCACAGGAGGAAACTGATATCTCTCTGATACCATAGGGATCCATCCATAAAAAAATAGAAATTATGGGATTTGTACCTTATTTACTTATTCATTTGAAAATGCTCCTAGAGCAGAACTACACTGGCACGAAAATCACTCCGAGTGGATTTCTGAAAATGTGCCTAGAAAATCAACCATCAGCACAGCTCACATCTGTGAATGGTCAATCCGTAGAGTACGGAAAGCTGAGCACTGCCTCAGGAATGATCCGAGATCTGAAATACAAGTTTCTCCCACGTATCACTGATGAGCAGATAGGAGATACAGATAATTGTGATAATGATTTCGGATTTCAATATTCTGAGGGATCAATCGAAACTCCACTATTCTCTAAAGGAGGATTTCAACTCGAGTGGGGATTCGTGGAGCGATACGAGGAGGAGGCTGCTCGAATGGTTGCCACTGGAAATCCATCAACTCCTGTTTTGCAGGAACTTGTGACGCAGTTAATGCATACTGTGAATGGTATGATTGTGAATATCGATAAGAAACTGCTTAACCAGCTCGTTTTTGGAGTGAATGCAGAGAATGGATCATCTGCTCATAAGAACATCAACATCAACAAGGATGGGAGCGTGCTTGATTTATCTGCTGGGATCACTGAGATTCTATCAGATGCAGCGATCAATGAGTTCGCTGGAGATCCTCTGATCGTTGGATCAGGGCTGTTCAATAAATTCGAGATCGCGAAATCAAACATCGGGCTCAATGCTGGAGGAATGAATGCATCTCAGGGAGGGTATGATTTTTATTATGATATCAATGCTGCATCTGGGACTCAGATTGGAGCTGATTCGATTGGAGTATTCGCTAGAAATTCTGTGGGATTTTTTGACATAGATAGATACATCGCGTGGAAAGCTGGCAAGCACGGAAACTCTTGGTTCTGTACTATTCAGCTCCCTGTGGAGAATCCTGTGGCTGGAGCAGCTCCTGTGATGATGCCTTTCAATTTGCAGATCAAGGAAATCGATTGCCCTGAGGAGGATTTCGATGGATATGATACTCGCGTGATGGGTAGAGGGTACAAAATCATCCTCACTAAGCGTTTCGGGCTATTCCAGCAGCCTCTAGATGCATATCAACCAACGGATCGATTAGCAGGAACTAACGGAGCTCTCAGATACAAAATCGCGAATGAGTGCGATGGATGTACAGAACGACCTCCATTTCCTCCGTTTGAAACAAGAGAGTAGTTTAATTAAATAGCTAACTTAAAAGAGAGGGAGTGAGCAAAAGCTCTCTCCCTCTTTTTATTAAATAGAATGAGAATGGAATGTTTGAGGGGGTATATAGGTATCAGAGGATGCACTGATTCGCAGCCTGTGAGTGAGCTTTACATCAATGATCTCGAGGGAATATCACTGGAGAGTATTGAAAAACTCGCGAATGAGGAGCAGAAAACGTATCTCGGAGTGTGGAGAGATGTGGAGCGCAGAGCTCTAAAGAAATTCACTACCTCTCTCACAAACTATTTCAGAACAAAATACAGGATTAAAAAATTACTGGATAGGTACTATTTCGGGCAGTACGTGGATCCATCAGATACAGCTCCAGCAGCAGCAGGATTTCGAGGCATATCAGTGGAGCTCAATCCTCACAGAACAGAGGCAGAGATATCTCCATTCATCACGATGAGCGTTTCTCGTTTCCAATATTATGCACTCGCTGATGATGATATCGAGTTTCAGATAATTGATCCGTTATCTAATGAGATACTATGGAGCGAGATTGTGGCTGTAAAATCAGGGCAGTGGAATGATGTGAAAGCGATTTTCTCTGTGCCAGCTCTCCAGTTTACAAGAGAGCTCAGGATCGGATATGTTTCCACTGGAGTGGTATCTCCGAAAACATCCCTATCAAACGATACATCAGGAGAGTGTGGCTGCTCCATAGCTGGCTGCTGCTCAGCTAGAATCAAAGGGATAGAAACATCTACTCTCGGAGTTTCATATGATACAGAGAACTCATTCGGGATCAGAGGATTCGTTTCTCTCCAGTGCTCGTATGAGGGGCTCGTATGTGCCAGCAGAGAGCTATTCAGCACAGCTCTGTGGTATTATATGGGGGCTGAAATGATGAGAGAGAGAATCCACTCGAGCAGGCTGAATAAATTCACATCGATAAACAGGAAAGATGCACAGGAGCTGCTGGATGATTTTCTAGATGTTTATCAGAACGAAATGGAAACAGTGATTGATGCTGTGGATCTCAATGAATCTGAGTGCTGCCTAGAATGCTCTGCTGTGGTAACGTATGTGGAAACTACTCTCTGATGCTGCTGCTTGCCACAGATATTGATAAACAGCTAGAGAGGGTATTCGTCAAGCTGAAAAAGTTCAGCCCATCCGATCAGGAGGGATCACGCATCGTGAGAGAGGTAGCTCTCAACAATCTCGCTCAGATGAGGGATCGCATACAGAATAGAGGAGAGGCATCTGCTGGAGGAGATATCGGAACATACAGCAAAAAACCGATTTACGTGCCAGTGGATGAAATGGTAGGGAAAAAGCTCAAGCCTGAGGGAAAGAACTTCAAAGGAAAGAGGAGATCCACTTTCGCATCAGGAAAGCGAAAAGGTAAGCCACATAAATCTCGATACTTTGAGGATGGTTATGAGGGATATAAAAATGAGATAGGCAGGAACACTCTCGGAAAAGTGAATCTCACGCTCTCAGGGCAGTTTTTCAATCAGATGCAGCTATTCCCAACATCGAAAGGATGGGGAATCGGATGGAGTAACTCAGCTATGCTCAAGAGGGCGAAAGGATTCGAGAGCTCTGATTACTTTGGGAAAAAAATATTTTCACCAACAAGAAAAGAGAGGAGCTCTGCTGTATCTCTAGCAAAAAAACTCACAGAGGATGCCATTTCTAGATAAACAAATCAAAGTATTAAATCAGGTTCTCAAAGCAGCTCTCCTCACAGATGAGAGGTTCGCTGGAGGGATATTGTATGGGCTCACATCATCAACCATCAAAACAGATAAGGATGGCTCAGAGCGAGCGTTTCCTTATTTCATCAATGAAAATGGAGAGCCAGTGGATGTGATAATCGATGATACATATCCAGTGATGATCTATCACAAAAGAGCAGCAGATTCTACACTATCAGTGAGCGAGAGCTCATTCGGAGATTCTCAGGAGCTTACAGAGGAGCAGCAGATGAGTATGGTTGTATATGGTAAAGGATCGAGGCTGAGAGTATCTGATGAGCAGATGAAAAGTTTCATTATCTTAGCGATGCCCACAGAAATCAGCAGAAATCTGCTCTCGGGAATACAAATCGACAAAATCAGCATCACTCCAACTGGAGCGAAAATGGACTCGATATCGGTTTTTAACGAGGAATATCAGGGCAGTGATTACAGGCTAGATCAATCCGATTTTCTCATCAAAATAAACTACACGCTCAGCTCTGATTTTCGGAGAGAGTGTATAGATATATGCGACTGCTGAAAGCAGTAATACTGAAAAAATCAGCTAACTAAAAAATAGAAAATATGGCTGGAGGATATTATCCGAATACTTGCGAGAATGTTGTACCTCCACATTCTTGTGATCCTTGTTTACCACGAGAGTTCGGTAGAGTGAGAGCAGTGGCTTTCATTAAGGAGGGGTTCGAGTTCGTGGATGAAACATCTCAATCAGAGTGGGAGGCTGGCATTCAGAGTGGGGATATCATTCTGATACCAAAAGTGCATGGGGCACTGCCTGAGCCATCTGAGCAGATGGGAGCTGGATATGGAGATACAGTGGAAACGCTGCTCGGATATGAGTTCGTGCTCACTTATTATGATCGAAATTATGCAGAGAACTGCGATTTCTACAATGCACTACAAGGGCAGCAATCGTACAAACTAATGTATAAGACTGAAACGAAAGGGCATCTCACAGATGCTACTGTATCAGTGATCCCTAAAGCTCCAATCGAGGATGATCTAAACTCTGAGGTTGTGTGGATGGTGCAGGTGAAGTGGAAAGATAGCTCTCACGCTTGCCCTTTCAATTTCCCTGAGGAGGTTCTCAAATGTTATGAGCTGGGGGAGTAACTAGCGAATGCCTCTGTGCTTATGTATTCGCTCAAAATCCATATTTAATCTCCCACTTTACTGGAGGAGAGCTCAATTTTGAGTTCGATTTCAGCCTGTATGAGAGCGCGATAATTTCCTCAAGTGGAAATTTGTCGAATGTTCGTGCAGATGTTACTGTTTATCAGGGTGGAGTGATTGTGGATCTGAGAAGCACAACAGTATCGAGTGGATCTGATGGATGGCTGCTGCCATCTCGGGATGCTACTATATTTCTCACTGTATCCGTAAATATGGATGATGGAGCGATAATGTATTTCGAGAATGTTTTGGTGCAGGATGCCACTACTGGAATCATCGGAGGTGTAACTGCTGATACACTATATGGAGAGGTGAACTGTGATCAGGTGAAACTGGATGTGAAAAAATTAGGCTCTGTGCCTTTCTCTAGTTTCGGATTCTATGATTACTATGATAATCCTGTGAGTGGAGAAACAGATAACTATGATGGAGAAATGCCATCTGCATTCGGAGTGGATCCATTCAATCGGGTATTACTGTTTAAGATTGATTTCGATATCGCGAATTTCCCTGATCTCCCATCGGGAGAGGTGGGAGATATCGTTCTGATATCAGCAGGATATACTGGAGATTGCTAATGAAATCACTGGAATCCATATCAAAAAGTGACGCGAGGAAAGTGATCGCAGCATTCTCTATGATTGCTCTGATCATCTTTCTCGTGCTTATTTTTACCTGTGAAATCCCTGATAATAATAAGGATCTCGCGTATGTAGTGGGAGGAGCTTTCATCGGGAGCTGTATCTCCTCCGTTTATAACTACTTTTTCGGGAGCTCTCAGGGCTCTGCTGATAAACAAATGGAACTAAGGGAAAAAAGAAATGAGCATTGAAACGGATAAAACAGCGAAAGCTGCTGGGTACTTTTTAGATGGAGCGAAAATTTTACTCCCATTCGCTGCTGCTCTTTGGGCAGTATACTCTTTCAGTGGTGATGCTAAAGAGGAGAGAGCTTTAATGCATCAGCAGATAAATACAAACATCAGAGAAATCTCTGAGGTATCAGGAGAGAACAAAGCACTGAGAGATCAGGTTCAAGCTAATACTGTGACACTAACGGAAGTAAAAACAGACCTAAAGCACATCAAAAATGACACGAAAGAAACTCTCGATCTTGTTCGTGCTTATGTTCGCCCTCGCTGATTATATCAGCCCACAAAATCGACCATATACAGAACATCAGATACAGCTCCAGCAGTGCAGGAAAGTTCACGAGGCTGCTGATTCTCTCGGGCAGGAGATGGATACCATTCAGCTCCAGCATCACGAAATACAGCATAATCTGCGCGATGCAATGCGAATGAGAAATCCTCGATAATCTGCTTAATTTTGAAAAATGGAGATAACAGTTCAGAGATTTTCGAGCAATAATGAGAGCACTCTAGGAGTGCTTTTTATCGATTGCGATTTTCAATGCTACACGATAGAGGATGAGTTCAGATCCAAAAAAGCGAGAGGAGAAACTCGGATTCCTGCTGGGAGGTACAGGATCACTCTGAGAAATGAGGGAGGATTTCATTCTCGATATCTGCAAAAATTCGGAGCTGATTTCCACAAGGGAATGCTGTGGATCAGGGATGTTCCTGATTTCGAGTATATCCTCATCCACATAGGGAATGATGATGATGATACTGCTGGCTGTTTGCTCGTGGGAAACACTGCCAACAATAACAGGAGTGGAGCTGGATTCGTTGGGGATAGCACTGGAGCGTATAAAGAGCTCTATCAGATCATCAGGGATGCGATACTGGATGGAGATGATGTGTGGATCAATTATCTCGATGAGGGGCAGATGAGGATGGAGATATGATGATCAGATCAAACATCGTGAGGAATATTGTGCTCCCTGTACTGGCTGGAGCTCTGCTCGTGGGATTGATTATTCTATCAGTGAATCTCTCCATCAAAAATCATCAGCTAGAGAAAGCGAAACAGCATCTCGTGGATGACCGGAAAGAGGAAATCTCGAGGATGAAAAACGCTCACAGGGCATCCATCAGGGAGCTGAAAATGCTCCAAATAGAGCAGGATAAAATCATCAAATCACAGCGAGCTGAGAAACGAGAATTGATGCAGGAGTATAAATCTCTCCAGCGTAAAATAATGCAGCAAAATGAAAGGATCGATCAAATGGATAGCACTGCTCTGCTTGATGAGCTCAAACGTATCAGGGCAGCACATCAGATATATTGAGGATACTCTCCATTACTGCCTCACAGAAAAGTTCACGAAATTTCTCGTGAGCGAACATCTCGAGAATAGGATCAACTCGGATCTGATCATCAATCTCACGAAACAAAATCAGAGCGATTCAACTCAAATCAAGGCACTGGAGCGAAAGCTGGCTGCTGCTGCTGATATCGAGCTGGAGCAGGATTCCATCATAGATCTCACTGAGCAGGATGTGGAGCTCACAGAGAAAGAGCTCAAGAGGCAAAAGAGGAGAGCTAGATGGGAAAAAGTATGGAGCTGGGGAAAATATGTACTCATCGGAGCAGGCTCTGCTGGAGCAGGCTATGCCATAGGCTCACTGGCTCACTGAGCTAATTTCGTGAGCTCTCATCCACTTTCTCGCATTCTGATGCACAGATACTCCATTCTCAGGAGATAATCGCTCAGAATCAATTTCAGAAAAAAATAACTCGTTTTTAAGAACGAAATCAAATAAATCTCTCGGAGTGAGGTTGATTATATAGATTTTATATATATACTTGCACTCACAATCAAAACAGAGAGAGATGATTTCCAACAAACTACAAACGGGAGCAACAGCATTCGAGGCACTTACATCAGAGCTCGTGAGTGATTTAAGTAGAAACTATATGATCAGGTTTTATCCTGATTCAAAGAGTAAGAAATCACAGCTCATCGGAGTGAGCAGATTCGCGAAAGAGGTGCAGGATGTGAGAGTATTCGAGGGCATCCTCCAGCGATTAGATCTCTGTATGGATAACAAGCTCCACGTAAAACTCAGGAGAGGTATCGCTTTCACAATCATATACAGATAATCAATTCAATCACTGAAAACAGAGAACAGATGAAAACAGAGAACCAAAATTTCACAAAGCACTACGAGCTGATCCCTGAGGATCACATCATCATCGGATGGGGATATCCTGAGCCTGATATGGATGCAGATGGCAGGATCTATTTAATCCCTCGTTTTGATCTCACAGATGCATTCACTGCTGGAGATGTATCAGAGAAAGAGCTGAGCTGGCTGGAGAGTATAGTGGGATCAGGCAGCACTAGATGCAATCACTGCGGAAAATCGATGAAGTATTTCGCACTCGTGAAAAATCAGGAAAACAGCAGAGCTCACATCATCGGCACTCAGTGTGCATCCAGTATGATCGGATACAGGCAGGAGAAAGTGGATGCAATGCACAAAACCACGTTAAAAGCGAGGCAGAAAATAGGCAGAGTGCAGAAAAAGAGGCAAGCGAAAAAGGATGCACAGGCATTCCTAGACAATCACAAAGGGCTGGAGAGAGCTCTGAGAGTGGATCACTACATCAGCAGTGATCTGAGCATAAAGCTCCAGCAGTATGGATCTATCAGTGAGAAACAGATAAAGCTGGCGTTCAAAATCGAGAAACAGGCAGAGGAGCGAAAGCAGAAACAGGCAGAGAGAGAGGCTCAGGGTAAATCATCAAATCACGTGGGAGAGGTAGGGGATAGGATTAAAAATGTGAAATGCACTGGAGTTTTCTCGAGATCATTTGATGGGAATTTCGGCACTTTCTACATCGTGAAATTCATCACAGCTCAGGGAGATACTCTAGTGTATAAAGGATCCGTTCCATACAGAGCTGATCAGTATGAGTGTGAGCTATCATTCACAGTAAAAGCTCACGAGGAATATCAGGGAGAGAAACAAACAGTGATACAGCGAGTGAAAGAAATTGATCCTAAGAAGTATGATGAGCTCCACATACTGAAAAAGGAAAGAGCATCAATAAAGTAAAACCATAAAAACAGAAATGATGAAAATCAACAATCAGAGAGGATACATCAATCAAAAATACAGAGCTGTGATGCTGTGGCATCGCTCTCTCCAGTGCTGGATCCTGAGCAGGATTCAAAAAAACGGAAAGATTCAGAGCAGCCTGTATGCATTCAAAAACTCACGATCAGAGGCTATTTCGTTTATCAGATTAACGTATGGGATAAAAGTTCCTCAGAGTGGATGGAGTGGCATTCAAGTTCAGCACAAAGAGCTGAGGAGCTGGGATGAGCTCGTGATGTTATCGTGGAATCAAAATCAAAATCAAATAGGATGAGCTGTGGGATCACATATATGCATTTTCATCAGGATAAAAGATGGAAATACTGGTACGATAAATCCATTAAATCGTGGGTAGTGCAGGAACTAGATGAGGATTCAAATCAGATCCACTATGAATGCGAATACTTCGCAATCAAAAAACATCTGCTGAAAGCATATCCATCATTCCAGTTCGTGCCTCAGCGAGTAGAAATGATGAGCGAGATACAGCTCCATCTGCTGAGGCACTATATCAGCAAGGGAAAGAGATGGAAAGTGAGAGGGCTGTGGATGAGCCTATCGTATGATCAGATCAGGGATTTCCTATCTGATAACGAGTGGAGAGAATTTCAGTGGCTGCTAGAATCAGCATCAGAGAGCCTCTGAGAGCGTTTCTCTCCATCAGTGGTATATACTACCATCAGGAGAGAGAAAGTGGCTCAGGGATCAATTTTTAAAGTATTAACAGAGTTTTGAGAACGAATAAGTAAAATATATAATTTTGAACCAATAATTTATAAAACAGATGGAGAAATTCAGAAAACAAAAATCAGAGGAGGCATCCGAATGCGTTAAAGTGAAAGCAGCTCTCCCGAGTGGAGGTATCACGAAAATCGTGGAGCTCACAGGTTATGATCAGCAGCTCGTGCAGCGAACTCTAAAAGGGCAGATTAAGCGATGGGATAAGAGGCACTCTCGTGTGATGAGGGAGGCTCGGAAATTGATTCAAAAAGTGGCACTATAAAGAAAGGGCTACTCAATCAAGAGCAGCCCTCGCGATTCATTGGGTCAAAACAGAGAGGAAAATCACCAACGAGCCACAAAGCTCGAGTAAAGAAAAACGAAAAACAAATCTAAAAACAGATAAAAACAGAGAAAAAATGAGAAAAGAAATTTCACAATTCATCGAAAAAGCTAGGGGAGAACAGATATCGGATGGGGCTGATAAGCTACTCAACGAGATGATTCTGATTCACTCCACACTGGAGGAGGCTCTCAAATCACTGGGAGGGATATCATCATTAAAAGGATCAGCATCACTGGAGCTGAAAGCGGATACTGATGTGATCAAAGAGCTGGCAGAAATAACCAATACGACTATGTACTCACCATCTGAGTTCAGCCCATACTGCTGGATGATGCTGCACGAGAATATAGATGGATCAGATGAGGATATCAGATTCACAATCAAGGGTTCAAAATGGAAAATCTCTCAAGTATGGGAGGATACTCAAGTGCACTAATTATGGGAAATAAAACAAATACAGATATAACTTTCGAGCCTCTTAAAGAGCTCTCAGAGTTTGAGATATATGATCAGGATCATCCACAAGTGTGGGAGGCATTCGAGAGATTCACGTTTAAAGCGATAAAGAAAGGATTCAAAAATTATGGAGCTCGCTCCATTTTCGAGCTCATTCGCTGGCATACTGGAGTGAATGCAGATTTCCCTGAGGGATTCAAAGTGAATAATACTTTCACTCCTGATTATGCTCGGAAATTTATGAAAGTACATCCTGAGTATGATGGGTATTTCAGAATCAGAGTGCAGGAGAGATCAAACAGAAACAAGTAAAAACAGAGAAAAAATGGCTGGAAAAGCAGAAAAAACAGAGGCAGAGCTCAGAGCAGCTCTCGGGATTAAAATCGAATTGATGGCGAAAGATATCGGAACTCTCGCGAAAGATGGGAGGAATGATTTCACGAAATACGACTACATATCAAATGATCAGCTCACTGCATCACTCAGGCAGAAACTGGGAGATCATCTGCTCAGCATCACATCTGATGTGATTGATTATGAGGAGAGAGAGAGTGTAGATGCCAAAGGGAAACAAGTGATCAGATCAATTGTGAAAATGGCTTTTGAGATTACTGATCTAGAAACTGGGCATCGGGAGATCAGGCAGTTCGTGGGAGCAGAGCAGGATACTGGAGGGAAATCATTCCAGCAGGCTGTGACGCAATGCTCTAAGTATTTCTATTTCAAACTGTTCAAAGTAACGAGTAGAGATGAGAGTGATCCCGATTCAAAATCTCAATCAGCATCTAAAGCTCAAAAATCAGCTCCAGCTAAGCAGCAGGAGAATGATGATCGCCTATGGTTGAATCCGAATGATGCAGATGGCAGATGGGATAAAATCGTGAGCTGGATCGCTGCTGGGAATGAGTTCAAAGGTGTATATCAAAAATACAAGCTATCGAAAGCGAATGCTGAGAAATTGAAAAACGATGCTGATGAGCTTAAAAAGAAACTAAATCAATAACCAAAAAAAAGAGAGTAAAAATGAAAAAATCACTGTATCAAATAGATCAGGAGTACATCATCCTGATGGAGCAAATGGAGGAGGCTGATGGCATTCTAGATGAAACACTGGAGAGGATGCTGGATATCTCAGAGGCTGAGCTAGAAACGAAAGCAGAAAAATACTGTATGATGATCAAACAGTATGAGGCAAATGTGGAGGCACGAAAATCTGAAATCGCTCGGATGGGAAAGCTGAACAAAACAGATCAGAATATCATCGATAGGCTGAAAGAGAATCTCTCCAGCTCGATGAGGCTGCACGAGAAAGAGAAAATCTCGGGAGATCTGTTCACTATCGGATTCAGAAAGAGCACGAAACTGGCACAGGCTGAGGATGTGGATATCACGAAACTGGATGAGAAATACCTCCGAAAAAAAGTGGAGCTCGATAAGAGCACAATCACATCAGCTCTCAAGGCAGGAGAGGAAATCGAGGGATTCTCACTCGAGGAAAACAAAAATCTCAGCATCAGATGAAAGAGCTGAAATTCAATATCGATCCGATTGGAGCTCCTCGCTCCTCTCGGAGAGATAAATGGAAACCATCTCCAGCAGTGCAGAGGTATCACGCATTCAGAGATCAGATCAAACTAGAGGCGAATAAGAAAGGGCTCTCAGAGCTCCCTCCTGCACTCGGATTCATTTTCGGGATGCCTATGCCAAAGAGCTGGAGCAATAAGAAACGAGAGGCTCACAGAGGGATGATTCATCAGCAGAAACCTGATCTCGATAATCTCATCAAAGCAGTGAAAGATTCTATCGCTTACAAATCAGCTCAGGATGATGCTCACGTGGGTACATATCTGTACGCTCAGAAAATGTGGGTAGATGAGGGATATATCGAGCTCCACATCCCTACTGATGAGAGGGAGTATGGAATGATCAAATCAATCAGAGATAATATAGTATCGATGATGAATGCTATCAGAGGAAATGGCTGATAAATATCAGATAGATGTTCCTGATGATGATGTGAGGGCTGGGAGGATATGTTCCTACTGTGGATATCCTCCATTACTAACTGAGAGCAATTTCGGATATCGCTGGAGCTGCGATCCCTGCGAGGCATACGTGGGAGTGCACAAGGGCACTCAGATTCCTCTCGGATCACTGGCAGATGCTAAGCTGAGGAATAAGAGGAAAGAGGTTCACAGATATTTTGATCAGATGTGGAGATTCGCGATGGCAAAGAGAGGCATCTCGAAACACAAGGCTCGAGGAGCTGCATACAAGTGGCTAGGAGAGCAGATGGGGCTGGATCCTGTGGAGTGCCATATCGGGATGATGGATCTCGAGGAATGCGCTCTCGCGATTAAGCTCTGCAAGCCTTATTTTAAAGAGAATATATAGTTTTACAAAAAACAGAGAACAGATGAAAACAGAGAAAACCACTCCTGAGGATGATTACCTCGAGAGGATCAGAAAAATAGCATCGAGATATCAGAGAGCTAAATGGTTACTTCTACGACTGGAGTGCAGGGAATCCATCAGGGGAGAAAGTTTGACTATCAGAAAAAACCATCTGAAAACAATCATCTCAAAGCTGGATGCAGCTATGGATCAGCAGGAAATAATAATCGAGAAAAATGGAGAATCAGATGGCTAAGAGATTTATCAGTACAGAGCTCATCTCAGAGGATTGGTATCTGATGCTATCGAGTGAGGTGAAACTGTTTTTCATTTATGCCACTCTCAGATGCGATCACGCTGGATTTTTAAAGGTGAATCTTAGGGCATTCAATGCACTGCACGAAACTCAGCTCACTCCTGATCAGATACTCTCTGAGGTAAACGAGGAGAAAGAGAGATTCAGAGTGATTACAGAGAGGCTGTGGCTGCTGGAGGATTTCATTCCATTCCAGTATGGATCATCTTTGAATCCGAACAATCGAGTGCACAGATCCATCCTTGATCTCCTAGAAAAAAATGGAGTATCATTGGGCTCAATTAAGGGGCTTAATAGGGGCTTAATAGGGGTTAAGGATAAGGATAAGGATAAGGATAGGGATAAGGATACAGATATCTCATACAGTAACGCGAGCGCGAAAACTGAGATCCCGAATGTAGTGGAAATCCACACTGAGATGAATCGCTGGCTCACAGCTCAGGGAATATCTATTACCAATTTCAACGCATCAGAGCTGGCTGAAAAGTTTCACAATCACTATGATGCACAGGGATGGCTCAGGAGTAATGGGATGCCCATATACAAGTGGCAGCCTCTTGTAAATAGCTGGATGGTGAAAGAGAAATCTCGTATATTGAAAGAAATGAACAGCGCAAAATCAGCCACTGATGGAGCGAAAAAAACAGAGAAAAAATGGCACAAAAATCAGAACTGATGCACGAGGATGTTCTCCTCAATTTACCTGATTACATCGGGGCTCAGCCTTTCGAGGATTCAGAAGCAGGGCAGAATCAGATCATCAAGCTCGCTGATTTCATCAGGAGGAGATTCCCGAAAGTTTCTCCCAAAAAAATGGAGGAGATTTTCGAGAATGCTGCTGCTGGAATGCTGCTCGATAATACAGGAAAGCCTGTATCTGTGAATACCTATGGAAAGAAAATCGGGATTGATTTAATAGGCAGAGCTCTCGGAGCGTATATGATACTCGAATCGAGAAAGATTAAAATCTCAGCTCCAGCTCAGGATGAAATGAAAGCGAAAACTCCTGAGGATCATTATCAGGAGCTGCTGGAGTATGTGAGGGAAAATGGAGAACTACCTCCTCTGAGATTTTGGAAACTCATCCACAGGCATCTCGCTCAGAAAGGGGAGCTCAAGGAAATCAAATCTCCATCTGTGCCAGTGTCAAAATTTAAAGGCAGAATCGCTCAGAGTATAGCTGATGCACTGAAAGAAAAAACAGCATCTGATGAGATATATCGGAAATCTCTCGAGGAGTATTTCACTAAAAATGGAGTGATATGAACTGGGATGCAAAGGATGAGCAGAGGCTCTCAGAAATCGTGGAGAGTGCTGTGGATGCAGCGATATCTACTCCAAAAAACAGGAACTCCTCAGTGCTGATGATAGTGGAGGAGGCAGTAACTGTGATCAGATCACTGATATCGAAACAGGATGCCATATCTCAGGGATACGTGGATATCATCGTGAAAAAGCAGAGAGATATCGATACGCTGGAGAATGGAGGATTCACAGATTCACTGATCACAAAAATCGTAAACGAGCACAAGCAGAGAGATGAGTGAGCTGGCAGATAAATTCGAGGAGTATTTCGCGAAACAGGAACTCATTCCTATCAAAGTGAATGGAGCTCAGTGGCTGGATCCAGCGAGGGCTGTATCTAATATGATCAAATGTATGAGGGCATCTCGAGAGGGATCTGATGCATTTGAATCATACAGAAACCATCTGAATCAGTACAGAAACGCTCTCAGAGAGCATAAAAGCTCACAGAGCATATCAGAGCTCACTATCAGCGAGAAAGTGGCTCAGATGCAAAATAAAAGCAAATCAATCAAATCACTAAAAGGCACAGAGCTGCCATAAAAACAGAGAAAAAATGTGTACGATCAAAAAGGAATACATCAAAAAACTGAAAGAGGAGAGAAAGCAGAAAGAGCTCAGCCTCGTGAAATTAGAGCAGGATCTCAGAGATTCGTGGAATGATGAGAGCAGATATCTCGAGCTGCTCAGGGAGCAAAGGATAACGAGAGGAGATCTCTCAATCATAAAAACAAAGCTGATAAATATGGAGCGAGGAAAAGAACTATTAGCACGATGAAACAGATAGTAATATTCACAGTTTCGATTATAGGTATCACAGCCATCGCTGTGCAGATAAAAACAGTTACTAAACATCACAGATCTGAGCTGAGATATAATGAGCTCAAAATGGAGAAAGCACTCAGGGAGATGGAATATCCGATTGATGTAATCAAAGCTCCTCCTGAGTTTCCTTGTATGCATAGTAGGTATCTATTGATTGATGCCACTGGGCCGTTTAAATAGATGAAAATGAGATTACTGAAAAGATTATTCAAAAATCGAGAATTGATACCTCTTAATTGGAAACAAGAAGATTACCCGAAACTTGAAGTAGGAGACACTTTGGTTGGAATTACCGAGAATGATACTTGGGATTACATTGCTGGATTTTGCAGAATGAACCCAAAGGTTGATAAAGGTCTTACAAGAATTTGGAAGGTCAAAGAGATAATGGAGAAAAGTGGCAGCACTTTAATTGAGTGTGGAAACAACAGAGCCTTTCTTGATTACTGTGATTGGGACGATGGTAATAGAGTTACTGTCAAAGCAAATCTAGCTTGGTCAGAGAAAAAGATAAGGTGGTTCAAAGAGGTTTGGCACTAAATGTTACACAACGTATTGTGTATAAACCTGTAAATTATAAAAAATGAATTGGAGAAAATTATTTTTAGTAACCTAAAGAGCACGATGAGATTCTCAGGGAAATATGCAATCCTGCTCCCGATCTCGAGAGTGGCGATGGATCAGATTGAAAAGAAAATCGGAGGATCCCAAGTGAATGGGAGTGATTTATTCCTCAAATCAGGATATAGTATTTCTGAGCTGGATAGCAGCGCAGTGATGGCAGTGATATCCAGTGGAGTGATATTCCCATTCCCAATCATCGGGAGAGAGATAATGATTCTCAGGAGCTCACAGCTCATCTCCACAATTTCTATGAACTGAAAAAGAGAAAGGGATGAGCTGCTCTGATTGGATACCTCCTGATTCATTTCTTTTCACAGATTGCTGCACAGGCAAAAAGAAAGGCTCTCCTGAGATAATCGATGAGATGAATGCTGCCATATCAGAGGAGCGATATGAATGGGCTGAGGAGTGCAGGAAAGAGCTGGAGAGGAGAGGAGATCTACCTGAGAGAGAGAATCCTTGATCTTGTCTTATCTTTACGGATGGATCAAATAGATCAATACAATGGCACAGAAAAAAGGAACAGGGAAAGAGAGAAAGATATCAGAGGCTGAGTTCCTCGTATTTCTCACTCGAAACGGAGGAGTGTATTCTCGCACAGCTCGAGATATCACACATCATCTCAGAAAGATTACAGGAGATAAAAATGCCAGCTATTCGAGGCAGGCTGTAAAGTATCGAGCAGAGCAGCTCCCTGATGGAGTGATAGAGGATATCGAGGATGAAACGTGGGATCTCGTAGCTGGAGGATTGCGTGATTCTCTCGTGAGTGTAGATCAAAACATAAAGCTCAAAGCAGTGCAGCTCGGGTTAAAGTATCTCGGGCATAAGTACGGAGTAACTGAGCACAAAGTACACGAGCACAAAAACATTCAAGTAATTATCTCAGGGGA
>Ga0208898_1000305_pt1 | contig 38776 bp, 55 predicted proteins | sample VirMetDEL_Mar_4_FD_184513 | JGI IMG/M metagenome (GOLD analysis project Ga0208898, IMG submission 184513) | Aqueous microbial communities from the Delaware River and Bay under freshwater to marine salinity gradient to study organic matter... | ecosystem: Environmental > Aquatic > Marine >... | reverse complement strand
CGTGAGCTACCGAGGCAACCCCAGCAACACCTTGCTCAATCAGAGTTCCTAAGTTGGTGTTAGTGATTGTGCCCCATGTGCCTGACTTTTCGCCATCAGCCATGAGTTCCAATCGGAGGCTAGTTGAGTAGGTACTAGGCATGGGTCATAATCCTCTTAATTAGTCAATACGCACGATTGCTGCTGCCCCAGGAGCTGGGAACACGATGCGGAAGGTGCCTGACGTTACTGTGAAGTCGCCGCCGAAACTTAAGACTGCGATTGCATTTTTGCCAGCGAGAGTGTCATTGTAAATTAATGCACCAGCTGTTGTGAATGAGGCTGAAGTCCACTCGGGATCGTCTGCGTCAAAATATGCTGTTGTTCCTGATGTAGCAACGACTTGGTTAGTCAGAGCAACACCGCCAGATGTGTAGCCTGAGCCTGATACTTCGCCTGTTTGGCCTGTATATGTTGTTGTTGTTGAATCGAGACTTGCACTAGAAGTAAAAAGTGCGATTTTAATTGTGTCGCCACCTGTTTCAAGGTCTTGCTCTTTTTGCAACAGATCTTCCTTAAAACTGGTGCACATTGCTTGGGTAATAGCCATAGTTTAGATTCCTCCGTTATACTCGGCTTGGTAGTTGCGAGCCATTTCCTGTTGGAACAGCTGCACAGCTTCATCAAACTGTGCCTTATATAAGTTTAGCGTTTCTGGCGCTTTAAGAAAAGCAGAAGTTTCATAAAGCGACGCAGAAAGCAACAAATTCTCAGCATTATCACCAATCCAAGTGTTCGGATTGCCTGATGAGAGGCCAGTTTCGGGTGCTACGTAGTCAACTTCGTAAGAATATGTGTCGTCTGGAGTTGGGGCAACTGTTATGGTTGTGCCTGTTATTCCAGCTGTGTCAGTTGAATACATACGTGGGGTGCCAGTTGTTGAGCTATTGGGCCAATAGTCTTTTAGGTAAGAATCAATTCTGTGATCTAGGTAAACTGTGTTGCCAGAGTTAGTTATTGAAAGCTGACGGATCATACGAGCTGTAGGTATAACGTATTGGTTAGTTCCTACCACCATCGCTGCTGTCGTCGTGCCTCTGTAACAAGGCATTGAAGGCAAACGCTGAAAGATCATGTCTTCAGCTTGCGCTATAATTTGATCAATAGAAGCCTGCAACTCGCTGGAGTCGTCTTCCATGAAGTTTTGTATGTTTGTTACTAGTTGTGTATAATTCATAATCCATACCCCCAGCCTTCTTCGCCCCAGCCATTGTCGCCCCATCCATGAGCTGGCTCAGGAGTCCCGACTGCGCCTGTGCCTGCGAGTCCTGATTCAATTACCTCAGAGACTGCAACTTCTTCACCGACATTACCGACAGCAGCGATTCCAGCAATTCCTGTTACATTAACTCTGACTGTGCTTCCGTCAGACTCACCAAGAATGTGGACTGCGCCTGTGCCTGCTACGCCTGTTTCAGTTATTTCAGCTTCTTCGGTGAATGTTCCTAGGGCACCTGTGCCTGCTTCACCAGATGGTGAAATTTCATTTTCAACTGTAGAGTTGCCGAGTCTGCCTGTAGCATTAACTCCTGTCACAACTGCGCCTGTTGAGAACACACCGAGTGCGCCTGTGCCTGCTGTTCCTGAAACTGACACGTCAATGACGATGTTCGGGACTGCTGTGCCTGTTGCACCTGTGGCTGCGACTCCTGGAACTTCTGCTGGGTCTGTTTCAGACTCTGTTGTGTAATCGCCCAGAGCACCTGTCGCTGCGACCCCGTCAACAACTGTCGCGAATGCATCAATCGTTCCTGTTGCTCCTGTGCCTGCAACGCCTGTAACAGTTAGTTCAAACTCAAGTATGTAACCAGAACCAACACGCCCATGCCCAGGAATACCGACTGGTGGCCTTTGCCGAGGATCAAGGAATGGGTCGTAATTATAACCTACGTAAAAATCAACATTCTCTGGATCATTGTCTGGGCGAGGCTGAAAAAGCGCAACCGCATCAACAACATTACGCGGTGGGTCAAGTTGCGGGTGCTTCGGCTCCCAATCTTCTGGCTCAACCCTTAATCCGTCCCAAGTCGTCTTGAGTGAGGTATAAGGCACACGTAAGCCAGAACGATCCCCGATCGCTAATGACTTTTTACCTGTTGCCCTTCTCACTCTTGCCATCAGTTAAGATTCATCCCTGTTGGTCTGATTCGTAGTGTTACGCCATCGTTGTCAGTGCTCGCAGCATACTCAAATGCTCTCTCATACATCTCGTTGAGCATTGTTAATCTTTCTGGTGCGACCTTCATTGCCAACTTCGCAGCCAGCCCAGCACAAATGCAATCGTTCCATCTGTAAGGTATATCTGCGTCTTGATTAGAAGCTGTTACATCTTCGAGTTGGTTGATTGACCAATAAACAAGACTGTAACTGTTGCTGTCTGGAACTTGCCACATATACAAAACAGGTGTGTATTGCTTGTCTAGCATGTATTGGCTAGGTTTGCCGCTGCTGGCTTTGTTCGGGAGTTGGTTGTATTCGTCAATGCTGACTCGCTCAACAACTGTGTCAGAAGTCGTGCCGCCGACAGTTTCCCTAACAACAACGCTCATCAAGTCAATAGTGCCGACTGGTAAGGTGTAAGTCGTCGTGCCCTGCGTCAGCGCCAAAGTATTATTCTGAACAGCCCAATAGTTTATGCCTCTGTTGGCCCACTCGCTGAACAATAAGTTCAGGCTTCTGCGAGCTGTCTCAGCTTGGTAGCCTGTGCGAGTTTGGTTATCAATGCCGCAACGCTCATATGCCTCGGTGATTATCTCCTCAACATCGGGTCTGAATGCGACTGTTCCTGAAGTAGCCATTATGTCACTCCATCATTTTTTATGTAAACAAACTCCATTGATGCGGAGACATTAAAGCTAACAGATCCAGAGGAAGAAAATGCCCTCATCTCTAAGTCTGTTTTTTCTGTAAACTTTAACGGGAAAGTGTAAAACTGTTCGTGTGTGGCATCTGTCAGGGTAAATCTTTCCTTTATCTGGAAGACTTCTCCGTATGGCCTAGCAACAAGACTGGCATTTAAAAGAGCTTTGGTGTTGGTAGATGTTCCTGTAGATAAAGACATCTTTGTAAGGAACGCTGTATATCCTGCGGGAACTGTCCAAAGACTCATTAATGTTTGGTTATCTCCATCGCCATTGATGCTAAGATAAACATTAGCAGGAACTCCAGCGGTCACTGTGCCTGTTCCTGCGTAAATTGTGCCAGCATTTGCGCCACCACTACCTGCGCTGCGAACAATGCCACGATTTATACGGAGGTAAGACTTTGTGGTGTTAACTGCTGTTTGTCCGTTTAATGTGACAACTTCGTTTATTTCGTTGTAATCGGCGTCTAGGCCAAAAACTTCTACTGTTCTTGCACCAGTCCCTGCAGCAGTGTCATCAGTTGAACTGCTTGATACAGTCATTACTGTAGCTGACGCAGGATAAGCGTACAAGCCACCTTGTTCCCAGATGGTTTCTTTTGTGGCTCCGACATCGTTGTTGTAACCGAACTTAAAGACAGTTTTGTGGTAAGGTATCTGGCCACGAGAAATTTGGAGCTCGAATGGCTCCGTTGTCCCGACCCTACTTATAGAAGAGACTTGAGCCATCCGATCCTCCTTAATATTCTTTAGCCACCCTCAGAACTACCTGATAAGCATCACCTGCTGCACCTGCACCTGTCGTGGTGAATTTTACATCACCTGTCGGGGTTGTGCCGTATGAAGAGCTCGATGGAAGTCCACCGAACTTTTCAAAGCTGTGATAGCCTTGTTGGTTCTCAGCCAAGTGCAATATGATTACATCGGTGGCAGCATCAGCCAACACCTCAACAGTCATGCCTTGTATGATCCACCAACACTCAAGTATTCTGACGCCTGTGCATGGATCGCCGTTGGAATTGTTAACCAAAGACGAAACATCAATCTTAGTGACTGCACTTTCATTCCCTGTATCAACATACTGGTATTGAAAAGCGAACACAGCCTCACGAGGGTTGTCGGCTATCGTAGTGGTTGTTACGATATCAGCCATTCGTCACCCTCCTAAATTATGATAGTGCCGCACCAACAGCAGTAACCCAAGCAGCTCCTGTGTTAATGACTAGGCAATATTCATTGTCGCCAGCGCCATTGTCACTTACGATATAAACTGTGCCGACTGTAGTGTCTGCTGCTGCTGGTAAATCTGCAGTTAATACAACTGGGACTTCAAACCCATTGTTGGACTTCACTGGTCCTGTAAAAGTTGATCGAGCCATTTTTATCTCCTGTCGTGGCTAGTGTCTGCCGAAGCAGTCAGGATTGTAAGGGGAGGGTTGCCCCTCCCCAAAGTTTTACGCTGCGCCTTCAGAACCGAAGATGCCACGCCAGTCAGTGAAACCGAACGAATAACGCTCGCGCACTTTATAGCGGACATTGCCAGTTTCAAAGTCGCCTTCCATGCCTTTTTTCAAAGGTGAACGCTGGAAGTGCTTCAGACCATCAGGCACATCTGTCATGATGTAGAATGCATCTGAGTCAGTCAAACGACGCATCACGTGATAACCTTGCGGTAGGAATCCACCTGCACGGATCGCGTTGATGTCGTTGTCTGCTGTGCCTGTGCGCAGTTGTGATTCAAGCAAACGCTCTGCCACAAAGGTGTATGCAGTGGGGATGACTAGCATTGTGCCTTGTGCAGCAATACGAAGTCCACGATCGTCCTTCATGTCTGCGATTTGAATCAGCATCTGCTCCAGAGAAGTCTCTGAAAGGTCAGCTGCGGTTGCTAATGTGTTTGACTGATTGCCTGAACGAGTCGGGTGGTCAGTTGCACACAATGTTTTACCGTCACCACCAGTTACACCAGAACCTGAGAATGCGTTGTTAAGAACATTCGCAGCCTTGATCTCTTTGGTCGATGCCATTGAGCGTGCAAGAGCTTTGGTGTAGCGTGAAGCAATCGAGCCATATAGGCCATCCTCTTCTGCTTCCTCAGTGATTGAGAATGCAAGAGCGATTGTCTCGTGCTGGTAACGAGCAGTCCACTGTTGTGAAGCAGCATCATAAGAGATTGCCGCACCTTCACCCTTAACAGGTGCATTGCCGAAGCCTTCCAATAGGACGTCTTCTTCAAATGCTTTCTGTGAAGAGTTAGTTTCAAAAACAGCTTCCCACTCTGGTGGATAGGTGTCGTACTCGAGGCCAAAGAGGGTGTTTAGTCCTGGCTCGAGCATTTTTGCAAATTGTGCTCTATTCATTGCCATTTGTCATTCCCTCCTTAAATGCCAGCTGTGCCTTTCAGGAGATGCTCATTGATAAGCACTTCCATGACCGCATTCGCGCCAAACGCATTCTCAGGTGCGTCATACAACGCAATGATTTTCGTTTGAGCGGAGGCTGCTGCCATGGTTCCTGAAATTTCGAAGCCAGACTGACCTGTGAGTGTTGAGCCTGCACCAGCAACAATATCAGCACAGTTGCCGATGTTGGTCTGAGCAGGAGATCCAGCGGATTGAACTTTGAAAACAATATACGGGTCATCGTAAACGAATGCGATAATATCCGTAGCTGTTGTTCCCGAAGGCCAATATTCGCTGTAGACGTATGAGCCATCACTTGCAGTGTATGAACATCCTGCGAACACACCTACCACATTAGTCTCTGTAGCACCTGCAGGTTGAAGAGTGCCATCCGCTGCGAGGATGACCGCATCACCATTGAAGATGTTTTCTGCGAGACCAGAAGTAATAGTGTATTTGTTAGCACGAGGTGCATAACCGCTCATGTGGCGAACTGGGACGAACCCAAAGGCTGCATCTGCATTTGCCATTTTCGCTACTCCTTATAGCAGTTAATCATCAGCCATCACCGAGATATCTCGGCCACGACTACTCGAAGATTTCCGATCTTGTTGAATCGGAATGCCCCCAGTCCTTGCCATCGCATCAAGCTCTCCTGGAATTGATTCGTTCTGTTCATCATTACGTTGGTTATAGTAAGCCTTCATAGATTTGAACTTATCTTTTGGCATCTCACACAGGATCATGCCTTCAACTCCGATTGAACCTGCCCACTGCCCATGATTGATAGTTGGGAATCTCTGATCTTTCACAGTGTCAGCAGGGCGAGGGTTCCAGCCTGCACGCATACGTTTGTATACGTTGTCTGGAGTATCCCTACCCTGAATCGAGGTAGCAATCCATCGTTGGACCATCCCAGGACGGGGATCAGGTGCGTCCAACAACGATGGTGGTTTCCATGCTGCCTCTTCACGAGGTGCACGGACTTCTGAGCGTTCTTCGCTTGCACGAACATTTCGTTTTTGTGTCATAGTTCTATCCTCTTGCCTGTTTTTGGATCTCTGCAGCGTACTGCTTCAATCCTTTTTCATCAGTAATGCCTAGTTCCCTAGCCATTCGGAGTTGATCCTGTGACATGCGAACACGCCCACCCTTGTAGGAAGATCCGCCTGTAGTAGGGGCGACTGGTGATCTACTTTTTGATTTCCTACCAGAGATCTGACCTGAGTTTAGCTCAGGAAACACTTTAAGTAAACGATTATTTAACTGATCGTAATATTCTTCAGAATCCTTGTCGTATCCTTCAAGGTCCAATTGAACATCAATCGACCGTGCCATAGCAGTTTCGCGCTCAAAGCCTTGTGCGTTGAACCAGCGGTTCTTCTCCCACCAATCCATAGCTTTTTTGGGTGCTGGTGCTTGGGCAACTTGCTCTGCTCGGCCAACAGTCGGTGAGACTGCTTGTTGGGCGCGAGCTTGCTTTTGCATTTCTGCGATGCGCATTGCTGCACGCATATCAGCTAGCTGTTCGCTAAAACTGACCTGTGCATTTGTGTCGCCATTTTCAACAGCTTTAGCCAATGCCTTTTTAGTTTGCTCGTAACGCTTGTTGAATGCGTTTTCAGCTGCATGGGCACTGCCTTGCTCCAATCGCTCAAGGCGAGCTTTGAGTTGGGCTGTTTCGTCTTGAAACTGCTTGGCTTGCAATTCTGCTTCACGACGTTGGTCTACGAGCTTTTTAATTCGCTTTTGGACCTTTTCGCCGTATTCTGGCTCTTCATCTTCTTGTTTCGCAGCTTGCTGCTCCTCTGCGGAATCAGACTCGTCTGTGATTTCGATTTCGAGCTCATCAGTTTGACCAGCTTTACGCTTGGTCTCATTGATTTCGTCTTGTATTTCTTTCAAGACGTCTTCTTGATCAGACATGGTTGGCGTCCTCCATGGTTTATCGCCTATGATTCTACGTATGAAGTTATCTCTGCGTCCTCAGGCAAGATTGATGTAATCTCGTCATCGTTAAGCAAAAGCAGCTTCACACCATTGATTGTTAGTTTTTGGCCTGCATACTTACCGTAAGTAACACGTGCACCAATTTGAGGCCAATCGCCTTTCCAAGAGTTGCCAGTGTCGCGGTCGCGATATGCTAGATCCCCCATAGCCAGGATTCGGCCATGAGCAGTCAGATATTCTTCGTTTTCTTGACTGGTGGACGGAAGTAATATGCCGCCTTTGGTCTTTTTCTTGACCTGATTAGGCTGAACTAAAACTTTCCACCCCATTGGCTTGGGGAACTTGTGCGAACCTAGTGTTTGTTCGCTTTCCTCATCTTTGATGAGGTCAATTGCATGTGGATGAGACATGATTTATACATCCTCTTCGTCATCTAGTTTTTTCATCATATCGCTGATGATGCCGTTTGCCCTTTCGAGACCCTCAGCAACACCAACGCTCTTTTTATATGCTTCAAAGCTACTCATCTGACCCAGAAGCATATTCTGAGCTATCGAGTTCTGTTCCTCCGTCAGAGTTTTTTGGATCTTTTTCAGCAGATCTATTACTGTCATTATGCAACTCCGCTTTCGCAGCGCCAGAGACGCCTGTCACGAACACCTCGACAACATTACTTTCAGGCTTATTTACCATAGCCTTTTTTCTTCTTCATCGTTTTCTTTTTCTTTTTGACCATTGGTTTTTTCTTTTTCATTCCATGCTTCATGGTTTTGCCTCCTTTGGACATCAGTGAAGAAAATGATGCTCTATTCAACTTTACCTCCGTTTTGACCAGAAGGCAACTGAGATAGTGCACCTGTTGTTGTAATGCCGCCAACGCTTAAAAACTTCATTAAGTCTCCGAGTGTGCCAACATTACGTCCACCCCTGCTGGGGATCTGCATTTGAGAAACTTCATCGTAAACTGTTGCCGATGGATCAACCTTTTTCAATGACTTCTCGCTGCCGACAGGAATCATCCTGACCAGCGAAACTGGGTTACCTTCTGCGTCCAAGGCTCTGTTGCGGTGGCGACCGTCATGCATGCGGATCTGAACAGCCGAGTCGCCAGCAGGCAAGTCATAGCTGAGATATGGCAGGTCGTCTAGCGGGATATTGTCGCGCATTAAATCTTGCAGATTGTTTTGTTTTTGAAAAACTGAATACCGCACCAATGGGTCGCTCATGTCAATACCTGCAGCCAACTGCTCAAAAGTCTTTGGGTTCATTAGTGCGAGGTCAGCTGTGCCTTCTGAGGCTTCTTGCAGTGCGCTGTAAAGAGGCATCTGCTCATACATCTCAAACATCTCAGGTGCTTGTTCTGCGAGCTTTTGCGTTTTCTCACCGATCTCAGCTTGCAACTCGTCAGGCGTGCGACCGAGTTTATTGGCTAATGACGAAAGCCATGTTACTGTCTTGTCTGTTGCTTCGGCTGCGAGTTTGCTGAATCCACCCATTACTCAAGTATACCTTCTTTTTTCAGATATGCTTTTACTTCTGATTTACTCATCCCGTAAACGTCCATCAACTCATCAATGATAACAGCGGAGTCTTTCAAGCCTTCAAACTCGTAAGGATTGTCAATGTCGCTTTTCAAAAATTTGTTGATGTTTCCTGCCTCTTCAACAACAGATTCATAAACGCTATCAGGAACACCTTCTGTTGCTCTTTGTTTAAATCCTGGGGACATTGATTCAAGATTGAAAAAGTCAACAAACTCTTTGTAGCTTGGGGTATCAACTATTGAGTCCAGCATCTTAATGTCAGGTGGCTGAATTGACGGAGCAGCTTTGGCAGCTGTTGAGGCAGCTTCAATAAATGGGAAAACACCTGCTGCAACTCCTGGGAAGGCAACTGCTCCTGCGACAAAATCTCTGCGAGATGGGTCTGTGATGTCGCTTGTTTTGCGGGAAAGATTTGTTAAAAAATTTCTTGCTGGCTTCGTGATAACTTTGGTCACTGGGATCGCTTCTGCAACGCTCAACCCGAAGCCAACAGCTGGGCCAACCATTTCACCTGCAGTGTCTGCTTTTTCAATATCGCGATAGGCTTCTTGACCTGCGTATGCCGCACCCATGGGCGTCAAGTCCAATATACCGAGTTGATCCATGAAACCTTTGCTTGGGTCTGTTGTGCCTGCGATCCCTTCAGAGATGTTCCTTGCAGAGCCTCGCGACATCAATCCTTTATCAACCAAGAAGTCAGCAATAGCATTGCGAGTCTTTTCTCGCAGCGTTGGCTCGTAAGGCATGATCTGCCCTTGCTCAGCAATGTAATCTGCTGCTGCTTGAGTCGGGATATTCAATTTCCCATCAGGGCGAAACGCATCTGCCATCAGACTTGGCCTCCTGATAACTCGTTGGCTAAAACTTTGAGCGTGTCTTGAAAGCCTTTGTCAAGTTCCTTAGCAGCCATGGCGAACTTGCGTGGGCTGACCTTATCAGTGTCAATCTGCCTTTTCTCAAGAAAGCTCTTGGCTGCGCGAATCTCTGCTGCTGCTACTTTTTTAATTGCTGCTCTGCTCATCTTACCACGCCTTGCATGACCAATAACGTGCTTTGGTCTTTGGGCCAGGATTGTCGCAGTTGTGACGAGAGCGGAAGTTGCTCCTGCGTCCTGGCTGATTCTTTTTGATCTTCATGTTCGGGTCGCCGAATGTCACACGCTTGACCTTGTCGCCATCCTTCACATAAACCACCGACTTCTTTTTCCCATAGCTCGGCTCCCCTTTCCCGATTCTGCGGGGTTTGTTCAAAGTAACTGTTCTTCCTTTGTATTTTGCCATTTGGGTTCACCTTAACACTTCTTGGGCAGCTGTAGTCCCAGAGGATGTATTTCTTTACAGGGTTGTGGTAGTAATATAGGGATTTCTCTCTGGGGCATCGGTATTCGCAGACCCTCGTGAGCTGATTCCCATAAGTCCACAAGTGCGTCGCAAAGATCCCAGAAAGCAGACATTCAATCACCCTTTTTCCTTGCTTTCTTCTTGGCGGTTGCGTTCAGGTCTTTGAACTCATATACTCGCTTTGAGTTTTTGTTCATCGTCTTGCCTGACATCACGATGCCGCCTTTGTGCTTGTGGACTTCGCCAGCATACTTGGTTCCGTCCTTAAAATAATGCATGCCTTTGCTCATTACTTTTTCTTCCCTTTTTTCTTGGCAGCATTCATATTGTCAACCAAGTTAGGATACGGACGACCAGCTTTTTTGGCCGATGCTTTGGCTTTTTTCTTTTGAGCATCTGTCAGAGCCTTGGGCTTGCCTGCCTTTTTCGGACGCTTTTTGTCCCAGACTTCTTTCTTTTTACTTTTTGCTGCCACGCTTCTTCTCCTTATATCCTGAGGCATAGGCAGCTCTTGCTTGGCGCTCGGCTTCTTTCTTGGTTTTGTAAACCTTGCCTTTTGAGCCCCACTTGTAGCCGCCTTTGACCTTTTTCACAGGCATATTAGTAATCCATCTTTGGACCACCGTGTCCGAGCAACTCGTCCATCATGCTGCGCATGTCGTCGCCAGAACCTAGGCGCATGACTTTTACCTTCACGCTGCCTCCATCGTCCATCTCTTCATATTCTTCTTCATCTTCATCACCCATAATGTAGTTCTGTTGACAAAGAAGCAAAAAGTTAACAAGCTGTTCATCAGTCATGTCCAAGCCTGATTCATCATGAGCAAAGCCCATTTTGTGCATGAACATTTCTGCGTTTTTTTCCATGTTTTCGATATTTACTTCAGCCATTGGCTTTCTCCTTAAAAGTTTTGATTTTAGAGGATGCAACTTTGTATGCACCTATGACGTATGCCATTGGGTAAATAACAAAGTCTGCGAAAGTGGAGCCAACAGTTCGTTCGCCATAAATCTTATGGTTGTAGAAGTCTCTGACTCGGTCTGATGACCACTTTGATTTTGCGACTAGGTGGTCTGCGATGACTTTGCCCCAGACGTCATAGCCTTCTTGCCAGACTATGTCTTGCTTTCTGTGCCATGCTCTTAGCTTTTTGACTTCTGTCATTGTCATGTCGCCGCGATTGTGGGCTGCTGTGCAACAGTGCGTGCCATCGTCGCCGCCATCGTCGCCGCCGCCTCCACCTCCACCGCCGCCTCCACCGCCGCCTCCACCGCCTCCAGTGGTTGTGGTAGTTGTGGTTGTGGTTGTGGTTTCAGGTATGGTGATTGTGTCGCCAGCATAAATTGTATTTGCGTCAGTGATGTTTGGGTTTGCGTCAAGCAGGTCGTCGACTGTGACTCCAGCGTCAGCTGCTATCTCGCTCAGTGTGTCCCCTGCATTAATTGTGGTTGTCGTTGATCCGCCACCACCACCGCCAGTCGTTGTAGACCCGCTCCCGCCAGAGCCTCCTGATCCGCCAGAACCAGAGCCTCCACCACCACCACCACCAGTAGGCGGGAGATAATCGTCTACATTCGTTAAGACGTCGTTTATAAAATCATCATTGTCGTCGGGTATTGGTGTAAATCCTGGGTCGTCGTCGTCATCGTAAGTGTATGGATCATAATCCACACCAGACGCATCACTAACCCCAGAAATTGTAGAAGTGTCCGTATATGTAGTTGTTGGGATATAATCAGCGAATCCTGGATCAACTTCCCCTTCATCATAACCGAAAGTCACATCTGAAGGTTGCGTTCCTCCGTCATCTCCCGTCGTTAAGTCAAGCTCTGGCGTATCAGTTTCAGGGACTGTTGGCGCAACATAGTTGTCTGGGTTCGCGATGACGTCGTCAATGAATGTTTCGTTATCGTCTGGAGTCAGAGTCATGGTGCTGCCACCATCGTCATCATCGTCGCCGTAAAGAACATCTGCATAAGCAATAGCTGGGTCGGAACTCGCGACCTCGTAATCACCACCCACGAATGTCGGGTCGTCGTCCTCAGTGTAACCGAAGTTCATACTTGACAAGTCTGGGTCGGAAGAGGTTGGTAACTCTGGCGGCAACAATGATTCAATCTCTTCGTCGCTCATCGTTCCGTCATAGTCGTTGTTCAACAGCGGATCAATTAAGTTCAGAATCGCGTTGGCTTCTGTCTGAGAAGTGACATTGCCTGAACCGATGTTGTCGGTCAAGTTCAACAATGCATCAGTGTAATCATTGGCCAATACTGATGGTCCATCGTCTTCCTCTTCGTCAAGCAACCCATATTGAACAATGTTGCCAGCCTCGTCAACACCTGCCATGCCTGTGGTGCTTGATACGACTGGGTCGGGTGTTATCACTGTGCCTTGGCCGAGTGGGTCGCCATACAGCTGATAGTTCTCCAACCCTGCAACAAAATCAGAAACTGGGGGTGTTGTGAATGGCGTAACTTCTGAGGATGCATCGTAATCAGGGGTGACGGGAGGCAAGTCTGCAGAAACAATCTGCCCAATGTCACTTGAAGGCAATACTGAGCTTGTTGTTTCAATGCCGCCTACGTTGCTGTGTGGGTTGACGAATCCTGTTGGGCCAATGTATGGCTCGTCGCCGAACAACTCATTAGCAATCATCCCGAAAATGCCGCCAGACTCAATATAATTACCGACTGCGTCACCAATCATCTCAGGAATTGTTGTTGGTTCTGGGTCAGGAACTGAAGTCGTGTAACCTGCGGCTGTGGCCAATGCTGGGTCTACTTCGCCTATGCCGTAACCGATGTCAACAATTGATCCTTGAGGGTTCGCAAAAGTGTCGCCAGCCGAATAAACGTCTGTGCTGTAATCGCTGACATAGTCTGTGCCGCCCAGCGAGCTGCCAACAGGGAAGTCCGAAGCTGAATAAACACCATCGTCAAATTGATCTAGCGGAAAGTTTTGTGCCTCTGCGACTGCTTGGGTTGTGTCGCTGAAAGAATCTGGGCCAATGGTTCCGACGTATTGGTTAGTCAAGTCTGAAACAAAAGCACCGCCATAATCAATGTCAGGATTGAAAGCCTGCAGATCTTGGCCAGACTCGTAAAGCATATCGCTCGGGTCTGAGGCTGCAATGATTACGTCTTGACCTTCTGGGCCACCGATGCCTGTGATTACGTCCGCAACATTCTCGTCATTGTAAAGGTCAATAAGTGCATCTTCGTCGTAAACATCAACGAACCCATCACCGTCTGTGTCGCCGATTATCGTGTCGTCAACAATCGTCGTGCCGTAATATGCTGCTGTGTCGTCTGAGTTGACAACGCCATCGCCGTTAATGTCGCCGACAACACCTGTGTCAGTGCCTGTGTCAGTGCCTGTTGTAACTTGATTAACAGGAACAATGTCTTCAGTTCCGTAAATCGGCAAAGCACCATACATCCCGAAAGTTGATCCTGGGCTCCATCTGCGGCCATAGATCGGTGCTGCGCCACCGCCCAAACGACGTAAGGCAAAAGGATCTCCACGACCTAAACCTGTGAAGTAACCAGATTCGTTGTCGTCCTCAAAAAGAGCTTGCTGAAATAAACTGCGTGGGGCTGGTGCTACTGCCATGCTAACCTCTCATCGGAAGATTCGGTGGGATGCCTTGCGCCATCATCATTTCTCTGTCGCTGATCGCGCCACCGCCCATAGGTTGAGCTGGGGGTGCTGCTGGGACAGGAGATCCAGCTGGGGCTGCAGGTTGGGCAGTTCCTGCCATGAATGAACTCAATGCGCCCATGGGTTGCTCATTACCGCCCATGCGACCACGCATCTCTTCAATTTTGCTTTGTAGGTAACTCATCATTGACTCTTGCGAGTTCGGATCGAGATCTTGAGTTGGTGCGCCACCTTGAGGAGTCATTTGAGGAGATGGGGGCAGCGCACCCATGCCTTGAGGCATTTGTTGACCACTGAATGCTGCGGGGTTGACTGGAGCCATAGGCAGGACTTCTGCCGATGCCCTAGATATCATTTGGTCGATTGTTTCTGGCATCTTTCATCATCTCCATTTGTAACTTAGCAGCATTCTTTTCGCGTTCAATTTGCAAGTCTGCCTCCAACTTGGCGATCTTTGCTTGAAGTTCCGCGTTTGATTTTTGCTGATTAATGTCAAGCTGCTGCTGTGCTTTGGCTTGATCGATCTGAATGTCGGATTGTGCTTTGGCTTGATCGGCTGCAATCTCTGCTTGGGTGCGTTGTTGCAAGGCTTGTGCCTCGAGCTCTGCGAGTTGCTTGGCGTATTGAAGCGTGCCTTGCTGACCTTGGCCTTGTTGGCCCATCTGCTGAAGTGCACGGATCGGTGCCATCTGCGGAGCTTGCGCAACGACCTGAGCAGCACGCTGAGAAATAAGCATGTCCATTTGTGGGTCTGTGTCGTCCAACTTGAACTTAGGATCGCGCACATTGGGCAGATTCGGCAATGGCATTCCGACTGCACCTTCCATGCGCTGACGATACAACAATGCTACGTGCTCGGCCATGTGGGCAATCAGTATTGGTTGCATTGCCTTGGCTGCTGGGTTGCCAGCGAGCGATGGGTCTTGCATGAATTGCATGTGAACTGCGAGGTGTGCTTCGTGATCTTGCTCTGGGAAAGCCTTGATTGGCTTGCCATACATGACACTCATGTTCTCGTCGATTGGGTTGGTGCGTGGTGCTTCTTCTGGTTTCTTCAGAACTTCGTCAATGTTAGGTATGCGGATCGCCTCATACATACGCTTGTAGGCTTCATACAGATCATGGAGCTGAGGAGCTGCACGAGCCATCTCAAGAATTGCCTGAGCTTGTGCGATCCGCTGGGCAGTGCTGAAGATGTTCGGGTCGCTGACGGGGATGATGTCAATGCGCTGATTAAAGTCTAATGCATAAACTGTCTCTGAAGCTCCCGCAACGGCGAACTGGAAAGACTCTGGAAGGTTCTCAGCGTTCAACTTAGCCAGCAGTTTAAATTCTTGTCCTTGTGCATAGTGTAGACGTTTATGAATCGCTGAGAATGATTTTGAACCTTGTTCGATCAACGCAACAGTTGATCCGACAGGTGCATTGGGATTGACATCGCCGACATTCAAGTCAGCAGTGCTTGCGAACCTTTGGCCAGCGCCAGTGATCAGCCCCAACAGTTGGAACAATGTGCTTGAAGGTTCTTTGAATGGGAGAGGCATGACTGCTTTGTTGACATCGTCAACTGTTGCGTCAAGGTCAACAAACTCTCCAGGATTGACTTCGATCTCACCGCCACTGACTCTGCCTTTCAGCTTAAAGCCACCTTGCATGTTTGCGAAGGCTGCTGAGTCCAACAATGCGCGCAATGCGCCAGTGGCTGCTTTGCCCAGACCGCCGATCATGTGATATAGGCCGAAACCATAAAAACCAAGACCAGGAAGGAACTTATAACTGACGAACCAATCTCTGCGCTTGTGATCAGGATCACCATCTTCCCAGTTGCGTCTGATTGACACAATCTTTTCGGAATCGTAATCAAGCGTAATGACGTATGGCAATGCGACTAGGTTGTCGCTGTCCTCGTCCTCAATGCCGTCAACACCCTCAAACGCCTCGTAAACATGCATCTCTAACAAGGTCATGACCTCGTCTTGGGCATCTTCAGCATATGGGTTCACACCTTCAATGTCAAAGGTTGTGTCGCCTGATGGGTCAATGCCATCGCCTGAATAATCAGTCGGGCGATACCATCCCGCCTCAACATAACGATTGTAGTCGTTTTTGGGCATGCGGATGACATGGGTGTAGCGGATTGATGTGTGGATGTCGGTGCTTTCTGGCGCAACAACAAAGTCTTCAGCTTTGACGAACTTTGAGCATTGGCGATTGAGCGTTGAATCCCACCATACCTTTTTGAATGTCTGGCCAACCAGTGGTAAGTGGAAAAGCATCTGATCAAGGTCAGGGAAATACTCAGGCATCTGCTCCATGATTTGGTAGTTCATGAAGTCTTTGACACGACGAGCTTGATCTTCTGTTTCTTCGTTGGGTTCGCCGACGATGACTGTTTTGACTGGGCCACCTGCGGGATACAACTCGGCGATGGCTCGTGCGTTGAACTGAGTAGCTGCCTCTGCGATCATTGGGTGAACAACTGTGCTGAGGCCACGTGATGCGCGTTCTTCTTCAGACTCCTCAAGCCCGCCTTCAGGATCAAGTGTCTTCAAGCCTTTTTTGTAACGCTCTTCCCACTCGGATCGTGCCGACCTATCGCCTTCATAATATTTAACAAGCATTGATGACTTGCGGTCAAGCTCTCGCTCGTCAATGAACTCTGCAAGGTTAGCGTCAAACGCCATCTCAGGTTCAGCAAAAACATCGTCAAGTGCAGGGTCGCCTATCAGAACCTCATCTTCACCAAACGCCTCAACCTGAAGATCATCTGCTGGAGCAGCTTCCGCAAAGGGAATCTCGTCTGGTTGTATCTTGATGGGTTGTCTAGCCATACATCGTCACCCTTTTTCTTGGCAGCTCGTCGTCATACTCTTCAAAGTCTTGGGAGTGAGTGACAAACCAACCTTTCCGTAGTCGCAACCACGCCTGCGTGCATGTGTCAACTATATCGTCATTGTCACCTGCAGGAAAGGCTGCGCAGATATCTATTAAATTTTTAGCCCATTTTTTGTCAGAAGGAAAGTAAATTCTGCCATCTTCTAAAAGAGCAGAGCTTGCATGGGCTCTTGCTTCCTTGTCGCGGTCTGGTGAATATTCAAGAACTGGCACACCCGCCATGCGCAAATCTTGTATCAAACTTTGACCAGAAGCCTTCTTCTCAATCAACACCGCATCAGGATCAAAGTCCTCATAAGACTCTTGCGCGATGCGTCTCAGCTCTGGATAAGTAACTCTGTCATACCACATATCAAGAACTATAGCGTTAATTTGGCCATTGCGCTTGAAAACTCCCCATGTTGTGCGAGCGGAGTATGATGTTTTTTCTTTTGTTGAGAATGCAGTGTCCCAAGATTGCAGCACATATTCAATCTCAGGCAGGTCGTCACTTTCCCAAGGCACCCACCACTCTGCTTTCAAAATACCGCCACCTTTGGGCATTGGTCGCTGTTGTAACTGACCAGCAGCAGCATAAGTCCCGAGCGAACGCTCAAGATTGCTGAGTGTGCCCTCGTCAATACGATCTGGCCAAAGCAAGTCACCTTCCCGAGTGCGTGGGTCGGTGAAACCGAGAGATGAGCGCGTATGCGAAGGATGACCAACCTCATAACGCGCAGGCAAACACAAATGATCCCAATCATCATACTCATTGGCCAAAATGTGCCCTGTTAAATCATTCTCATGAACACGCTGCATAATTATGACGAAGGCACCTGTCTTTGGGTCATTGAGACGAGTCTGCATCGCCTGATCCCACCATTCCAGAACACCTTCCCGCACAGCGGAGCTTTCAGCCTCCCGAACATTGTGTGGGTCGTCAATCACAATGATGTCGCCACCTTCACCAGTCAACGCACCATCAACCGAAGTTGCAATCCTGTGGCCAGTCTTGTCGTTCTCAAAGCGTTGCTTCTGGTTCTGGTCACCTGTCAGCTTGAATGATTCGCCGAAGTGAGTTTGATACCATGGGCTGTCAATCAGACGCCTGCATTTTACCGAGTCTCTTACGGAAAGTGATGATGCGTATGACGCAAACAAGAAACGCTTCTGCGGCTGGATGGTCCACGTCCATGCGGGCAAAGCAACTGCCACAGAGATTGATTTCATATGACGAGGGGGAATATTGATGATCAAACGCTTTATGTCGCCTTCAACTACAGCCTGAAGGTGGTCAGATATTGCGTCAATGTGCCAGTTGTCGTGAAACTCGCGTCCTGGTTCAATCGTTGGCCAAGAGTTGCGTGTGAACTCCTTCAACGATCTCCTCATCTTCTCCGCTCGAATCTCCGTCAATGACAGCGTGTTCAAGAACTCGTTCAATTGCATTTAGGTCATTGTCCGTCAGTTTGCTTATGTCTAGCACTTTTCTTTCTTCAATCTGTGCTTTTACTTCCACTGCTTTTAAATCAGGCACGCATTTACCGAGGAGGGTCTTTGCGGCCATGACGCGTAACTCTGGGTCTGCGGAAATGTTACCAGCTTTTGTGGCCAATCCGTCAGGATCCTTAACATAAACAGGGAATATCTCTTTGCCAGCCATCACATCGCTCAAAAAACCAACAGGATCTGCTTGGCCCATGATCCAATTGATTGTTGCGTGGTGATTCCATTTGTATGGCTTTTGCCGAGCCTTTTTCTGGTGTTTCATTGGCTCAACTGACTTGAATTTGCCGTCCCAAGCATCTGGTTTGACAGGCTGACCCATCTTCACAGGTCTTTTTACAATAACCTCTTCTTCCCTAGGCTTCCTCGGACGACCTCTTTTCTTAGGCTCTGAAGACATATTTATTACCTTTCGACCGATGTTTCAGTGGTCAACTGTAAGATTTAGTGTCAATAGTATCGCTGATTTTTTGGCAAAAAGAAAGCCTCCATTTTCAGGAGGCTAGTTTTGAGGCTCTGAATCAGAGCAGTATAACGGAGAATCAACATGTATCCTACTTCAATGTTAGTCGCCTTTGGCCAAGGAATCAACAATCATCGCAGGTGTAACGCAAGAATTTTCATACGTCCAGTATTGTTCGTCCCAAGTCTCACAACCCAACAACCAGTTAATGATAACAAAAGCGAACAAGACCCCGAACAATGCACAACCGAGAGATGTTAAGACGCTACCTAATATTTTATTGCTCATGCTTGCCTCCATTCAAAATCTTTTTCAAACTTGATTTTCTCAAATCCATCATACTCAGTGATGATGAACTTTTCGCCTTGATTGACCCAAACGATCCCAACATCCTTCGCACCGAGCTCACAACCGAGTTCCAAATCATTGCAAAGATTCTCAGCCTCATAATACTTACCTTCAAGGAACAGCCGATTGAACCTTGCATCCATCGGATCAACCTTATTCCAAGTTGACCACCCAGCGCCATAATCAAAACTCACCGCAACAGCAACCTTGCCATCTTTCACAATTTTATCTATCATGCTTGCCTCCTGCGCAGCTCATCCGCAAAGGTCATCCTTTGGTCAGAGTAGTAGTTTTCCTTTTCAGGATTCCAGCCATGAAACGCAATCTGCGCTTCACGACAATCGTTGATGATGAAATTCAACTCATCAATTGTGCAGGTTTTGGCTTTCGCCGCCCACTGGGTGAATTCTTGTGCAGTTGCCCCACTCATTGCACTGCCTCCATGTTCTTCTCATTGATGCAAAAGAAGATGTTATCAATGCGAGCATTCCAAACATTAGGCCAATCAGTCTTGACAACTAGAGTGGCCTCTCGGCCACAATAGAAGTTGTTAGGGTCACGGATGATGACTTTGTCTTTTTCGTTAAACATGATAGTTTCCTTTCTCAAAAGTTGTAGTCGTAAAACTTGCGTGGCTCAGTTGACAGCACGTGCTTACCGAAGTTGCTATGGAAGTTGCCGTCTTTGCGCAAGCGTGCACGCAACACCATGCCCTCAGGTGCTGACTTGTAGTTCCATTTTTGTTGGCCTTGGTTAACGCAATGTCCCGCAAAGCCTCCAGGAATAATCTCTGGCTTAAAACTTTCGTTTTGTTCAGCAATCATCGCTCTGACCTCAATAGTCTTAGGGGAAACAACCCGAACAATCTCAAAAGGAGTCACATCGCTCCACCCATGCATGTTCGCGTGAGTGTAGTCAATGGCTACAACTTTGTATTGATAGTCGCGAGTGTATTCGCCCATCTGCTTTTTAACAGGCAAAGTCTTGACATAATCAAGAGCCTCTTGCTCAGTGCTGAAAGCTTCATCAATACGGTCTTCGGTAAGATCAGAATAAACACCATCACGAGACACGATGAAGTTGGCTTGAATTTTGTAGCGAGTAATCATTGGTTAGTTCCTTTCTCAGTTGATAAGGTATTCTCTCTCTTTTTTGATCAAAAGGCAACAAAAAAGTTATGAAGAAAGCAAAATTGTTTCCCTTTGTTTACAGTCACTTACAAGATACACGCAAAAAAGTTCCCAGAGTCTGGGTTGCGTTTCCCCATGTTTTTGACTCTGGGAACGCCTGTTTTTCCTTTTAAATCCAGAGACTTGCGCCATGCCGAAACCAACGAAACCACAAATCCTGAAATTTTTCACACACAAACAACAACCCAAATTTTCCCCTTATAATAAAGAGGCCAAGGACGGGTCCAAAAACAACTCGTGTCTAAATCTTTGGTTTCGTTGGTTTCGTCGTTGGTTTAAAAAAGAAAGTTTGGGTTCGATGTGCTTCTTTGAAAAATTCTTCTTTCCTTTTTAATCTTTCCGAGGCATAGTAAAGTTCCACTGAGAAAGGAGATGAGATGCCTAAGGTTTATGTAGTCAACCGACCCGTCAAGAATAAATTTGGTTGGGTGCCTGACTTGAGTGATGCTACGAGGTATGGAACGCTCGAGGTAGTTTTTGAACCTGAAGACAAGCCTCAATATGTTCCTGGACCCAGCATACAAAAAGCTCGCAGAATTATGAAAGACTTCTCGCCAGAGGACTATGTGCTTTGGCCTGGAGGTGGTGACCCAATTGCAGCCATGACAGTGTGCATGATTGCGAGCGAGTTGTCACCAATCGTGCGTATCCTACGTTGGGAGCGCAATATCGAGGAGGGTGAAAGGGATCGCCGTAAAGGTTGGTATATGCCTGTAGCTCTCGAACTGAGAAAGGTAGGAGACTATGAAAGAAGTAGATCTGCTTGAGGACGTGGCACCAGCGTCAAACGAACTTGGTGCAGTTGCAGATATGGCTCGGAAGATGCAAGATCTCGCCCATGAGATCAATCGCATTGAAGATACATTGAAGCAAAAAAAGCAGGATCTCAAAATGTTGGCTGAACATGACTTGCCTGATTTAATGCAGGAACTGAACATCCGAGACTTCACTTTGACCAATGGTTCAAAAGTTGAAATCAAAGATGTGATTACTGGGTCAGTCCCATCCCAAGGTGCAATAGATCGCGCCAAGGGTGACGACAAGGACGAACTCAGCATTCGCCAACAGCAGTGCTTTGAATGGCTACGTCAGAATGGTGGCGCAGACCTAATCAAAAGTAATGTTGAGGTTCAATTTGGTCGTAATGAGGATGACGCGTGCAATGAGTTCACTAACGAACTTCGCAATCGTCATATGCATTACAAACGAGGCGTCGGAGTCCATCCTAGTTCGCTCAACTCTTTTATTAAAGAGCGACTAGCTGAGGGCAAAGAAGTCGATCTTGACCTGTTCCGTGTTTACACAGGTCGCATAGCCAACATAAGGAGTTAATCATGGCAAACGTAGCAAAAAAAGAAACTGGCAACAATGTAGTTGCATTCGACGATTCAATCCTGATTGAAGACGCAGGCAAAGGCACAGAGGGCATGACCCAAGAGGATCTTATGATCCCACGCCTGAGCGTGTTGCAACAAATGTCACCCCAAGTCAACAAACGTGACGGTGCATATGTTCAAGGTGCTGAAGCAGGCATGATTCTTGACAACGTGGCAGCTCAGGCATTCGACGGTGAAGAAGGCATCACAGTGATCCCAATCAGCTATCGTCGCGCGCACATTGAGTGGAAAGCTGATCGTGGTGGATTGGCCGCTGACCATGGGCCAGACTCTGCTTGTCTTGAGGGTTGTTCACGCGGTGACCGAGGTGAATATCTGACTGCTGAGGGCAATGAGATTGTGCCGACAGGCGAATACTTCGTGTTCGTTGTTGACGCGGATGGGAACTACTCACCTGCTCTTTTGAGCATGTCGAAGTCGCAGCTGAAAAAAGCTCGTCAGTGGAACTCAATGATCAATCGCCTTCAGATCCCTCACCCATCAGGCGAAGGCACACTTAACCCAGCAATGTTCTGGAACGCCTACAACCTGTCGACTGTCCCTGAAGAAAACGAACTAGGCTCTTGGTTCGGATGGTCTGTGAAGCAAATGTTTGACGCTAAGTCTGGCGGCATCATTAAAAACTTGCCGAAAGGCGAGGCAATCTACCTAGCAGCTCGTGAGTTCAAAGCACAAGTCGCTGCAGGTGACGTAAAGGTATCACCAGAGTCCGCGTCTGAGGATAACGACGTAATGTAAATTGGCGTCGTTGGGGGAGAGCAGGGTTAATTTTCGTTAACATCGGCATTCTGCTCTCCTCACTTCAGAAAGGAACCGAGGATGAAGCCCAATCAAGTAAAAAGATTCATGGACCTGTTCAGAGGCTACGAGCTTGCGCACGGCCAATACAGAGTTCAGAAGACAGAGGCCGACGGCAAAATGTCAGGTCGAGCAGTAACAGTTAGCGAACCCGCAACCCAACAAAACTTTGAAGCGCATCTCAGCGGTGGTGATTATATTCTAGGCATCATCATGTTGCGCCAGAACAATGCGTGCAACTTTGGGGTCATTGATATTGACATCCGAGGCGATGTTAAGCTGAATGAGTCGCTTGAGCAACTTGAAAAGAAGATTGAGAAGACGCCACTCGTTTTATGCAGGAGCAAGTCAGGAGGTGCTCATCTTTACCTTTTTTGTGAACCTGCTATTGCAGCTGTTGACATGGTCGCCAAGCTGAACGAGTTCGCAGCAACATTAGGCTACGGTGGTGCAGAAATTTTCCCCAAGCAAATATCTCGCGCCAATGAACGCGACAGAGGCAACTGGATCAACCTTTGCTATTGGGATGGTGACAAGAGCGAACGCTACGCAATACACAAAGGCAAACCCCAAAGCCTAGAGCAGTTTCTTGACCTAGCTGAAAAGAAGCGCACGACCTATGAGGCTCTTGAAAATTTTAGTCCTGAGCTGACAAATAAGTTTGAGGATGGTCCACCTTGCCTTCAACACATAATGACAATGGGCTTTCCTGAAGGTGGAAGAAACATCTCTTTGTTCAATGTGGGCGTTTATTACCGCAAGAAGAATCCTGACGACTGGCAGGAAGATCTGATGAGGTTCAACTATGAGCACCTGCCTGAGCCTCTCCCATCAGGCGAGGTCAATGGCCTAATTAAATCAGTCTCAAAAAAAGAATACGCATACACCTGCAAGTCAGCACCAATCTGCAACTATTGCGAGAAGTCCAAGTGCATGAAGCGTGAGTTCGGCATTGGTGGGGTTGGTGGAGGCCAATCAATAGAGATTGACGCAATCACGAAATATGAAACTGAGAACCGCTCGTCAGTGCGTTGGTATATTGAGATACAAGGTGAGCGCATTGAAGTCACGACCCAACAGTTGCTTGATCAGCGTCAGCTGCAAAGGCTGTGTATTGAAAAGCTGAACAAATGCCCGAGCACAATGCCTGTTCAAAGGTGGGAGCAACGCATCAACGAGTTGCTGAGCACTGTTGAGGTGATACAAGATCCCGACGATGCATCGCCCCAAGGTCAATTTGAAAAGATGCTTGACAGCTTCTTGACTGGTAAGGTTCAAGCTCGCCACCGTGACGAGATCATGAACGCAAAGCCATGGCACGACTCGGACGAGGAAAAGGTTTACTTCCGCTCAGAGGACTTGTTCATATATCTGGACGCAAGACGTTTCCGCTACCCATCACAACACCAAATTTGGTCTTGGCTCAGAACGCTAGGAGGCGACAGAAAGACTTTCCGCATCAAACAAAAACCAGTTAAAGTATGGTCAGTGCCAGCACCAGAGTTTTACGCAGACGATGATGAGCTGGAGATCCCGAGTGCAGTGACGGAGGAGTTTTGATGCATTATATAAAGTTGTATGAAAAGTTTGTTGACTGTGATTTTTGCGGACAGCAGACGCGTGGCAGAGTTTACGACGACGAGCCTGAAAAGGCATTTTGTGGATCTTGTAACAGAGTCATAGTTGAGAAAGGAATAAACAGTGAGAAGAGTGCAAATCATATTAGGTCCACCAGGAACTGGAAAGACCACGACCCTACTGAGGATAGTTGAAGATGCACTCAGCCGAGGCATACCACCCGAGCGCATAGCTTATCTTGCATTCACCCGCAAGGCAGCCAACGAAGCGCAGGAACGCGCCATGGCACAGTTTGGTTTTGACGAGGGGAGATTCCCATACTTCAGAACACTTCACTCTTTGGCTTTCAAAATGTTAGGTCTGCAAAGAGACGAGGTTATGACCAATGCGCACTATCGCAAACTAGGCAAAGCATTGGGGGTTGAATTCAAGGGCATTTACGACGAAGATATAGGTATCCACACTGGAGATGGCCTTGGCGATAAATGCTCAAGAATTGAATCATTGGCACGTGTCGGTCTGCGTTCAGTGCAAGATCAATATCACCTCACCCCAACAAATGATCTGACCCTCCATGCAGTCAAGCAATATCACTCAGCACTCGCAACCTACAAAAGAGAAAACTCGCTCCTCGACTTTACGGACATGCTCCAGAACTACAATGTTACGCTCCCAGTGGACATCTGCATTTTTGACGAGGCGCAAGACTTATCAAGCCTCCAATACCGCATGGCAATATTGGCCTCCCAACAGGCATCTGAAGTCTACATAGCTGGCGACGACGACCAAGCAATCTTTGGTTGGGCTGGTGCTGATGTTAACAAGTTCCTAAATTTAAAAGGCGACAGGCTCGTCTTGCCCCAGAGTTACCGCATCCCTCGTTCAGTTCACCGCATGGCCTCAAATGTTGTCGGTCGCATCAAGCACCGCTACCAAAAGCCATGGTCACCCAAAACCGAGGAAGGCACAGTTGACTGGATAGCTGATGAGCAGCAGATTGATTTTAAGAATGAAGGCACATGGCTCTGCATGACTCGCTCAAAATATCTCTTGAACAGATATCGCCAAGCAGCTCGTCAACAAGGCTTTGCATATTCTTACAATGGTCAGCACTCTCTTGAGTCAGAAGAAACAAAAGCCATCATGAGTTGGGAAAGGCTCCGCAAAGACAAAAAGATCCCTTTACATGAGGCCAAGAATCTCATACAGTTCTTTGGGTTCAATGTCAAACTTGAACGTCAAGAGACTTATGGGTTGAGTGATTTGGGATTGCCTGAGGACGCAAAGAACATTGATTGGATGAGCATGTTGCGCGGCATTGCACCCGACGAGCGTGAATATCTGCGTTCGTGCTTACGCAATGGAGAAAAGTTTTCTGACAAGCCTCGCATAACAATTTCAACAATCCACCAGTCCAAAGGTGGTGAGGCTGACAATGTTGTGTTGACAACTGACATGGGCAAGCTGAGTTGGGAAAACTCCCACACCGACGAGGAGAACAGAGTGTGGTATGTTGCGCTGACAAGAGCACGCAAAAACTTGTATCTAGTGCGACCCAGAAATTTGAGACATTATGTTCTCTGATGTAAGTGATTGAAAACAATGAAAACAAAAATCAGAATCTTCAAACTTTTTTGTTGCCTTATCTGTCAAAAAGAGAGATACTAACAAGACTGAGAAAGGAAAGGAACAAACCATGAAAGCATTTGCTATCGACTACAAACAAAACACAATCCGTGCATTCAGCTCTAAGAGCGTTGCTCAAAAGATGGGTAATGGATTGGTTGTTTTCAGCTCTGTTGACGAGTTGCTTGAAAACCGCAATACCACAAACCAAGGCATTGTCAGAGTTTACAACAACAACACAAAAGTCGCAGTTAAAAGGTTCTCTGACACCCGCACAGGTGCAGCGAGGATTTTGAAATTGGCTCAAGACATTCCTGTCGAAGCCACACCCTTTGAACACATCAATGCAAAACAAGGAGAAAAACCAGTGGATGCTATCACTGATAATGTCGTTGAAGTAAAAGTTAAGTCAGTCAATGACAAAAAGAAGCGTGGCCGTGCGTCAGGCTATGAGGGCAAGATGATCAAGGCAACTTGTGATAAGAACCCTCGTCGTGAGAACACTCATGGGTTCAACTCAATGGGAATCTTGCTGAACGCAGATGGCCCAGTGTCATACGAAGATTATCTGCACGCAGGTGGTCGTCGTCAAGACCTCGCATGGGATATTGAAAAAGGCTACGCAAAGGTGGTGGGCTAGTGCCCTGCCGCCGATGCTTCATGCCGACCTTGACTGACCTTGAGATTAAATTGCTCTTGAGGTTGGTCAAGGATTCTTCGTTCCCGATGGAACAAGGCTACCCACCCGCAGTGACCACCCACGCAGTGGCAAAAAGAACAGAGCGCAAGCTAGAGAAAATGCTTGAGCATAGTGAGACGGAGTTTGAGACATGAGCAACCCATTTGTATACGGAGCAGGTCTGGCAGGACTTTTAGCAGGACACATGCTGAGGTCGCTCAATCCTAAGATAGTTGAGTCCCAAGACTCGTTGCCGAACAACCATGGTGCACTTCTGCGCTTCCGCACTGACAAGGTTGCCAGAGCTTGCGCCACACCTTTTAAAAAGGTCAAAGTTCAAAAGGCAATCAAATACGATGGCAAGCTGACAACAACACCCAACTTGTTTTTGAGCAACTTGTATTCGCAAAAGGTAACAGGCTCAGTTCTGAACAGATCAATCAACAATCTTGATCCTGTTGAGCGTTACATTGCGCCATGGGACTTGATCTCGCAGATGGCAGAGCCTCTGAACATCGGTTACAGCTTTGAGCTAGACAGTGATAAAATTCACAGCCATGTAATTAACAACACGCCAATAATCTCAACCATACCAATGCCCGCATTGATGCACATTGTTGATTGGCAAGACCGACCTGAGTTCCCCTCGCAACAGATCTGGACGCGCACAGGTCGCATTCAATCGCCAGAGTGTGACATTTATCAAACCATATACTACCCCGACCCACTCGTGCCATTTTACCGCATATCAATCGTGGGCGACATCGTGATCAGCGAATATATAAAAGAGCCTGATGGGTCAATTGGCCCACACCTCATGGAAGTGTTGATGGACGACTTCGGCATCAAGCCTTACTCAATCGTTGACATGAAACAGTCGTCTCAAAAGTATGGCAAGATCCAACCGATCAACGAAGACTTGCGCAAGCAGTTCATATATGAGATGACAACCAAGTATAATATTTATTCTGTCGGCAGATTCGCCACATGGCGCCAACTGTTGATGGACGATGTTGTTGATGACATTCAGCACGTCGAAAGATTCATCCGCTCCAAATCCGACTATGGGCGAATGATGCACTCTCAGAAAGGAGAAAACACATGAAAGTCGAATTGATTAGCTATACGGACGATGCAGTAAATGTGCTATTGTTCACAAAGAATACTCGTCTCATGGACGACGATAACGCTTACGAAAAGGTGAGCAAGTGGCCATGGGATAAAAAGCAGGACGAGCTTGATTACATGTTGAAGACAATCAAGTCATCTTGGGAGTTCATTGACTATACGTTCAATGTGCGCGAAGTGACACGAGGCTTCACCCACCAGTTCGTTCGCACTCGTCAAGGCTCATACGCCCAACAATCGCAACGCACAGTTGACATGGCAGGGTTCGGATATTACACTCCCCCACGCATTGAAGCAAATCCTGAGGCCAACATTATCTACGCTCAGGCAATGGCTCAAATCAACGAGGCTTACCAGTTGTTACGGGAACACGTCCCAGCAGAGGATGCACGAGGCGTATTGCCAACCAACATCCACACCAACATCGTCGCCAAGTTCAATCTGCGCACACTTCACGAGATGGCCAAGTCACGCCTCTCCCCACGTGCCCAAGGCGAATATCAAGAGGTGTTCAAGTTGATGGTCGGCGAGGTCGTCAAAGTTCACCCATGGGCAGAACCATTCTTAACACCGACCGAGTGGGCAGCTCCGTCGATGGCAAAAGCTCTGAACGGATAGGAGGCAGAGATGAAATATACAGACAAGATGATCAGAGAGATTTACGCTCACAACAAAGAACATGGCCGCATGAAAACAAAGAAAAAGTATAAGCTGACTCAACCTCAGCTTAACTACATTGTTTACAAGCGTGCACCAGTCGTGTTGAATAGTCGTGCTTCTTTAGCCAAAGAGCTTGAACCTGGATTGAACGTGCTGTTCGGGGATGCAAGTTTTGAGGATGTTTCGCCCATGCCATGGTGGAAAAGGCTTTTCAAATGGCTCGGCTTCAAGTAAACTAATGACACTGAGAAAGGAACAGAACATGAACATATTTTATCTGGACGAAAGTCCTGTCACTGCTGCTCGCATGCACTGCGACAAGCACTGCGTCAAAATGATCCTCGAGACTGCTCAGCTGTTATGCACTGCGCACCGAATCATTGATGGCGACTCTTGGGCTGACGAGGTTGGGTTGTATAAAACGACCCACCAGAACCACCCATCAGCAATCTGGGTCAGAGAGTCCTCAGCCAACTACTATTGGGCGTTAGGTCTGCTCAGCGAGTTGTGCAAAGAATACACTCGTCGTTACGGAAAAGATCATAAGACTGCAGCAATGCTGCCATTCTTGGCTCTTGTCCCTATGCACATTAACGTAGGGATGCTTACGCCTGTCCCGCAATGCATGCCCGACGAATACAAGGCTGATTCGCCTGTCACTGCATACCGCAACTACTACAACGGAGCGAAAGCTCGTTTCGCAAAATGGAAAAACACGGAGGTGCCACAATGGTTCTTACAGCCTACGAGCGTGTAGTTATTGTTGATCTGGACGGAACACTGTCCGATTATTCCCATCGCATCAAACTTATCAAAGAACGCAAGTATGATGAATTCAATAAAGAGGGTTTGAAAGACAAGCCAATTGAAAACATCTGCAACCTCGTGCGCCACCTAGGCACAGACGGTGAAACCAAGATTGTGGTTATGACTGCGCGTGATGAGTCAGTCAGACACGAGACCCAACAGTGGTTGCATGCTAACGAGATTCCTTGCGACGAACTATTGATGCGTGCAGAAGGCGACAACCGCCACGACCATGAAGTCAAGTTTGACCTGTATCAAGAGAACTTTGAGTTCAAAGACATTTGGCTCATCCTTGAGGACAGGAAGTCAGTTGTTGACATGTGGAGGGGCGAGGGTTTGACTTGCCTTGAGGTTGCGGAAGGAGGTTATTGATGGAGTTACGTATCATAGGCAACGACATTGAATTCGACCGCCAAAAGATCGCCAGAATATTCGACATCCTGCCAACAATGCGTTGGGAGCTTGAACAGGCTTTTGACCGAGCCAACGAGTATGAGGCTGAAATAGAGAAACTTAAAATTCAACTGCGTGATCAAAAAGAGGAGGCATACAGAGATGGATACAGCGACGGACAGAAAGAAAACAATAGCGGATATTGCGGAGAAGATCAGGAAGTCAGGGCAACCTAAGCACCCGATTGATTGCATGGAAGCTGCCCTCAATACTTTCCGTGAGCGCAATAAAACCTATGGCGACAACTACCTTCAGCATGGCGAGGTTATGACAGCTTTGTTTCCTGATGGGATCAAGTTGAACAGCGTTGAAGACTGGAATAGGTTTGGTGTTGTTAATATGATTGTTGCGAAGCTGACTCGTTATGCCCAAGGTTGGCCCAGAGTCCATCAAGACTCTGTTCATGACTTAGGTGTTTATGCATTCATGCTTGAGTCGCTAGACAGCGGAGTGAAGAAATGATTGTGTTTGACTTAGAGACGACAGGCTTGCCCAAAGCGGAAGGTTCTGACCTAGACATCCAGCCCAAGATCATTGAGTTCGGTGCATTGAAGCTGGACGACGAAACTCTTGAGGAAGTTGACAGGCTTGAGTTCTTTTGCAATCCTGGGCATCTGCTTGACCCACAGATTATAAAGATCACCAACATCACCGACGACATGTTGAAGGATGAAAAGCCTTTTGTGGCTTACACTGAACAGCTGTGTGATTTTTTCTTGGGGCAGAAATCTATTGTCGCGCACAACTTGCCTTTTGACCGCAAGATATTAAAGTTTGAATTGGAGAGGCTTGACAGGGTCACTAAGTTCCCATGGCCTCCGCAACACATCTGCACAGTTGAGGTGGGGCAAAGAGTTTGGGGCAAAATGCGCAAGCTCGGCGACATTCACGAGGAACTGTTCGGAACAAAGATCGATGGCGCACACCGCTCAATCAATGACGTTGAGGCAACTGTGCGCATCGTTGAATGGTATAGAAAGGAGGGGCATATCTGATGGATCCATCAATCATAGGTTCAATCATCGGCGCAATAGTCGTCATAATCCTAACAAATGTGATATAACATGTTAAACATAAAAGTCAGATCCGAATATTCATTCCGCAAAGCCTATGGGCCAATCAGCAAGGTTCTTGAAACTGCGAACAGTAAGGTGGTAGGAATATGCGACACAGGCACATGGGGTCACGTCGCATTCTCAAAAGCCTGCAAAAAGGCTGAAGTGAAGCCTCTGTTCGGGGTTGAGATATCAGTCGTCGCAGACGCAGAAGAACGAACCAAGCAACCCGACAATCCAATGACATTCATAGCCAAGAATGATTCGGGTCTGACTGAGATATATGAGCTCGTGACAAAAAGCACCTCCAAAGAAAGGTTCTACTACTTCCCACGACTCAGCTACACTGACTTGTTTGATGTCAGCGATAATGTAATAATATTGAGCGGAACTCACCCTGATTGGGGATTGTTACCTTTGACCAAAAAAGACGATCTTTACATTGAGCTGAATCCAATGAGTTCGCCCAAGGCTTTGAAGTGGGCTCAAGAAAAAGGCTTCAAGGTCGTAGCAACTTCCGACAACTTTTATCCGCGTGTTGGTGACCGCAAGGCATATGAGGTTCTCGTCGGGCGCAACCGCACCGACCGCACAGCCCCAATGCATATATTGAATGAGTGGGAGTGGAAAGCAGCACTGCCATGGGCACCCCAAGAAGCAATTGACAACACCTACGCAATAGCCGATCAGTGCGATGCTCACCTGCCTACAGCGCAGATGGTTTCATTCCACAGCCCCAAGACTTTGCGCCAACTCTGCGAAGAAGGTGCACCACCGCGTGACATTGATTTAACTGACCCAGTGTATGAGGCGAGGCTGAAGAGGGAGCTTGACCTGATTGCTGATAAGCAGTTTGAAGATTATTTTTTCGTCATCGCTGACATGATCAACTACGCCAAGCAACATATGCTCGTTGGCCCAGCACGAGGTTCGTCTGCGGGATCATTAGTTTGCTACCTCACTGGCATAACTGACATTGACCCGATTGAGCATGACTTGCTGTTTGAGCGATTCATTGACATCACTCGTGAGGACTTGCCTGATATTGATATTGACTTTCAGGATGACCGCAGGGAGATGGTGTTTGAATACTTGCGTCAAAAGTATGGCGCAGAAAAGGTTGCGCACCTCGGGACAGTCTCGCGTTACAAAGCCAAGAGCACAATCGCCGAAGTTGCCAAAGAGCTCGGCATCCCCGCATGGGAGGTGAATGACCTCAAAGGCGCAATCATTGAACGCAGCTCTGGTGACTCGCGTGCAGCGTTTTGTATTCTTGACACCTTCAACGAACTGGACGTTGGTCGGCAGGTTCTTGAGAAGTATCCCCAGATCAAAGTTGCCGCAGACATGGAAAACCACGCACGCCACAACGGAGTGCACGCTGCTGGGATCTTGGTGACTGAGTATCCTGTTAGCCGATATTGCTCTGTGTCAGGCCAAACAGGTGCAGCCCAGATTGATAAAAAGGATGCTGAGGATCTTAATCTGCTGAAGATTGATGCTTTGGGGTTGCGGACGCTGTCAGTGCTTCAAGACATTCTTGATCAGGTCGGTTGGACGCGAGATCAGCTTATCAAATACCCACTGGAAGATGAAAACGCATTCAAAGTCCTAAACGACGAAAAGTATGCAGGCATCTTTCAGTTTGAAGGTTACGCTCTGCAATCAGTGACTCGGCAGATGAAAGTGCACAAGTTTGAGGACATTGCGGCGATCACTGCTTTGGCTCGTCCTGGTCCACTTAACTCTGGCGGCACAACCGAATATATCAAACGCCACACAGGTGCAGCCCCAGTTGAGTTCCTGCATCCGCTGACTGAAGAGATAACCAAAGTGACCAATGGGGTCGTTGTTTATCAGGAGCAGGTTATGACGATCGCTCGGGATGTTGGCAAGCTGAGTTGGGAAGATGTGTCAACGCTCCGCAAGGCTATGAGTAAGTCTTTCGGTAAAGAGTATTTTGACACCTTCTGGGAAAGGTTCAAGGTTGGTGCAGCTGAGAATGGTATTGAAGAAGATCAGGCACAGCGCATCTGGGACAACATCAACACAATGGGCTCATGGGCGTTCAACCGCTCACACGCCATTGCCTACGGATTGCTCAGCTATTGGTGCTGCGTTTTGAAGAGCAAGTTTCCGCTTGAGTTCGCTGCTGCTTGCCTACGCAATGTGAAGGACGACGAACAAGCTGTGCGATTGTTGCGTGAGGTCGTGAAGGAAGGCTTGGGCTACAAGCCATTTGACAAGTTCAAGTCAAAGGCCAACTGGTCGGTGCAAGATGGTGAGTTGATCGGTGGTTTGATCGGCATCAAAGGCATTGGCCCAAAGATGGCCGAGGACATTGAAAAGAGACGTGAGTGGGGGCAAATACTCACCCCACGCCAAGAGAAGCTCCTAGACAATGGAGAAACACCCTACGACGACATATTTGAGTGCGAACGTAGGTTCGGCCATATTAAGGCTGATCCTGCCTCCTACAACATTGTAACGCCGATTACGGACATTGTTGATCTTGACGCAGACCGTCCAGGAAAATTCGTGTTCTTCGGGAAGCTGAAAGAGAAAAACTTGCGGGACATGAACGAGACAGTCAACCTTGCCAAGCGTGGTGGTCGCAGAGTTGAGAACAACAACCTATGGCTCAACTGCACTTTTGAGGATGACACTGGTCCAATCATATGCACCATTGACAGGTTCAAGTATTCACGCATGGGCAAGCCAATCGTAGAGGACGGAAGGTTAGGAGATTGGTACTTGGTCAAAGGGACACTTCGTGCTGGATTCAGGAAGATTTATGTTGACAAGTGGCGTAAGCTTGAGTAACTCCTTGTTTTTATTGAAAACAAAAATCACTTTATTCAAATTTAGTTGTTGCCTTTTCTGCCAGAAAGAGCGATACTAACTTATCAACTGAGAAAGGAAATGATTATGGACAAGTTCAAACCCAACCACCGCGAGATCACCGACTGGATCGGCAACCAACGTATTACATGGTGTGGCCCATATTCTGTTGCCACTGTTGCTGGCACCAGCTATGAGCGTGCATATCAGACTCTCAAGCTGATCCGTGGCAAGCGTCACTGCAAAGGCGTCAGCAATGCCAACATCGCAGCAGCTTGCAAAAAGCTCGGCATCAAAGGCAAGTGGAAGAAACTTGAAAAGCGCACCAAGCTCGCCAACTTCCTGCCGACTCTTGAGGACGGAAAAGTTTACATTGTCCAGATCACCAAGCACGTGCTAGTCATCGACACACGCGACCGCACAACAATCGACAACCAGCACCGCGAGTGGATTGCTATGGAATCAACCAAGCACGCCAAAAAACTCGCCCACGCATATTACGAAGTCGAGAACCCTAAGTTTGAGACTGTCAACGAACCATGGCTGTTCGAGAAGATGGCGGCATCAGCATGATGAAGCCTTGCCCAGAGTGCGATGGTGAAGGTCGCAGAGAATATACAAGAGCTGTCATTGACTATGTCAATGGCGGCTATCTTGAAGGATACATGGACATTTGCGAAGATTGTGGTGGATACGGCGAAGTAGAGGCCGACGAAGATGAGGAGGAAGAGCAATGATGATAACTGCAGCAACATGCCTAGCCATGGCAGTTTACTACGAGGCTCGTGGCGAGCACCTAGACGGACAGCTCGCAGTCGCAGAGGTCGTGATCAATCGTGTAAAGAGTCCTGACTTCCCAGGAACAGTTTGCGAGGTCGTGAAGCAAGACACTGGTCCAAAGAAATATGATTGTCAGTTCAGCTTTTATTGTGACGGAAAGCCTGAGCGACCCAAGGAGATCGCTGCGTGGTCAACCGCCAAGGACATCGCCAACATGGCTCTCAGAGGTGAGGTTCTTGATCATGGCGCAACCTTTTATCACGCTATTGAGGTGAAACCATACTGGGCTAAGCATTTTGAGTTCGTCGGGCGCATCGGCGATCATATGTTTTACAATGGTGATATAAACAAAAAAGACTGGAAGCGCAAAGGCATATCAATGCCTCGTCCAAGGCTAAGACCTGTAAGCAATTGATATATAAGGAAACAAAGTTTGCTTTCTTCAAAGATAATTGTTGCTTTCTTCTGGCAGAAAGGAGATAATAGGCTATCAACTGAGAAAGGAAATGATCATGGACATCACCACTGCTGAATATATTCAAAGAGCAAGAAACCCAAGAGGTGCTTGGGGCAAAGCGAGAGACTGGAAAAAGGTTTACTTTGACATGAAAAAATTCAAAGAGGAAAACCCAGGACTCATAGAGGCTCTTGAAGAAATCTCATCTTGGAATAGCTTTGCTGCTTCTCTCGTTCAGCAATTCACTCAACGCGGATCTCTTTCCGAGAAGCAGGTTGGCTCTGCTGTTGCGATGCTGATGAAGGTTGCTGCTCGTAAAGCCGAGCGCGACAATGCTCCTGAGCTAGACTTGAGCAACATCATCTCCATGTTCTCCAAGGCTCATGAAGCCATCAAGACACCTAAGTTCCGCTATGAGGATCTGGTGATCTCTCGTGCACCTGACAATGGTGCTAATGCTGGTGCTCTTTACGTCAAGGTTGACGGTGAGTATGCAGGCAAAGTTAAAGAAGGCAAGTGGTTCGGCATCCGCACTGCTCCTGAGGGCATCATTAACAAGCTGCAAGAGATTGCTGCTAATCCTCTTGAGTCAGCTGTTGCTTATGGTCGCAAGACTGGCAACTGCGCGTGCTGCGGACGCGAACTAACTCGCCACGATAGTATTGAGCGTGGCATTGGACCAATCTGCGCAGAAAGGTTCGGACTATGAAGATCCGCAAGGCTGATTACGGCAAGTTCTGTCTAGCTTCAACCAAGCTAGATGGGACAGCCATTCAGAGACTAGCATCCCTCCCAGGATTCAAGAAGTGGATTGAGAGGGATCTGCTTTTTGCCCCAACAGGCGCAAACATTGATCACATCCATAAGTTCTGGCCTGATGCTGAGTGGGCTGAGGACTGCCAGCAGTATCTTGATGAATACATTGAAACCAAGATTGAGGCTGAAAAGCTGCGTCAAGAAAAAGAGCTCCCAGCCAAGGACAAAGGCGACTTCATATTCAAGACACAGCCTTTTGATCACCAACGCAAAGCATTCTACATGAGCCGAGACAAAGAGGCTTTCGCTCTGCTTATGGAGCAAGGCACAGGCAAAACAAAAGTCATCATTGACAACGCTGCCTATCTTTACGGCCAAGGCAAAATCTCTGCCCTCGTAGTGATTGCGCCTAATGGTGTTCACCGCAACTGGCTGAACAAAGAGATCCCCCAGCACATGCCCCACTGGTGCCAATACAAGTCTGTGCATTATTATGCAGGCATGACCAAGCAGTGGAAAGAATATTTCGAGGACACGATGGGTGCGCCAGATGTTCTGCGTGTGTTTGCGTTCAATGTTGAGGGGTTCGTCAGCGACAAAGCTGTGAACCTGATGAAACGCATTTTATTAGCCAATGACGTGCTTCTTGTTGTTGACGAGAGTTCCCGCATCAAACGTCCAGGAGCCAAGCGCACAAAGACCATAACCAACTTCGCCAAGCAAGCCAAGTATCGCCGCATCATGACAGGCACCCCAGTGACCAAAGGTCCAGAGGACGTCTACAGCCAGTTCAAGTTCCTTGATCCATACATCTTGGGCTATGACAGCTTTTATTCTTTCAGAGCTCGCTATTGTGTTATGGGAGGCTTTGAGAACAAGCAGATTGTTTCTTACCAAAATGTTGACGAGCTGACCAAGAACATTGAAGGCCATTCTTTCCGCGTGTTGAAAAAAGACTGTCTTGACTTGCCCGAGAAGATCTATCAGCGTGAGTATGTTGAGCTGTCCCCGAAGCAACGCAAATTGTATGAGCAACTGCGCAAAGAGTTCGTGACTGAGTTGGGCGACGAAACTTTGACAGCGTCCGAGGCTATCACCCGCATGTTGCGCCTTCAACAGATACTTTGCGGTTGGTTCCCGACTGAGGACAAGGTTGTCCCGATTGATGAAAAGAACCCACGCATGGAAGCTCTGAAAGAGCTGCTCGCGAACATTCAATCCAAGGTAATTATATGGGCACGATTTAAAGCCGATTTAAGAGCCATACAGGACATGTTAGGCGACTCAGCTGTGGCTTACCATGGCGACATCTCTAACGACGACAGAGCGATGGCCGTAAAGCGTTTCCAAGAGGACGACAGCATCCGTTACTTCATCGGTCAGCCCCAGTCAGGAGGCATCGGTCTAACTCTAACAGCTGCAGATTATGCTATCTACTATTCTAACAGCTTTGACCTAGAGACTCGCCTTCAATCGGAAGACAGGTGCCACCGCATCGGCACAACCAACAATGTCACCTACATTGACCTAGAGGCACCCAAAACAATAGACACAAAAATCATAAAAGCTCTGCGGGAGAAAAAGAACCTAGCAGACGTAGTAACCAAAGATCCAATGTCAATGTTCTTAACGGAGGAAGAATGAGCGAGAGTAATTTTTGGGCGTTGTTACGCAACAAGTTGAAGCTGCGAATGTATCGCGTTGAGAATCGGGTCATGAAAGGCATGCCCGATGTTCACTATATTAGGGAAGGCAAGTCTGGCTGGATAGAACTGAAGTATCTCAAGACTTGGCCAAAGAACCGCGTCAGCACAGGTTTAAAATTGAATCAATGCCTTTGGCTAAAAGAGTATAACGAACACAAAGGTGATTGTTGGATATTGCTGCGTGTTGGCCGAGATTATACTGGTTTGATACATGGACGTGAGGCTAAAAAAATTTTTGATCGTCCTTCCTCTGGGCAAATACTTGATTTGATGACTTGGGGGAAGCGTGGCAATATGACGGACGAAGATTGGCAGGAGCTAGCTGACGTCATCGCTGGATGATTGCTTTTTTGCGTATGCTTCTGCTATTTTCTTGTGGTGCGTTATAATCACGATCTTGCCATTGTCATCTAGAACAACATACTTACCGAGACTGTTCTGGTATAACCTCAAAGCAATACACCACTGTTGTGCTGTTAGTTATTAAGACTTTGGCTTTTTCTAACTCTTGCCTACAATCTTGCTCTGTTGAAAATTGCTTCAGCTGATAGTGCTCAAGTTTACTGTTAGTGAACATGAACCAAACAAGAAACCACATCACCACTTACCTTGTTTTCTGCCGAGGAAATATACGAAAAGAACTAAAATCCCAACAGCAGTTGAAACAATCAAAATCCCAGCAATCCACTCTATGATCTTTTGCTTCATTTCTTCTTTGCGGTATATTTCTTCTTTACGCTGCTTGCGCATTTGCGCTTCAATGTGCAAAACTTCTTCCCAAGCCGATGGTCCATAATACAAACTTATGTAGCTCTGGATTTCTTTGCGCATGTTTTCCATCTTTTTCTTTTGCGCAAATATTTCTAGTGCTGTTTCTTGATCAGAGCCTTTAAACTTATACCAAGGTGGGTTTGTCGCTTTCTTTTCTGCGTAACCAAAATCGCTGAACGCTTTGCCCCATTGGGAAAGCTGCCCACCCATGTCCTGCAAATCTCTACCTACAGCTATGCCTTGCTTGATCGCGTTGAACGCGGATGTTGCTAGCCCGACAGCTGTGATAGGATCCATTGCACTATTGAGCTCCCTGTTGTATAATTTTGTCGCGTTCTGAGGCTGGCAATGATTGAAGCAGACTTTGCAGTGCTGGGGAAGATTGTGACTGAGACACCTCTTCTGTTGCGACAGGTCGCACAGGTGCCTGAATCGCAGAACTCAACAATGGCTGATTAGTCCGAGCAACATATTGACGAACAACGTCCATTGCTTGTCTGCGTTGGCCCATGCCTTCTGCAGCTTGAACAATATCACCACCAACAATCGGTATGCCACGAGCGAAGTTCATCAATCCTGAACGAGTCATAGCTGACAACAGCGTGTAACCTGTATTGGATGGGTTGAGTTTAATCTCTGCCCAGAGCGTAGGCATTACATCCTCACGGAACTTGCTGACCCTAGCGATTTCCTCAGGAGTGAAGAGCTTGTTAACGATCGCTTTGTTTTTAACGAAAATGTCATCAAAGTTGTTAACAATGTTAGTTCTTGTTACGCCTGACTTACCTGCGCCTGAGAATGCTTTTTCAAGAACCGCATCTTTCAACAGTCCGACAATCTCGTTGTATGATTCTTCTGGCAGTGATGCTTTCAGCTTATCAATAACCAGCGGGACAGATTGGTTGGGGGCGAACTTGTTATGACCGAACAATGCATTGGCTACCTGACGAGGCGTATAGTTTGAGCTCGTCAACTGCTGCAAGATCTTGTTGGATGCACGCTCTGCGGAGTCTGCACCTTTGCCTTTACCGACTAAGCCTGCATAATCTCTGTAAAGTTGCGTTGCGTTTTGCAGCTGGTCAAGCACTGCCTGATCACCGTAAA
>Ga0208898_1000304_pt1 | contig 38877 bp, 57 predicted proteins | sample VirMetDEL_Mar_4_FD_184513 | JGI IMG/M metagenome (GOLD analysis project Ga0208898, IMG submission 184513) | Aqueous microbial communities from the Delaware River and Bay under freshwater to marine salinity gradient to study organic matter... | ecosystem: Environmental > Aquatic > Marine >... | reverse complement strand
ATTCAGCGCAAACTATTCCCGCATTTTGGCAAGGGGGGTTCCTGATCCGGTTCCAGGCTCATCACCGCTATCTCACCGCTACGTCACCGTGCGTAAGCCCAGTGTTTGCGGGGGCTTCAGGTATTCTCGGAGACTTGGAGAGATAGTTTTGAAAAAATATATTTAGAGCCTAAAGCTGATGGGGGTAAAATGGCTGCAGCCCTTTGCTGCGCTGAGGAAGCTGCCTTTTAGGTCACAACCACTCGAAAATTTTTTTCGCGAATCTTGCTCTCCATCTCTCCAAGATCACCACTCACATAAGTGGTCGTAGTATTGCGTCATGGATCTCAAGCGAAAAGGGCGGAAAAAGCCGTGGATGTCCAGTAAAAGAGGGCGATCTGATCGCAACGCTAGCGATGGGTCTATTAAGAAGTCATTCGATGGTAGCGGTGCTCAGTCCAACCCACTTTACAGGACGGCCCAGTGGTTGGCCACAAGGGATGCGGTTTTGTTCCGTGATCCGCTATGTGTATGGTGCCTGTGTTGTGGTATTGCCACAGAAGCCACTGATGCCGACCACGTGATCCCATCTAGCTCATTGATGTCCAATTCCGACTTCTTTGATCAGGAGAACATCGTTGGCAGTTGCCGATCATGCAACAGCCGACGTGCTAGCTACAGCGCCAAGGGCGTTTACTATGAAACAAAAAAGGAGTGGGAAGACTTCCTGCGCCGAAAGCACTTTAGAAAAATCTCTCGCACATGAGCATGCGAACTTTGCTGGCCGAAGTCAGAACAGCACTGACTAGCTACAGCGACCTCACAAACCTTATTCCAGCCAGCAAGATCACGTTGGCCCGCCGTCCCCAGCGCGACGAAATGCCAGGCATCACATATGCTATTGGCACTGTCGATTATGACGAAACAGTGCAGAGTTTTGCCGCAGCTACAACCTACAGGGTTGATGTTACTATTTACGGTAGGTCCGCTGATCAGGTTACGGAGATCCACGATCAAGTAAAGCTTGCTCTGCTAGCCGTTAACAGCAGCGTATTTAGAGTCCGTGTATCGGACGAACGCTACATGGTAGACGTGGACAACAACCATATGGCTGAAGTTCAGTCCACGTGGCAGATGAATGCGGGCATCACAAACAACCAAGCTACACTGATCAGCCCCGCCTTCCAGGGTTACGATCGGATGGACATCAACTACGATTTCAAGATTGGCAAAGACCTGACTACAACCGTCTCGTTGACGGAGCAGGTCTACTATCTAGACTTCACTAGTGCATCTGGCCAGGCGACCCACTATGTACAGCTGCCATCGGCTGAAGACAATCTCGGCAAGATCTACACCTTTATCTTAGGCACTAACGTAGACAACAACACTCTTGTGCGCTTGCTCCCAGCTACTGGCGAGAGCGTAGAGACGGCTCAGGGCTACGATTTGAACAGAGCTCACAGCACAGTGAATATCGTGGCTGTACAAACATCGGGTGGCGCATCACCAGACTATGGCTGGCGCATCTGGGCATATCATGGATTGCATGACTAATGGATAAGGAATCAGTACTTGAAAAGATGAGGCGCGAGGCTGCCATGGCGCAGCAGTCTAGCGAGGGTAAGCAGGTCAAAAAAGCCTTGAACAAAATTGGCAAGGGTGAATTAGAGCCTATTTTTCAACTCGATGACGATGGCCACAGGCTTTTCAGCATCGTAGTGGACTACTTGGAAGATCGAGGTTTGATCGAATCCGTCGACGTGATCACAATCACTATGTTGGCCAAGAGCCTGGCTTTGTATATCGCCGTGGCCCGCCACGTCCATGGCTTTGGAGACGTAATTCAAGTTTACCCTAACGGCACAAGCAATGTCAGCGGTGCTTTCACTGCTCTATCCAAGGCCCAGGACCAGGTACTAAAACTCAGCGCCAAGCTTGGTCTAAGCCCAATGGACCGCAGCCGTATTCTTGGAGCTGCCTCAAATGCTATGGCCGCTAAGGGGAAATCTCAGGACGGCGACGAAATTGATTCGCTGTTGTAAATGAGTGCGGTTGATGTTTCTTGCTTGAATCGAATGTGGGATTACGTCGATGACGTTATCTCAGATAAGATTGTCACGGGTAAATACATCAAAAAAGCTTGCGAAAGGTTCGTTTCTGATCTAGAGCGTGATGACTGGGAGTGGAAGTTTGACATGCAAGTGGCGGCTAAGTACGTCACATTCATAGAGAAAATCTGCAAGCATACGCGCGGTGAATACGGGGGCAAGGCATTTATCCTGGCTCCGTGGCAGGTATTTTTTGTGGGCCAGATCTTCGGTTGGGTTGCTGTAGGAGATTTGAAAAGACGTCGGTTTACTACAGCACACCTGTTTGTCGCTCGTAAAAACGGTAAATCCCAGCTAGCTGCAGCTATTGCCCTCGCTATGGCTGTCCTTGATGATGACGGGGCCCCGCAACTTGTTACTGCTGCGACTAAGCGCGACCAAGCTCGCGAAGTGTTTGATGAGATATGCCGTTGCGTAAAGTCCAGCGCTCCTCTTACCAAGCGTTTTAGCGTTCAAAGAGCTGAGATTCGCGCTCCTAAGAGTGGAGTTATCAAGCCACTGAGTTCTGACGCAAACACCCTTGACGGTCTCAATCTGAATTTAGCTGTGGTGGACGAGTTTCACGCCATGAAGAATGCTGACCTCTATCGAGTCCTGGCTTCCTCAATGGGCTCTCGCAAGTCCCCTCTCATGCTTGCTATCACAACGGCTGGTTTTGTGGCCGATGGTCCATGCGCGATGTTTATGTCTGCGGGAAAGACCGTCTTGGACGGCAAGAAGTCTAACGACAGGCTGCTTATCCTTCCATACGAAATTGATGAGGGTGATTCTTGGGACGATGATAGCGTTTGGGTCAAGTCAAACCCAAACCTTGATGTATCGATCTCTAGGGAGTATTTGGAAAGTCAATGCAAAAACGCAAAGCTGTACGGCAGCCGTTCGGTAACCGAGTTTATGGTAAAGCACTTGAATGTATTCGTTGGTTCAAGCGCAATCTGGATCCCCGACGACGACTGGATGTCGGAAGGAAACCTCCGCGATCCTCACGTTACTCACGTCATAGACGAGAAAACGAACAAACCCGTCGCATATCTCGGTCTCGATTTGGCCGCCACTGATGACATCACTGCTGTTAGCGTCTGTACTGGCAGCGAAGAGAATGGATGGGGTATCGTCAATCACTACTTTCTGCCTGAGCGAGCTATTGAGCGTAGGCTTGATAAGGACGAGAACACTATGTACCTCAAGTTTCGCGACTTAGAAAACGTTCACATCACCCCAGGTAACGTCACTGACTACAACGTGATACGCAGGTTGATTAGCGGGCATTACATACTCGACGGCAAGGTTGAGTATGATGCAGACAATTTGATGGAGAAGTACTTGATTAAGGGCGTGGCGTATGACAGGTGGAATTCACTTAACCTTATTCGCGATCTTGAGGGTGACGGAGTGCCTTGTGATCCATTCGGCCAGGGCTATGCATCAATGTCATTCCCCTCAAAGGAGTTTGAAAAGTCAGCCTTGAATGGCAAGTTGTGCCATGGAGGGGACGAGGTTATCAGATGGATGATGGGCAACGTGAATCTACGATACGATCCAAGCGGGAACATAAAACCAGACAAAGCAAACAGTGGCGATAAGATCGATGGCGTCGTTGCGGCGGTTATGGCTATAGGCGAGGCCCTGACTTTTGAGGAGGATACCACAAGTGACTTTGAATTCTTTATGGCTGTTGTTGGGGGAGGTAGTGTGTAATTTTATATTACTCACAAAAGCCGACATAATTTCGCAACAAATCCCGCCATATGGCCGATAACCGAGGGACCCCAAGCATTTTCAAACGTATTTACGACAGTTTCACTGAGAGCCGCTATACTGCGGAGCATTCGGCGCTGTCTTTCATGGGCCCTTCCAGTCTGCTTAACAATACGCTTGTCGGAGTAAGCTCTGGTGCTGAGTCGCTTCAACTCAGCGCGGTCTATTCATGTGTCAGCCGTATTGCTGACACCATCGCCATGATGCCTGCATCTGTGATTAGGGTTGGCCGCGACGGCTCTCGCCGTAAGATGGATAACAACCCCATCCACCAGCTCATCTCTCGCGAGCCCAATGACTTTATTGGGGCCTATGAGTTTTGGCAACGCCTGGTCAGCGACGCCCTCCTCTACGGCACGGGGCATGCTTATATCGATCGGACTGGATCTAAGGTACAGATGTACCACATCCCAGCCAGCCGTATCTCCTCTACGACCAATCCTCTCACTGGAGAGAAGTTTTACAGTTACGATGGGGCGCCAAGCAAGATTCCCCAGCGTGATGTTTTGGAGATTCAAGCCTTTCGAGGTTTGAATCCTACGCATATTCAGATCCAGAACCTAAGTACAGCTAAGGCTGTCCAGGACTTTGGGTCTACGTTTTTCAAAAATGGCGGTATGCTCGGTGGTATCCTGTCTACCAAAGAGCACATGACTGCCGAGCAGATGAAGCAAGCGCAGTCCACATGGGAGCGTGAGTACACCGGTAGCCGTAACGCCCACAAGGTAGCTATCCTGGGTGGCGGTTTTCAATACCAGCCTTTGAGTGTACCTCTCGAGCAGTTGCAGTTCCTCGAAATGAAGAAGTACAGCACTGAAGAGATCGCTCGTATCTACCAAGTTCCTCCAGCCATGATCGGAATGGAGGGGAATACGGCGTACAGCAACTATGAACAGCAGGTCCTCCAATTCCACCAAGGATGTATCCTCCCATGGGTGCGACGCATCGAGCTCGAAGTCGAACGCAAGCTCTTGCGCGGCGACAAAGCCCTGCAATGCACCTTCGACGTCGACACTTTGTTGCGGGCGGATAGCGAGAACCGGGCTAAGTTCTATCACTCCCTCCTGCAGGACGGCGTCGTGTCCATCAATGAGGTTCGCAGCCGCGAAGGATTTGGTCCGGTTGATGGCGGCGATGAACACCACATCCTTATGAACTCTATTCCGCTGAGTCGCATGAACGACTACGCCGACTCGGTGACTAACAAAACTAGCACTGAATAATGGCACACTTTTACCACTACAAGATCGTAATGTGTCGCGAGCGTAGCGACGCTAAGGCCGTGGGGTCTTTGACTTACTCGGAACCCTCGCGTACTGAATATGAGTTTACGCATACAAATGAAGAAGCAAACGCTGCTCTTGGATTCGCTGACTTTGTTGTAGCCGTCAGAGCAGACATTGTTAATGCGCCTCAACACGTAAACCTCATTGACGTGGAGACAGGAGCGGCGGCTGGTGGCGCATGGGCTGCAGCTATTGCTGCATCATTTGGCGCATCGTTTGACGACAGCACCGTAGCTACAGAGGGAGCATGGTCGGTCCGTATCGGAAAGGATGTGTACCGCCACGAGGTGGGGTATAGCGCTAACGATGCTGCCGGCGCCTTGACCAACCTCACCGCCAAGAACCTCTCCTAATGGCTGACTCCTACGGAGGATATCCCGATTCAGCTAAGGCTGCCGCTCGCAAGGCCCTGCGTCATCGCGACGAGAAGGGCAGCAAGTGTGGGACCGCCGTTGGGTGGGAGCGTGCCAACCAGATCGCTTCTGGAGAGAAGCTTTCTATGGCTACGATCAAACGAACATTCTCATTCCTTAGCCGCGCTGCCGAGTACAACCAAGGCAAGTTCTACGACGAGGACGGCAAGGAGATCTGCGGCAGCGTGATGTACGCTGCTTGGGGTGGTAGCTCTATGAAGAGCTGGTGCTCCGGGATCATCAACAAAAACGACAAATAACCCTAGACAACATGGCTAACAATGTAGAGAAGCGATTCCTGCCTGGCAGCTTTGAGGTTCGCACTGACGAGGGTAAGCCCACCGTAGTGGAGGGTTACGCCGCCGTCTTCGATGACGAGACTGTCATTGGCGGATCTTTTGCTGAACGCATCGATCGCGGCGCCTTTGATGGCGCGGACATGTCCAACACCGTGGCGTTGTTCAATCACGACATCAACAAGCCCCTTGCCCGTGCTGGTCACGGACTGGAGCTCACCGTTGACGAGCGTGGATTGAAGTACCGCTTCGAGGTAGGCAACCAAAGCTACGCCCAAGATCTGGTAGAGAACATCCGAATGGGTAACGTCTCGACCAGCAGCTTCGGCTTTACTATCAAAGATGACGAGTGGGAGATGCGTGACGGTGGTATGAACCTCCGCACCATCAAAGAGGTGGATCTGCTCTTCGACGTGTCACCCACTACGCAGGGTGCGTACCCCACTACCGAGGTGGGCTTGCGCTCTATGGAGCTGGCTATGGCCAACGCCGAAGTCACCGAGATCGAAGAGGAAGAGGTGCGATCTGAAGAGGTGGTAGAAGAAGAGGTAGTAGCAGAAGTTGAGGCGGCAGACGAAGAAGACTGCGGCTGTGAGGATAACGAGGTTAAGCCCGTTCCGCGCAGCGAAGAAGTAACGCTCGAAACGGCGGACGCCCCCGTCGCCGAAGAGAGTGATGAAATTATTGAACGGGGCGCAGAATCTGAAATCTCTATGAACGAAGAGAAAAACGCACCCGCAGTGGTGCAAGGATTGGGCGACAAAGTCCAAAACGTCCGCGCCCGTTTTGATTTGGGCAAAGCTATCCGCGAAGCGGCTAACGGTGGCTTGACTGGACTCGAAGCCGAAGTTAACCAAGAAGGTGTAAGCGAGTTCCGTGGATCGGGCTTGGCTGTGGCTAACGGCATCAGCATCCCACGCATGTTTATGTCTCGTGCCGCTGTAGGCGTCATGGGTGCAACTGCTACCCAGGACGGTGAGCACGAAGCTTTGGCTGGCACCACTGTCGCTACCGAGATCCAGGGTCCTATTGCTGACTACAAGCCAGTGACTATCGCCGATAAGATCGGTGCTCGTCGCATCTCTGGCGTTGTTGGCGATATCACTATCCCTGTTTTGACTACGCCACTCACCTACGGCGTTGAGAACGAGGCTGCGGACCGGGCTTCATCAAACGCTGCCTTCACCGATGTGACGCTTACTCCCACCCGTATCGCTTCTCACGCAAAGGTGACGCAGCAGTTGCTCACGCAGAACAGCTTCGACCTCCAGTCTTTCCTGGCTGCCGACATGCGTCGCGGCATGGAAGTGGAGTACAACAAGTTGATTGTGTCTGCCATCGGCGGTGTGACTGAGGTGGACTACAGCGCCGCCGCCGCCGCTGATATCCCCTACTTGTTGGAGGAGCTCATGCGTGCGGACGATGTGGATCCATCGGGTGCCGTGTTCCTCACGGAGCCAGGTGTACTCCGCGCTTTGCGTCAGGCTTCTCTCGACGCTGGTTCTGGTATGTTCGCTGCACCTAACGCAAACAGCATCATTGGATACAACACGGTTACTTCAACTTTGATTGGAGATGACCTCATCTACATGATTCAGCCACAGGAAGTTGTGACTTGCGAATGGGGTGGTTTGAACATCATGGTTGATCCGTACACGGAGGCTCACAAGGACACTGTCCGCATCATCGCCAACATGTACGCTGACGCTGCTGTCTTGCGCACTGACGGTGTGAAAGGTGGTGATCTCTCTCCCGCCTAAACTCTAACGAAAGGGGCTAGGAATTGGCCTGGCCCCTTTTATCTCTCTCTGCATGAATATCAAGATTACGCGCACCTCTACTGACGCTGGTTACACCCTCTACGATAGTAATGAAGCTACCGCCATGGGTCTGATCCGCTCTCACGTGCGCGCTATCGACGACAGCGAGGACGATCTCTTAGAGCTTTACCTCGATGCTGCCATTGACTACATGCAGGAGCTTAGCGACAGGGTTATTGGTACAAGCGATGTGGTTGTTACTTTGGATATCAATGAAGCCCGTAGAGGCATCACGATACCTAAGTGTCAGAACGCATCGAGCACTGTCACGATTAAGTACCGTAAGGACGATCAAACGTGGTCGGAGGATGTGCTGAGCGCAACTATCCCGGATCCGCAAAACCAGCCTGATGGCACTATCGACAACCCCGACTACATCGCAGACCTAGAGTACCTATACCTCTACGATCGATATCCTGTACACGTTGACGTCAGCGATTTGATCGATAAGACCACGGACCCTAGTGACTTTGACACTGACTTCGTACAGATCACCTTTACTGCTGGCACGGCCCTGAGTTCGCTTCCTAAGCAGTACCGTCAAGCAGCCTTGCTCTTGGTGGGTCACTACTACAACATGCGTGAAGCCGAAAATATCGGCGGTATCACAGTGGAGCTCAAAGAGGGTGTCCGCCGTCTCATCCAAAGTGTAAGACAATACTGATGAAGGCAGGGCAACTCAACGAGAAGATTGATATCTACCGTCCCACAAGGACTATCAATCAATTTGGCGACGTCATCGAAACCTATGCGGAGTGGAAGATGGGCGTGCGCTGCAGCATCCTCTCTCTGGGAACGCCTTCGGCTGGTGCATCGGAATTTACCGATGACGATCAGGAGGTGGGTGAGATGAAGGCTGAATTCAAGTGTCGCTGGGTCAGCGACATCAAGTTTGACGACGTCATCGTATGGAACGGTGGCCACTTCAACTTGTACTCGATTTTGCCCATTGGTCGCCGCGAGGGTATGCGTCTGCGCGCCCGTCGTCGCGACAATGGGAACCTACCTATTACTGGTCACACCGAAACTAACCCAACTATCTGATGGCTAGTTCTGGTGGATACAAAGCGAACTTCTACCTGACCGGCTTCAAGCGGTCCGATCCCTTTGCTACGCGCTTGCGTCAAATCAAGAGCATAGCTAACAGGAAGAAGGTCATCTTCCGAGCTATGGCTAACGCTGGGCAATCTATGCGTGATGCCATGGAGGCTGGCGCCCCCGTGAGGACGGGTGTGCTGAGCCAGTCGTACAGGATCAGAAGACTGAAAAACACCCCACAGTTTGTATTCGGTGTTCGCATCGGTGCAATCAGTGGACCCCGAGTCGTGTCGCCAGGCATGCTGGACAACGCTAAGATCGATGGTTACGATGAAGGCGATCAGTTCCAGATGGCGGGGTGGCGCGATCACTGGGCTGAGTTAGGGACTAGGTACCAACGTGCCCAACCCCACGTTCAGCCAGCAATTAAAAAACACCTTTCCACATACAACCTTCGTTTGCGTAGGGCTCTGGCGGAGATCTTCCAGACCAAGTTCTACAAGAAGATGGTTGGTCAGGTATAAAACAAAAACATGGCACTACTAAACGCAAACTACCTTGGGCTTTATGCCTTTGCCGACTCGGGGCAGACCTCAGCGTACCGAGTCGTTGACAACTCTAGCCTTTCTACTGCAAAAACAAACTTTCTCTCTGCCGCCGCTAATGGCGAGTACGGTCTTCTCGTAAACGGTAACGACCTGTGGGAGGATACAGGCAGCGTCCCCGCTATTGGTTACGACAACTCTAGCGCTTGGGCTAACGCTGCAGGAAGTCTCGACCTCCTCGCTGCCGCGACCTCCACCACCCTCGATATGAACAACTCTATCGACGAGGTGGTAGCTAAGAGCACCCAGTGCAACTCCGAAACCTACATCGTAGGCGGGGCACAGGCGTGGAGCTTGTCTGCTGACGGTTTGATTCAAGACACTATTTCAGGCAGCCAGATGGGGGCTACAGCACTCATGGACATCGCTCGAGCCAGTGAGTATGTAATCGTCCGCTTCGTCCTCGATGTCACCGACAAAGACACGGCTGGAACTAATGAGAATCAAGTCAACTACATTGGTCAAGGCATCATCGAAAACGTAAGTCTCACCGGCGGATTTGACGACACGGCGACGTACTCTGTTACTGTTCGTGGATACGGCAAGTTGTACCGCTATAACAACGCAAGCTAAGAAATCATGGCAGTAATTAACGCAAACTGTTTGGCTATCTACTACGACAGCCAAAACTCACAAAGCAAGGCCACGGTACTTGGCCCATATGCAAATATCTCCGAATACGAGGGGACCTCGCCTGGTGCCACTTCAAACATCATCCTTGCTGACGATGATGCTAGTAGCGGTGAACGAAACATCTTTACCGGCTACGGCTCAACAGATGAATTAAACCTTTGGACTGAGTACCCTCTCACCTTGGCTGGCGCGGCCACTACGAGCTCAGTGGACTTGTCTAATACTGTTGACAACGTAGCTCGCGATGGCTCTGGCGGTGTCCTTCAGCAGGCCACCCAGGAATGGAGCTTGACGGCTGACGGATTGATCGAGTCTAGCGGCGATGCTGGTGAGAGCCTCATGGACCTCGCCCGCAACAAGTACTACGTCTTCGTGAAGTTCTCTATCGACAAGAACGGTGTTGCTACCGACTACGTTGGTCAGGGAATCATCGATAGCGTCACGCTCTCTGGCGGAGTTGATGAGATCGCTACGTACAGCGTCTCTATCACGGGTGTAGACGCACTCTTCAAAGCATAATAACCCGGGGCGGCGGGAACGCTCGTCGCCCCTTTTTTCTCCAACCACATGAATACTCTTCGAGGACAATTTTCTTTTGAGCTCGGCAAGAAGAAGTACCAAGCTTCTTTGACACTTAACGCTCTCCGTCTTATGTGCAATGCCATGGGCGTAAAGCTGGCTGACATCGACAAGTGGCTCAATGACGATCCATTGACGGCGGTGCCAGCTTTTGCATACTATGGCGTTAAAAACGAATCGGCGCGAAAGGGCAAGGACTCTGGCCTTCCAGACTTTGAGCAATTCTGCGCTCTCGCTCTCGACGATCAGGAAACGCTTGACGCTATGATGAAGGCAGTCACAGTGGCTCTTGGTGGCCAAGAAGACGAGGAGCCCGAGGGAAACTAACGCCCCCCGAGACAGACTCGTCTGAGGTTCTTACGTGGAACAGCCTGTACAAGGCTGGACTCATGATGGGACTCAAGCCCGACGAGTTTTGGGGGTTGACCTTAAGGGAGTTCTCTTGGATGAGGGAGGGCTACATGCAAGACATGAGTCATCGATGGGATCACACCGCATCGATTCTATGCATGATAGCCAACGTCAACTCGGCCAAGGGCAAAACGTTTAAGCCGGATGATTTCCATCCGTTTAGCAAAAAGTCTAATCAGGGAGTTCGCAACAAAGAAGAAGCTGCTGCGCTCCTGGAGAAAATGAGAAACTTCAATGCCTAGTATTACAGGTGCCAGTAGGCTAGCGGCCATTATGACCCTCGACCTCCGTCCGTTCTTGAAGAACACGGAGATCGCAAAGACTAAGCTTTATCAGTTTCAACAGCAGGCCCAGGCTATTGGTTCGGGGACTCTCCGCACCATTGCCCTGGGCTTTGGCCTTGTAGGACTTGCTGCCATCGATGTAGCTAAGGACTTCAATGAGATCGAGTCTCAGCTCCGCGCCATCGGCGGTAGAGACAACATCGACAAGGTGATCGACCAAGCCCGTGAGCTGGGTCGTACCACCAAGTTCACCAGTACCGAGGTGGTGACCCTCGGCCTGGAGCTACGTAAGCTCGGTTTCGATGCCGAGCGCGTTACGGGCGCTATGACTGTAGCCACCAAGCTTAGTCAGCTCTTTGGTGGTGAGCTATCGAAGGTGGGTGTCACCATCGCCGAGGTGCAGCGTCAGTTTAAGGGGGCCAACGGAGAGCTTCGGTCGTTTGAAGATATCGGCGACATCTTCGCTGTAGCATTTAAGGAGAGCGCCCTTGATATCACGAACCTCGGTGGCGCCCTCAAGAACGTAGGTACGGTAGCCAGCCAGTCGGGTCTCACGTTGGAGAAGACTGTGGCTTTGCTTGGGGGCCTGGCCAACTCGGGACAGAAGGCCGAGCGTGCTGGTACGCGTCTCAAGACTACGCTTATCCGTTTGGGTCGGGAGTTTGGATTCACGGAGGATCAGACTCGGCTCCTTCAATCTGGAACGCTGGATATTGCTCAAATCTTTGACTTGCTCAAAAACAGGGCTGGTCTTGCGGGTGCCGTGATTAGCCAGAACTCCAAGGAGATCGCCATCTTGGAGGAACGCCTACTGGACGCTAAGGGAGCTTTGGACGCTATGTCTCAGGGTCTTGAGGGCGAGCTGTTTATCAGCGTAGCTAAGGTCAAGGCCGGCCTTGAAGATATGGCCATCACCCTTGGCGACGCCTTGGCTCCGTATGTGGAGTCTTTATCTGAGTCAGTGTCTGACTTCGCCAAGTATTTTGACGGTCTCTCACTATCGACAAAAGATTCGATAGCTCAACTTACAATTCTGTCGGTCCTTCTGCCAGTTTTGACTGCTGCTTTTGCGGGACTTATAGCTGCTTCACTTGCTCTTTGGGCTAATCCAGGCATTGCTGCTATAGCTCTGCTTGCGACTGTTTTCTTGGACTTGCAAATCAAGGCTGCTGCATACAGGAAAGAGCAAGAGCAACTGAACAAGGCGTTTAGTCAGTACTATGACCTGATGGTTGGGGTCAATGAAAATGGCGATACGATTTTTGACCCACGCCTTCTTGCCGAAAGTAGCACTCAGGCTCTAGAACAGGTTCTAAAGAACACGGAGACTGCTATCGAAGCTGCTCGAAAAAGAGTTGAAAGGGCAGAAGAGCAGAGGCAAAGAGCTATCAACAGAGCTATCGCATCGGGTCAGGCAGCGGCTGCCGCAAGCCCTCTTTTGGCCGATGATACCGCTGCAACTAAGAGGACAAGAAAGGAACTTATTTCTTTATATGGCCAACAGTCCGACTTGCTTGACATCTTAGAGAAGAGAGAGGATCGATTGCTTGACTTGGCGGACGAAAGGCTTGAGGTAGCTAGACGTTATTCAGAGTCTTTGGGATTAAATAACGAGCTGACGCTCAAATTCCAAGAGACCTGGTACAAGACAGGCAGCACGATTGCCGAAGCACTAGGTAAATTTGGTTTTGCTGTAGATGATCTTGAGGTTGTAAGAGAGAAGATTGAGCAGATCAATGACCTCTCGTTCCTAGATATTTTAGCTGATGGATTCCCAACAGATCTGGTTGACGGGATTCTCGATAAAGGTTCTCTTGAAGATCAGAAGAAGCTTGTTGAGGCTATTGTAAAAGAGCTTGAAAAAATTGGTCTTGAAGCGGTTGGTGAGGATGCAGTCGACTTTGCTAAACTCTGGGAGGAGGCGTCTAGGTCTTACGAGGCTACTCTTAAAAAGCTGGCGGCTCGTATTGAGCTGAAGGGCATTGTAGACGCGAGGAAGGAGGCTATCGGCTTGGCTGAGTCCATGAAGGAGCTCGGTCTATCTACTGAGGACGCCTACCTCAAAAGCAAACTTACCGCATATACGTCCGAGCTGGAGGGCTTGCTTGGCATGGGGTATAGCGAGACGGGCAAGACCGTTGTAGACCTCACCAAGAAGATCGAGGATCTAAACAAGGAGATAGGCGCCCTGTCGGCTAAAAACGCCCTGGAACAAGCCCTGGGGGCTCCTGAGGACGTAGAGTTGTATGCCCAGAACTTGGGCATATTCACCAAGTCTCTTGCTGGCCTAGCCTCGTTGGAGACAGCTCGGCTCAAGTCCGATCTAGACGCTATCTATGCAAACTTCAACGATCCCAACGGCACAAAGACTGTAGAGGACCTAGAGAAGGCTATTAAAAAGTGGCTCCAAGCCTTGGACGCGCAAGAGTTCCTGGAGGAGAAGGAGAAGATTGACGATGCTCTAAAGGATCTGGTACCCAAGTTTAAGAGCCTTAATGAAAGCATCAGGCTTGGCGATCTAAACCAAGAGGACGCAGCAAACGAGCGTATCAACATCCTTCGGGAAGAGATCGACTTGCTTGAGCAAAGAAAGATTCTTACGGGCGAGGAGTCGAAGAGACTCAAGGCTGCCAGGGTAGAGCTCCAGCAGAACCTGGCTATAGCTAAGGACTTTGAGAATGCGGCTGGTATCACATCGTTCTTTCAGACTCAGATCTCGTTTTTGGGTGACGCCTTCCTTGCGGCGGCACAGAACGGGGAGGATTTCTTTACGGTTCTCAAGAAGAGCTTTCTCGACACCTTCTATGCTTTGGTGGCCAAGCTCATCACCCTCATTGCGCTTTACGGCATCCTCGCCGTGATATCAATGGGTTCTACTGTTGGCGCCGGCGGCATCGGTGGCGCAGCAAAAGCAGCTATGGGTGAAAACTTCGGTTCGTTCCTTGGCACCAACCTCATTGGTGTCAATCGATCGCTTGCCGTAGGTAGCAGCTCCGCCAGTACTCCTGGCTCTGATGACGGTAGCCTAAAAGTCATGGGTGCCGTATCAGGCAACAACCTCGTAATCATGAACCAGCGCGGCAAACGCGCATTCGATCGTACTTTTGGGTAATGGCTATCACCAAGAACTTTGAGACGGTATACACGGCCCCAAAAGGGGAAAAGTACACGGTGGTTATCGGCACTCTTAGCGGCGATGTTCCGGTTGGCGCTTCCTTCAACAAGGAGTTGGAGATGATGGCCCCTGGCCTTACGATATCGTACAACGCCGACCCCAACACATCGTTTAAGCCCATCATGGCTTCAAACCTGTCTGCGTCGTTTAAGATGACGCACGATCAGTACATGAAGTGGCGAGCTCTCATGGAGCAGCCAGAGGGCGATGTCTTTGTTGTGGTGTACAAGGGCGATATCCAGGACTCCGACTATGTCTTTTGGTACGGGCATATGCTTCCCGAAAGCTGCGTCATCGACATCCAGGAATGCCTTATTTCGGTTCAATTTATTGATGGGCTAGCCTCACTAGCCTATGTGGACTGGAAACAGAACGACGGTACGCCATATGATGATTGCAACCTGCAGGTTGTGATGGGCAATATCTTGAAAAAGATTCCCGGGTGGATGGCTTTCTACAACCTGCACGCCAGCAATGGAAAGCTCAAGGCGGCCATCAAAGAGGTCGGCCTGCCTAGACCGTCTATCAACGTCAGTGTGACCGACGTACCATTCGAAGGTCAGAACATGCTGCAGATGACGTGGATACAGCAGAGGACCTTTGTCAAGAGAAAGAAGCGCACTGAGAAGTGGCGTCAGTTGCCATCGGATCCAGAGTTCATCAGCACTTATGACGTGCTTGAGGACGTATGCGCCATGTTTGGCTGCAACTTCTTCCTCTCTAGGGGCTACTACTGGATGTTCAACCGGCCTGCTGTGCTGCAGTTTGATGCCGACAACTCGGTGGTCAAGATGGCGCTCCACAGAACCACTACCACAAGCCCCGATCTTTTTGCATCCGGAAATGCTGCGTCTACCATTTCAGATCTTCTTAGAGACGTCGACGACACTCACGACTTCATCGCTGGAGCCACTGAGACACGGAGCATACCGATCTCGGGAGTCTATATGGAACACGAGGAGGCGGGCAGCGACTTGATCATTGCAGAAGGCGTCTCCAGCCTGGGTTACGACCCTGACTTGGCATCGTCTCTTGGCGCCAACTTCTTTACGTCTGGATCGCCTGTCAATTATTCTAACGCGTCTTACTACATAGAGTCACTGCACTATGTTTTGTGGCGTTGGTTTCGAAGCACGGATGCGGAGTGGGACGCCAACCAGTTGCCAGGGTATAACCTCAACGGCGCCGCTAGAACGTATTACGGAACGGGCAGCAACCTTGTGGAATGGAAGCACCCGCTGGCTTACTGTGGTTATCCAGAAAGGAAGCGTTATGCGCTAGCCCTGCCTGGCGGCAACGAGTTTCGAATCAAGTTTTCTGGCAACCTCGTAGCTCGATCAGACAACCCTTCCGGCAAGGACTTCTGGGTTGGAGCCGTAGCAGTCTTAAAGCTGCGCCTTCAGGTTGCTCATACCGACGGCACTAACTACAGGCTCAAGAGGTGGGTTAAAACTCATTGGTGGGATACGGAGACACAGTCTGCCGACGGGATTCGTATCAACGGTATCACTAGCGTGTACTTGAACAGTGACGTCTATTACTACCGTAAGTACTACGATGAGCTCGAGTGGGTTGATGAGAATGACGCGGACTATGCTGATGCTTTTTATGAGATCATCATCCCGCATGGTGACAACAACAGGATAGAGTCTTACTATGGGTCTGACACCGAGGCTCTCGATGTCGAGTACGCCAATCAGACCGTGTACACGCCATTCCACGTTGAGGTCAGCGGCGATAATACAGGCGACGGCGTCATCTTTGACAAGAAGGTAGATGACGAGCGAGGCAAGTACTGGTTCGTTGAAGACCTGTCTTTCACTTTGCCTGAGGTAGCTGGAGAATTTGACTTCCTCGATAGCGACTGGATCCTTGAGATGTACCTGGCCGATCAAGGGCCACGACCTAACGTAGACCCCACCACACTACCTCTTTGGTATGAAAACGCTCCTGGTGGAACCGATCCAGCAGACATGTGGACTGACAACAACTGTCCAACTAACAATCCCAGCTACAGGAGCTCTTCCTCTGAGGGGACCTTTGAGATTGGATACACGGACGGCGTGATCGACACTAATGTTGGTTGGGGGCCTGGCGATTTTGACACCTCGGATGAAAAATACCTATATCCCAAGGAGTTCATGATGAAAAACTGGGCGGTATACCTTGGTGACGGGTCGGCTGAAAGTAATGTCTTGACATCTGTCAATGGGGGTCCTGGGTTTGAGGAGATGGGTATGACGTCCTCACGTCTAGGCTCTCGATCCACGTACAACCATTCGTATACTCACGGTGCCCTAAAGACCAAGTATTGGTTTGAAGGATCTCTTCTGCCCGACACCAACTGGACGTCAGTGACATCATACCCTAAAACACAGATCTATTGGGTTCCTTACAAAAACGATGAAGCAGGCGGTGCTGGCTTGACTGACGCATACAATAGCCTGCACGGCTTGGTGTGTTCAGAATACATGAGCTTTTTTGCAAGCAGCAATATGATGGTGACTGGATCTATTATAGCTAGAGTGCCTGGAAATGACTCCTATTTTGGCCCATACCAGACGATTCAAACCAACAAGCTTGACGGTATCTCAACGCTGAAACTCGTGCCGTTATCACTGTCGTGGAATATGGTATCTGGGACTCAATTTACCGCTATGGCCATCCCGAGCGGTCGGTATGCCGCTGTCGAAGAGTATGTCGAGAGCAACAACAAGGGTCCTGGCGGTGGCCGCAAGCCTGGCGCCCTGCCTACAGGCAAGGTTATGGCTAGCGTCAGTCAGATCCGCCAAAACCGCAACGTGGGACAGCAAAACACGGGTAACATCACCGTCATCGACGGCAAGTTCACTGACCTTAACACCGCGAAGGACGACCTCGAAGCACAATCCTTTTTCCTCGAACGATAATGGCAAACAACTTTAAGAGCAAGGAAGTCACCTACACCACTAGTGGAACACAGTCACTACTAACCTGTAGCGTCACTAGTATTATCGTCTCATCGATCACGTTTCAGGTTGAGGATGGTGACACCGCCAGTGCTTCGGATCTTTTGTTCTCAAAAGATGGCGGCACTACACGTAGCATCAAGAAGATTAAAACGCTGAGTGGTGGTTCTGCGGTAGAATTTCTCGACCGTAGCTTTGTCATGAATGACAACGACCAGCTTCAGCTTAGCGTTACAAGCCTGTCGGGAACTGCCGTTGCAACTATCCACTACCTAGAGAAGACGGCTTCGGCGGCATCTGGAAACCTTGGCGACCTAGACAACGTCTCTGCCGCTACGCCAAGCGACAATTACGTTCTGGCCTGGGACGCAGCCACTAGTCAGTGGGCCCCTCAGTCCATTGAAAGCTCTGACATAACGGGCGCAAGCACGACAGCAGACCTGCCGCAACAAAGCACTGGATCCGAGCCTTTCAATAGGTACATGAAGGGGTTCAATGCTTTAGATCAGTTGACGAATGCTGCTGCTGAAACTGCGGCAGAGGCTTTATATGGATCGCCAGCGTCAATAAAATTCGTGGCGGAGAATACAGATCTCAGCACGATCAAGCCTATGAAGGTGACTTTTCAAGACATCATCCAGGCTATCATTGAGGTGGGGGCTAACGACCTTGCAGCCGATCCATCTAACGACTACGACATCAATACCTTTACAGGCAGCGGAGGTGTGGGTGACTTGAATGGTGATGGCGTTGTTAGTGTGGCCGACTTGCTGGAGTTTCTGATCACGTTCGGTCAAGCTTGGGGTTCTTCTTCAAGTAACCTATTCAATCCTTCTACGATTGAGTTTACAGACTCTGACGCGCATCAGATTGGAACAAACATAACGACCATTACGTTTTCATCGGGCGATGTTACTGTAGTCGATGCTGGAACTCAGACCATCACAGTAGACAACACCAATGACTTGGTGGAGATAACTAGCCTCAACAGCACCCTAGATTTAACTCTGGTGCCTTCTAAAGAAATTACCTTCTCTTCGTATGCTAACTCAGCAGCGTATGTCTCGACAACACAAGCAAATCAAACCATAGTACTGTGGGCATATATCCGCCTTTATGATTCGTCATCAGTACAGCTAGGTACTACAGCGCAGATATTCCTCGGTAATAAAACGTTTGCTCAAGCGCAAGCGGGGCAGGTTTGGGAAACATTCAACCCTGTAACGGTAATAAACAGCACCATACTATCTGGTACTGGACATACCAGCGGATGGAACAACTCAAACGTAGACAAGTACGATATCAGATTGGCCGCCCAAACCAACGGGGGTGGGGCGACAATTCAACTCGACAATGTAAGGGTGAAGATGACATCTGGACAGTACACTCCTGAAATCTAAGACATGTCAGAAATAAAAATTCTATCTAAACAAAACGGAGTAGGAATTGTCCTTTCTAACGGCACCGTATTCCTCGGTGATCCCGACGCGGATTTCGTAGCCGAGGCCGGTGCTCTCACGACACAAGTCAGAATCAAACGAGACATCGACACGTTCTACATCGTTAAGGATGTAGCCTACACCGACATCAAGGACTCTGCCGGGGCACAGATTGGAACTTCACGGGACAACTGCGTCAGCGTTCTGAATAGCGACTACTTCAACCGCACGTCGAAGATCCAAGAGTTGGACAACGTAGACTTCCAGAATACGATTGCGGCAGGTCAGGTTCTCAAGTTTGTGGATATTGGGGGTGGCATTTTAAGGATCAGTAACGAAGACGAGTCGCAGGTGTCCATCGGTGCTACGGCTACGGACGTTCTCAAGATGACGGCTGGACAAAGCTTGGGTGCGTTTGACGCGGGGGCTGACAAACTCGTCTTTTGGGATGACTCCGATAGCAAGCTGACTTACGCCACGATCGGAACAAACCTAACCATGACTGGCACGACTTTAAGCGCGTCAGGCGGCGGCGGCGGTAGTGCAAACATGTCTCAGTCATTTAGTGCGCCTACTAGCGTTGGTGAGTTTCAAGATGGGGCTCGCCTTGTAACTGGCGCTTACGGTACCGCTCCTTCTGCTACGGCTGGTACACTGGTAAACTTCGGTAATACCGCACCATCTTTAGTTGGAGCGCAATCGGTTGCTGCGGCAGCAACGGGGATGCTTACAGTGGTAACAGATGCGGCTTCTGGTGATGAGCTACTTGTAGAAGGTGTCGTCAAGATGTCTTCCAATACAGGTTGGAGCACGGCTAAGAAGGGTGCACCCTTGTACATGAGCACCACGGCTGGACAGGTTACCGAGACAGCCCCTTCCACGGCTGGAGAGTTTGTTCGCGTAGTAGGTCACGTAGTAGACTCGTCTAACTCTACCATTTATTTCAAACCTGATAACACCTGGCTTGAGCTATGAGTAAGATTATTGGAATCGATACAGCAAACATTGATAACATCTCTGGTCTGGGTACTGGAGGTGGTGGAGGGGGTACGCCTGAGTCCAGCTCTGGCGTACTCTATTTTGAACCAGGGGGGTGGGGTACGAATACCATTGATGCGGACGAGCACTTTGGATCAACTGCAAGCACCCTGTACAAAGCGCAGATTAGCTCAAGAACAGATATCGTTCAGATCGCTGGAGCTAGATATCACACTTTTTTATTGTCAAGCGCAGGTGTGGTGTATTCCGCTGGCTACACTAACGCTACCAAAATGGGTAGGACAGTGAGTGGTGATGCTCATGAGTTTGTTCAAGCTCTTACTGGGGTTAGTAAAATTGCTGCTCATGACAACGGATGTTGGGCAATCAAGACTAATGGTGAGCTTTGGTGGTGTGGAGATATTCAGAGATATGCTCAGAGTTCAGATACGGGCCAAGGCACAACCAACGTAAACAACGGGTGGCTTCGATACGGAAGTGATTCTGATTGGATCGACATCGTTTGTTGGCTAGAGTATCCGCAGTATCTGTTAGCCATCAAGGGCAGTACAGGCTCAGAATACCTGTACACTGCTGGGTATAACCAATTTGGCAAGACTGGCGTGGGTCTGACTAGCGGAATTAGTTACGGATTCACAAGGGTTAAGTCTAATTCAACCACCGACTGGGCAGAAACTATTGCAAAAATCGATGTAGGGTACGCTTCTAGTATCGCCGTAACAACGGGGGGCAAGCTGTTTTTGTGGGGCGATGGTAACAACCACGGAAACGGTCAAGGCACAACAACTGACTATTACTATCCAATACAGGCAGGTACTGATACAGACTGGGAGACACCTTACTTCCCGTGCGGGGGCCAGAACGGAGCTTATTGCATAAAAACAGACGGCACGCTGTACTATTCTTTCTCTGCAACCTACCGATTCCAAATTCGCCCCGACTCTCCGAACAGAACGTTTTTGCAATGTGGGACAGACACCGACTATGAAGCTCTAAGGTCCTTTCGTATAAGCACAAGCTCTGGAAGCCATATCCTCTTCGCAAAAAAGAGTGGTAGCTGGTACGTGAACTGGTATCAGGATCCAAACAATACCATATATGGTGGCACGCCCCCAGGTCAAAACACTTGGGTGGCTCTCAACACATTCCTCAAGGGCAACCCCATTGATGTAACAGTAAATGATATCTTCATATTTTTTAAGGATATGAATCAATCTGCGGCACAGGTGTTCGCAATCGCAACAGGAGCAACATGATTAGAAGCGTAACCATACAAACTGAGCAAGATCTCAAAGAGGTCTGGACAGACAGCAACTGCCCTAACATGGGGTTCTTGTTTATTGAGCAAACTCTCGAAGAATGTATTCAAGAGGATGGCTCGTTTGTAGCAACCTACGAAACCTTAGAGATACCAGAGGGCGAGACCGTGTGCTTCACGTACCTGACTGGATCTGGAGAGTCTACCTACCATTTACAACCCGGTGAATACGGAATCAAACCAGATTAATTCATGAAACAACTTTTCCTTCTCTCTCTATTCACTCTTTTCTTTAACGCAATCACAGCTCAAGAGGAATGCTCCATCCTCTTTGAGCCTAAAATCATGGGGCTTAAGGCGAATCGGGTAGAGGTGGATTTGAACGATGTGGACACGGTGACTATCCCCATAGTATTTCACATTGTACATACTGGGGCTGGTGCGGAGAACAACATCTCCGATGAACAGATCATGTCGCAGGTCGACGTGCTCAACGAAGAGTTCGCCGACAGCAAGATCCAGTTCTGCATGGCTGTGCGCGACCCTGAAGGCAACCCCACCAACGGCATCACTCGCACCGATTACAGCTGGAATAAGGAGTATGTAGCCAATGGTATTAGCAATGGGTCGGGTAGCGGAGCCGATCAGACACAAGTTAAGAGTGACGCGGGGTGCTGGAACCCTGACGAGTACATCAACTTTTACGTAGTCAGCGAGATCAACGGTAACGACGGAGGGTGGGGTATTCAGGGCTTTGCCTATTTAGGTCCTACCGGCGACTGCCGCGACGGGGTGGTATGCCTTTACAATGTTACGGGCAACGTAGGTACTCTGAAGCCAGGTCGAGAGCTGGGATTCACGGGCGTCCACGAGATGGGACATCACCTTTCTCTTTGGCACACATTCTCCAACACGAACGACTGCGTAGAGACAAACTGCGAGACTCAGGGCGACGAGGTATGCGACACACCACCCACCCTTCCAAATGATCAGGGATGTGTTGCCGTTGACTGCCCTGATGCTTTGATCGAGAACTTCATGGACTACACCCCTGAGACGTGCCGCGAGTCTTTTACGGTCGGCCAGTCGGAGCGTATGCACGAGTGCTTGCAGGGGGTTCGGTCTGGCCTACTCGACAACCTGTCTTGCGTACCTGTAGTAGACTACGACGCCACCCCGCTTACAGCGTACTACCAGCAGACGTGGTGCACGCCAACTCAAGATATCTGGGTCGACGTAGTAAACCAGGGTACACTCCCTTTGGATATCATCGAGGTGCAGCTTTACGTCAATGGAAACCAATACGTAGAATACTTATTCGACGTTCCTACTGGCACCCACGAGGTTATGTTTGAGGGCGTATATGTTGATGGAGCCCAAATGTTCGAGGTGCAGGTGGTAAGCGAACTTGATCAATATCAAGACAACGATTACGCTTGGTGGCCTATCGAAACTGTTTCTGGGGAGGTCATGGACATTGTGGTGGGGACTGACAACTGGGCTAACGAGGTTGACTGGGTGCTTTACGATGAGTTTGGGGAGGTCGTAATTGGGGACGGGAACTATCCTTTTGGTGTCAATACATACGAGTACGAGGTGTGCGTGTACGAGGGGTGCTATACGTTCGAAGCTACCGACACTAACGGAGACGGTATGTGTTCTATGGACTTTGGCAACGACGGGATCTGCGACTTCGGAGGGGAGGGCATCACGGCCACCGTAGGAGGCAACGTCATCTTCGCCACCGAGCAAACAGAATACTCTCTCTTCGACACGACCTTCTGCTTCTCTGTTGGCGACTGCCCTCTCGACTTCGACGGTAACGGAGCCGTAGGCAACGGCGACATCCTTGAGATGATGCTCGAGTACGGGTGTCAATCTGGATGCCAGACAGACCCTAACAATGACGGGATCGTAAACGTCATGGACCTCTTGTACATGCTGACTAACCTTGGCGACTGCCCGCTGGAGCAGGACTTCAGCACGGGCACGCTCAAGGACCTCACGGTGCAAGCGGCCAGCCGTGACTACGGCGGCAAGCCTCGCATCTACGATATGGCCGGGCGTCGAGTGCGCGGCGACATCGATCAGCTCGCGACAGGCGTCTACATCCTCAAGTGGGGAACCGTAACCAAAAAAGTATTTGTACAATGAGAGCGGTACTACTGTGGTTTCTGATTCCCGTTCTGTCCTACGGGCAGTGCGACATCGAGATCGTGGGATTCAACCCTATCTCGACGGATATGACCATCACGGTCCTTGGTGGGGCGTGCATGACAGAGAACGACAGCGTAGGCGAGTTCCTGCTGGGCCTTACCTTCCAGCCACCTATCGAGAATCCTCAAGATACGTGGCCGTGCTTCTACCCTGACGGGTGGGCCTATCTTATCTTCCCCCTTAACTTCCCCGGATTCGACATCGGTGAGGGCGACGACCAGATTCTCCAGACGGGGGACACGGTGACGTTCAACCTCCTCGAAACTCCGTGGGCTGGGTCGGGGACGGCTAACTGTTGGATCGAGATCTTCCAGGACGCAGCCTATTTTGAAGAGTGCGTAGTGACGGCTGTCACCCAAATCAACGACAATCAGGAGTTCGGCGACGACAACCTCTTTAACAGCTGGATTACGTGGAGCCTCAATGGAGCGTGTGATCCACCGCCTCCGCCCGTCGTGCTAGGCTGTACCGACATGTTCGCATATAATTACAACGTACAAGCCACCGAAGATGACGGCTCGTGCGTGTATCAGGGTTGCGTAGACCCGGCTGCCATCAACTACTGCGAAGAATGTACTATTGTAGGGCCGTGCGAATACTACCCCGAAGCGGGAGAAAACTGCAACGACCCACTCATCTTCTGCCCCAACACCTTCACCCCTAACAACGACGGAGCTAACGACTACTGGAAGCCAGTGACGACATCGGCGTGCTGGTGGAAGTGGGAGTGCCGCGTCTACAACAGGTGGGGTACACTTGTGTGGATCAGCTACGATCCGGATGACAAATGGCTAGGCAACAGGCTGGCCGCCTTCGTCCCGGACGGTGTGTATGTGTGGACCATCAAGGCCACAACCTTTCAATCAACAAAAGCCGTTGAAATCAATGGCACAGTAACAGTATTCAGATGAACGTAGACACAATCGTAGGACTCGTCCCCTCTATTGCCGCCGCCATTGGGGTATGGGTCTCTCTTAATAGCGAGGTGGCCAAGTTGAAGGGGCGTGTCTATAGACTCGAGAACGACCAGAGTGAGCTAAAGGGTATGCTCAAGGAATGCGTTGAAGGTATCCATGAGCTAAAGCTTCTGCTGGCCAAGAAAGGCATGTGATGCGCGATATCAACAAGATAATTGTTCATTGCTCGTACACCAAGCCACGTATGGACATAGGTGTGGAGGAGATCAGAACATGGCATGTCGAAGAAAATAAATGGACCGATGTTGGATACCACTACGTCATTCGTAGAGACGGCACGGTCGAAAGTGGACGGCCACTTAAGAGACCTGGCGCCCATGTTCGTGGTCAAAATCACGATTCCATCGGCATCTGCTGGGTCGGGGGCATGGCCCAGGATTCTTCGTTGGCAGAGGACAATAGAACGGCTGATCAAAGCAAGGCCCTTTTCGATCTCATTCAAGACCTTCAGGAAAAGTTCCCGGGGGCCGGTGTCTTAGGACATCGAGACATCCAAGGCGTAAACAAGGCTTGTCCATGCTTTGACGTCAGAACATGGTATGCAGACGCATGTATGAATACAGAAAGAAAGGATCTCGAAAAAAATCGGGATCAACAAGAAAGCATGGCTCGCCCGAGCATGACATTCAGGTTCTCATTGTGGATCATCTTGAAGCTATGGCGCCTGTACCGCTTTATTCGGCGACGGTAGGCGGTGTAAGGGTAGCTATGGGTACGGCTATCAAGATGAAGCAGGCGGGATACAAGAAAGGAATCCCAGACCTCCTCATCTTTGAGCCTAGGAATGGATATGTCGGCCTCGCTATCGAGGTCAAGACAGCCGTAGGTAGAGCTAGCGACCATCAAAAAGAATGGCAGAAAAACCTTCAGGAGAGAGGTTGGAGGGCCGAGATATGCAAGGGTCTGAACGCTTGCATTGAGTTGATCGACGAGTACTTCGGAGAATGTATTAACGTACTATAGACTTCATTGTGGTTGGTGAAGTGGCGCTCGTCGCCAGGAGAGGGGGGCTTCGGCCCTCCTTTCTACTCTCTGAACTGATCTACAATTTCATCGACATACATACGCTTCTGATCTACCGAGCCATCGACGGTCCTGAGGTAGTGAGGCGTCCCCTTGCCGACGTAGGCGTACCAGACGTTGTACTCTAAAAACTCTACTGCCTCTTCCCATGTGCAATCTGGGTTTTGGCTTAGGTATGTCAGGACCATGGCCCACTTATCGTACACCACTCGAGGCACATCACCTTCAGTGTCCACTCCAATGATGCACTCGTCGAAACCGTCAGCGTAGTATGTTGCGTCTTCAGTCATTGATGATAACGTTATCGACGTAAACATAGCCCTTTTTCGAGACATCTACAACACCATACCCATGTTGCCAATCGTTGCGGGGGTGGTAGTTGGGATTTGGATCCCCTAGGTGTCCCAAAACGTGGCACTGCAGGAGCTTGCCCGATCCGTCACGGGTGTAAAAACTTTCTGGCCTGTGAAGGTGCCCGCATATGGCGCTCTTCTTCATCTTGGCAAAAAGCTTACGGCTGGGGTTGACACCGCCTACGCCACGCAGCTCGTGACCATGGAGGAAGCTCATATCTCCGCAGTGGATGAAGGCGTCCTGCACATAGGTTATTTCTTGCATCTTGAGGTCGAGAAGGTGGGACATGGACAGCTCAGGCATGCCCACAAATTGATCCGCATTCTTGGCTATGTAGTGCTCTAGCCTTACCTCGTGATTGCCCTCGATGTAGTAGATTTCGGCATCAGGGAATTCAGATCTGATGTAAAAGGCCATCTGCGCCCCAACCTCGAGCTCCTCCTGAAAGGACAGCGTGCCTGGATCGTTAGGGTATTTGCTGATGCGATGAAAGTCCATCATGTCGCCCAAGATGATCACCGTGTCTACATCCATGCGCTTGCCCGCTGCAATGGCAACGTCAAGAGATTTGACGTCATGATATGGGCAGTGGATATCCGGAAGAACCAGGATCCACCTGTTACGGCTGATGGTGATGTCGCTTTTACGCTTTTTGATGTAGCTACGAGGGGCCCTTTCAATCATGGTAATCGATCTTGAAGTTTTCAGCGATGATATCTGCCATCCACCCGCCAGCAGGTAGCCCAATAGCGTTGAGAAGCTCATCAATGATGGTTGCTTGGTCTGGCTCTAGCTCGGAATCTTCGAACCATCCAGACGCCTTCTGAGCATTCCACTTGATCCACGCCTTGCTCTTCTCGTCCAGAACCATCGAGAGCTCGGGGTTCTTTGCTCCGTAGAACTCCCTCGAGAAGTCATCCATATCCTCAATATGGGCTTGATATGAATCGTTCATTGTTACAGGCATCCTAGAGTCCTCAGCCGACTCCACAAGCCTCTGCACCGTCTGATTGACGTGCCACGGCTTGCGCCCAAGTATGTGAGCTATAAGGGTGTTCGGTAGGTACATGAAATAGCTCATGTAGTACTGCATGGCAGCGCCCTGGGCTCGTGTCATCTCTCCCCCTGACCACTCGAGATATCTCTGGCTCCACTCGAGAGCCTCCTCCTCGCTGTAAAAATGTATGTTCTCGTATTTATTCATCAGCACGAATGGTTGTCGATACCGCCATAATGAGAGTGAAATCCGTACCCTTCGACGACGATGACTTCGACGCTCTCTTCTTTTCTGACAACTTGATACGTGAGAAACCCAAAAGAAGCGACATACGCCCCAGCCTCACGGTAACTGTCCGCGATTACTGCGGAGAGTTCCAATACCTCTTGTTCTGTGATGAAGTAATCTTCAAGGTCTACTTTAATTGTGATTGTCAGTGCCACGCCTCAATTTATGGTCATGATTTGTGAGAGAGCTGTCATGGCACCATTGAGATGACTCGAGAGGCCCGGGCCAGGTTCAGATCACGACAGTAGAACATGAATGAGTGCTTACCACCGTGCTTTCCTTGTTCCTCAAGGTTGAGAGCCCGTAGCCTACCCTTAAACTTCCTCATAGCCCATGTGTTGTATCCATTTGACAGGCAGTAGGTCTTAAAGCTTTCCATGGCCGCATCCTGATGGACTTCTACTATGTTGTGGTCTTCTGCGCTTGCACTTAATCCGCAAGCTTCCATCCAGCTCATGAATGGGTCGCCTTCGATCTTCAGGCGCTCTAATTCATGCTCGAGAACTTGTGGCCGTAACAACATGCCATCGTGCTTGCTCAGGTGCTCGATCAAAGCCTTAGCCATGCTCATACCTATGCCTCCACGAGCTTCATCAGTCGAGAGCGCGTAGATAAGTCCGCTGTCGCGCTTTTTCTCATCCTTAGCCTTGCGAAAGCTCACGATGTCAAAGCGACGAGCCACCCCGGGATCCGACAAGACGTAAGACAAACCCATCTCATTTGATGCTACCACCAAGCTTGCCCTGGGCGTAATCTCCATGGGCTCTGCGTACAACTTCCTTGCGATGATAGGCTCCTTGCTGACGATCATCTTCAAGGCGTCCTTATCACCGATGTTTTCGCTCGCATCGGCCGAGACGCATAGCGTAGCATGAGCCAACCGCATCCTGTGTCGGCTGTCGTCCCTCGTGATCTGAGCAAGATTGTCGGTACGCATGACGTTGTGGTGACCAATGCATCCAGCGATAGCTTCGATCAGGGTCGACTTGCCTGCGCCTGCAGCGCCAATCAGAAGCAAGATCTTCTGAGCTTTCATAGGGTCGCCAGACAGGGCGTTTGCAAAGCTGGCCAGGACATAGCGCCGAGAGTCGTCATTGGGTATGGCTTCCTTCAAGAACTGTTCCCACCGCTCGCACTTACTGTTGCTGTAGTACTTGGTTGGGATACAGTACGTCGAGAGATCCTCTGGCCTGTGACCATCGACAAAGCGGTGACGGGGCCCCTGGAAACACAACACACCGTCGAGAAAAACGATACCAGAGACCCCGCTATTCGGCTTGGGGAATACAACTTCGGGCTTGCCATACGAGCTAAAGCTCTTATCGAATTCCCTCTTAAAGTCGCTAGTTAGAATGTTTGGTCGAAGGAGGCCGGCACCTTTGGCAAAAGCCTGTACCACCTTTTTCTTTTGGCCTTCAGAGATGGGCTCGTAATGTGTACCCACCCAAATGCTCGTCATGCCGCCTATCTCGAGAACGGGGAAGCCGCAAACGGCACTGAGCATAGGTATTGAAATGCCGAGCATAGCTGCGGCACTCTTTGCACTGCACTTGTCTGGATCGTATGGGATCTCAACAGCCTCGGCCACTCGATCGGGAGTGACGAGAGACTCCGCTAAAGAGCAGAGCTTCTCAACTGAATTTGTTATCTGTGAATCCTTGTTCATACCACCTAGCGCGCACTTCGTTCTCAAATCGAACTTGTCGAGCGTTCAATGCATAGATACAAGCTTCAAGAATTTCTTGCCTCGACTCATGGTCCAGAGTTTTCAACAAGCCGCTGTCGAAAACACTTCCATAAGTGTGTGCCATGTGTAAACCCTCGTCCTCTAGATCGACGATAGAAGGCTCGTCATCTTCGACATCGATGTCACCGATCGCATCGAACACCTCTATCAGCCGCCAGTGGTTCATGAAGATGTCAAACACCGTGTTGGCATCGTTAGCGCCCTGGGGGCTGGTTTCTGCCTGGAAGTACGCATCGAGAGCCTGCTTAAACTCGGCCTTGATTTTCTTGAATGCTTCTTTTCTTGTCATTGTGCTCAAATTAAAAAGGGGGAGCCCGACGTTTCGAGCGTCCCCCTTGACCTACTTACCAAAACCCGTCAAAACGGGAGGTCGTCAGAGACTCGAGGTGCAACCGAGACTTCTGCGCGAGCTTCCTTCTGACTTGGTTTCCCACCATCGTAATCGTAGGCTCGCCCGTTGCCGAGGATAGGACCCTTGAGACCTTGTTCCCGCAGCTCCTTTGGAATGTCCTGCGTTACCATGTAGTCGTAGCCATATTCGCTATCTGGCGTGTTGACCAGTCGAATGTTGACGTACTTGCCTTTCTTTCCCTCGACAATCTGAGACTTGTCGAGCATGCTGAGGTTGATAGAAGCGTTGATCGCCTTAGGTAGAGTGTTCTCCATACATCAAAGATCGCACACCTTCTTGATGAAGGCGGCTATCTCACGCTTTGATGGAGCGTAGAACTGCATGGGATCCTGCTGGTTGAGATGCATGCGAACTATCACGTCCTGAACCTCACCTGAACTCATCTCAATGCTGTAATCGAGAAGGGTAGAGGTCAGCTCGTCCTGTTCCTCTCTGTCGAGAGTGCTCGACCTTACAAGCCGCGCAGCATACTTTCTTGCGTTGTGGTTTGGATCGGTGTAGTCGTGCTCGGGAGAGCTGTCGAACATATCGTCAATCCAATCACCCATTACGGCTCCGCTTCAGGTCTTTCAGGAGAGCCTTGATGAATCCAATCACAAAGCCCGTCGCAAGATAGGCTGTCCACGCAATACACACATATGCGAATACCTTCGTTATCATTCCGCCATCTCGTCTTCGCTGTACACGCCAAGCTCGTATAGATCAGCCATCTTCAGCACCACCCTGGCTAGAGCTCGTTTCTCTGCCATGGCTATCGGATAGCTATTGCGACAATTTTTAGGGGAAGCTTCACCGAAAGACTCGACTACCTTGACAACTTCCTCAGCTTTACCTGTCTTCTCGTTAGGCTTCCTCATCTCAATAAATCCCTGGGCCCTGATGACGTACAAGCCTTTATCTACATCGGAAAACTCAGGCACCGTCTCGAAGTGTACCGTAGCCCCAATGCCGCGCTGGATCTTCTCTACTCCCGTTCGGGTGATGATCCAAAAGCCTTGCGGAGCCTTGAAGAAGTCGTCTTTTACCAGTCCGTAGCTCTCCGCGAGAGTCCGGAACTTATCTTTTTGCGTACTCATTTGTGGTCGTGAAGGTCGAGAACTTGTTCTACTAGTTGGCGATTGTACTTGATGTTCTTTTGCTCATTCCATATGTAGGCAGACATCAGGTCGCGTTCTTTCAAAAGGTGGCTGATAGTCTTCTCGGCTCGGAACATGAGATCGCGAATCTCAGTCCACTTATTCTTCTTGTCCTCGGGAACTTGATCCCCGAAGGCTTCGAGAGCAAAGTCGAGCTCCTGGGCTTTTACACCCAAGAGCATCGACACATGCGTTATTTCTGCTAGGTTCATTTATCGCGCTTCTTGCGGCGATCTCCTGTAATGGCTGTGATGAGCATATCGATGTATCCGAAGATCATATTGTCAGCCTCGGTAGGAGTGAGATTGACGATAATTTTTGCGAAGGCCATCAGCCCGAGGAGGAGAGCTGCCCAGTTTGTGAGGATGAATGCTGTGATATCCATGAGTTAGTATTCGTAGAGCGTCCCGTCAAGGTTGTAGATGACGCAAAGCTCTTGTTTTTCCTTTGGGGTTGTTAATGTTACCACGAGAGCCCACTTGGGGTCGTGTGTTTCAGTTACAAAGGTAGGCTCGAGACGTGAGGCCATATGCCAATCCTCACGCTCTACGTAGTCTCGAGAGATAAGCCAGGCTAGGTTGTCTGGTATGACACCTAGCTCGACACACTCGGCATCGAAGGCTATGTCGGGATGTACGTTGCCGTGCCAATCAATTGGGATCTCCTGAAAGAAGATGTAGGTTATCAATAAGGCGGTCAGAGCTATAATGATAAGGGTCATCGGAAAGTAGGGTATTAAGGTTTTGTTTTAATTCAAGCTGAATAGAATACAATTCATCGTGGTCTATTTCGAGCCCCTGCAGGCTGGCTTCGAAAGCTATCTTCGAGAGCACCGCTGAGCAAGCTACGATATGTCTAGCCATCACACCATCCTGATCGGGGGTGCATCGGCGCAACCACTTGATGTGGTGATACAGGTGTCTCATGTGATCGGCAAACTTGAACCCAGCCTTTTCGCTGAGTCCAAGTTGCTTGATGCCTACGCTGAGAGTCCACGTTGTCATTCGTTCTACAAGGGTCATGGTAAGTGTTAAGGGGTTAAACGTCGTATATCTGTCCGTTAGCGTAAACGGGGATCGAGAGGTAGCTCGAGGGCTTGTCGGCGGCAGTAGTCTTAAAACCGACGCGCAGTTGCCATACGTCTTCGTCGTTGACCTTGAGAGGCAGGACCGTACAACTCATGCGGCCAGGCACCCGCCTGTAGTGATCGTCGAACCCTGGCTTGGCGCGTAAGAGGTTCCATAGGCGCCTGTTGGGCTTGCCCTTCTCGATACCCTGCTTCAAGCGAAGCAATGCTCGAGGCGGCTGGACCATCCTGTTCTCGCTCCAGACGTATATGAACGCCTTACCTATCATGGAGAACAGAAAGATAAACAATACTGGATGCATCGTGTCGAGGGGTTTGAGGTAAATGAGGTTTAAGAGATTTTATGTGCTTCTCGAGAGCGTAGCCCGTCTCAATTATACGCCATGGGCTGCCTTCCGCCAAAAGTTTTCGCTTCAAAAGCTTGAGACGGTGCAGTTTAACACTAGTGGCGGGGTGTCTAGTCCTGGACTTGCCGTAAGTAAAGAACTTGACTTCCCCCGTCACTATGTGCATGGCGTAGTAGTAGTAGCAGTAAACTGGCTTGTTCATTTCGTGAGAGTGCATCGTGGTCCGACAATCTTGGGTGGAGAATCGATCGAGTTGATCACGCATCGGAAGATGTTGAATCGAGCCTCCTCAGTTTCCATGGTCATCTCATACACCTCACCCTTGTCCATTCGAGAAGCCTCATCGAAGTACTCTCGGTACCTGATCGCTACGTCGTGATCCATGACGTTGTTCTCAATGAACCCCCTGGTAGACATAGCCAACGAGGCGATGAACAACTCGAGAGTCGTGATATCTGCGATGGGCAGCATCTCGTTGCGATTCCAGTTGTACACGATGTATTCGTTAGGTATGAACTGATTCCTGATGTCGCACCATCGCGACTGGACGATATCGTGAACGGTGTCCTTGAAGAAAGCGCCCTCGTGAGCCTCAGCATATTCCTTTGCCGTTTGCTCAGCCAATGTCGAGGTGGTCGTCATAAAGCACTGCGTATTGCCCATGCTGGACTTGGCGCACAGGACGGAGTAGTCGTTAAACTCGGTGATCCTACAGTACAGATCGAGAGCGTCAGATGTAGCTATCGTTTTCATTAGTAACGGAGGTTTGCGTCGTACCAGCAGCGTAGAGGGCTGTCGTAGTCGATGATGTAACGGATGTCAATGAAGTGATGGTCGGAGTTGAAGATCTCGAAGAACACGAGACCGTCGGGCAACTCAGGATTGAGATGGAGCAGTGCCGAGATGATATCGTGGTAGTTGCTCTTGGTAAATTTGCCTCTAGAACCATCGGCTTTGTAGGCGTCGATCCTGATGCCGATGACGCAAGAGTCAGCGGGTAGGTGGAAGCTGAGGTCGAGACCGTCCTCGATGTCGCGCATCTCGTCGTCAGGGTCGGGGAGGTCGAGGTAGTGTCGGAGTTGATCGCCGATGTATCGTGCAATCTGGCCCTTGGCGTAAGCGTCGAGGGCGATGGGGAGTTGTGGCTTACTCATCGTTGGTAATAATTAAAAGTTCACTAGCTACAATTTCTGTGATATATCGACAATGGCCTTCGCCATCCTCGTAAGAGCGGTAGCTGATGCGTCCCTGGACAATCAACTTCTGTCCCTTCTTGAGACCGCCCAACACTAGGGCTAGGTCTCCCCACGCTACTATGTCGTGCCACACAGTGCGTCGAATGGTTGCGCCATCGAGACCTACGTACTCTTCATTGGTAGAGAGAACGGCGCGGCACTTGTTTGTGCCGTCATCGAAGGTAAAGACTTCGGCGTCTTTTCCGAGACGCCCGATAAGTTGTGCTTGGTTGGTGAGCTTGCTCATGATTCAATAGAATAAGGGGTTGTAGAATAAAGATCGCGTTTGTGAGAGTAGATGGTAAAGGCGTGCATGTTGTCGCAGTTGTTGCCGTAGTAGTCTACCCAGCATGGTTGAACTCGTGGGTTATACGAGATCCTAGCTACACGCTCAGGTGAGAGGGGAATCCAGTCATGCGGTACAACTTCGACATGCTGAGCGTCGACCCACGCGCAGACCGTCTTGTTCTCTCCGTTGAAGATTCGCTGTGCTGTCTTCGGGTGATTACGAAGTCGGCAGTCGTTCATCTTGATGAAGTACTTGAGAGGGTCGACATACCGGACGTCTTTGGTCGAGGTGTCAGTGATTTGCCACTTCATGTAGTTCTCGCCCTGGGCAAGATGGAAGCGGACTTTGTAACGGAATTTACTCATAGGATTAAGGAAAAAAGTTTTTGATCTGTTCGAGAATGTTCTGCTTCACGAGGTCGGGAAGCTGGTCGTAGAAGATGACCTTGAACCTGTCGCCACCCGCCTCGTCATTCCACCACACTACGATAAGGTTGTTATCGGGCTGGTCGTGAACTTCCGAGAACGGGGGGCAGGTCAGTTCGTCTTTTGTCATCAGCGGAACGTGATGGTGTTGGGGACGATGTTGTCTACTCGGTAGGTGCTGTCGTTGTTGATGACATCGACAAGGTAGCCGCACCACTCTTCGACGGTTAGGTCGCGCTCATTGTCGAGAGGCAGTCGAGAGCCGTGCTTGTAGCCTACCTGAAGATCGGCGAGAGAGCAGCCGGTGCCGTAGTTACCCCAGCCAGTGAAGAGGGTGTACTTGATGGACCCATCGTCGAGACGTGCGATGAGGGTTCGAGGGTTGCCGAGAGAATCGACAAGTTGCAAATGTGCAAGTTTCATAATGAAAAGATTTGAGGGTTTAGAACGTTATGATTGATGAGAGTCAACTGAATCTCCGATTCGTGATTGTTGTGGAGGGCGTCAAGATACACACCATCGACATAGAAATCGTAGTTGTCTTCGTAAGCTACGGTGTCGTGTATCGTGATGACAACCACGTCGTCATCTTTGTAGTCAGACAGGGCTTCGATAAGTTCTTTCTTAGTCATGTCAAATCAAATTGAGTGTTTTTGAATGCTTGTTCGAGACGCTTCTTGTTGCCGCAGTCAGCAGCGTACCATGCGTCGATAAGGCGGTACTCGAAACCTCCGCAGTTTTTCTGACGGAGTTCGAGACGCTCGTGTTGTGTTAATTTTCTAGGCATCGTTGTCATGACGTTATTTTTTCTAGTTCGTTCAAAATGTGATCAAGAACTTCACCGTCTGTCAGGTGAGCGTTCTCTAGCGAGTTAGCAAAATCGATGAGGGCAAGTATTTTTTCTTTCATAGCTTGAGGGATTAGTGAAATACGAGTCCCACCTTGTGGGAAGGGTTAAACCATTTGGTAGCGTTGACGTCAGAGGACATAGCATCCACATATCCCGCGTCGTGCATGTCGTCATAGCTCGAGAAGATGCGAGCATGGCGGTGTCGAGAGGTGTCGATCAGATCGTCACGTGTGCCGCCCTCGGAGAAGATGATGTCGTAGTTGTCGGGGACATCGTCACGCTCGAGAAACAAGGGCACCGACTTGGTGTACGAGTAGAAGCGAACGTCAGGCAAGGCTCGAGCGATAGCGAACCACTTGTCGATGTAGGCTCGAGAGTAGTAGTCGCCAGAGTCGTGGACACGGACGAGCTGTGCCTTGGTACGCTTGACCTCGGCAATCATGCGGTCGACAAAGTCGTCACGCTTGGTAGCCTCGTAACGCTCCTTGAAAGCAGGCTTGACGTTGGACCAGATGTACGCGCCCTTCTGAGCGTAGCAGAACTTGGCGCAAGAACCTGCGAAGGGACAGGTACGTCGACCGGAGTCGGGGTCGACAAGCGCGGGGATACCGAAGTTCATGACCTTGAGACCGATGGCCTTCGAGGTCTTCTTGAGCTTCGAGTTTTGAGTAAGTAATTGTGCCATAAAGCATATAGATTAAAAGGCTATCCGATAGCCTTGGGTTATCCGTAAACAACATCTCCGAAACACACACACTGCAGCCACACGTCGGCGGTTGTAGCGTCGTCGTTCTCGGTCAAGAAGTCTTCGTAGTGATTCGAGAAGTCCTGGACAAAGACACGAGTGCCCTCGAGAATCATAGCCCATGTGAGCCAGAACTTCTGGCCATCTTCTTGGTCGTAGCACTGAACTTTGTGCCCGGCCTCGAGATATGCCCACAGCTTATCCTCGATGCAAGGAAGGTCGCAGGTCTCGGGGAACTTGGCGTTGTACCAATTGACCGCAGGGTCGCAGTTCAGATCGAGCCAGTAGTGCGAGTAGTGCCAGGCGTTATACAGGAGGTTCTTGAAGTCGTTGACTTCGAGGGTCTGGGTGATGGTGATGGTGCTCATGAGTGAGGGAAGATTTCGTTGTAGATAGAATCCTCGATAGATTCGAGGTCGAGAGACTCGTAGTGGTAGTCATTGGACGGGATGTCGAGAGGTGGCATCCTGTCCCGATCGATTCGGTAGATGACGTCTACAATCTCGATAGTCGGTGGATCGGGTGGCGTCATGTCGTCGCCTGGGCATCCGCCCCACACGTTGTAGATGGCGATAGCTTCGCACTTGACATCGTCGTTACCCCACGTGTCGAAGGTGTATTCTTGGTTTTTCATCAGATTTGATTTGAGAGTTTGAGATGATTGTATTCGAGGGCCCACCATTTAACTTCTTCGTGGGCTAGTTGGAAGTCGAGAGTGTCCTCGAGAGTTTCGCTCCATGCGGTAATCCACACGCCTTCGTAAGGGTACGCAGGGAGGTCGACGAGACTGACGCTGAAGCCCTTATGCTTCAGGACCGCGACGGCTTTCTCTGCCATCGAGAGTTGAGATTTTACTGACATGAGTTCTTGTCGTCTTTGATGGTGACCTTGACCACTACGCTCGAGGGGCGGCCATCATTCTTGTGAAACCATAAGCACGCTTCCTTGCGGCTCGAGAAAAGGGGAGTGCCGTCGTAGATGCACTCGTCGATGAGGTTGACAATGGTGTAATAAACAAGCATGACTTGAGAGTTTAGGGCTATCGGATAGCCAGTTGAGAGACATCGAACATGATTTGGTCGACTTCACCCACGGTTCTGTGGGCCAAGACGTCGTCGGTAATCCAAGTGTCGTAACACAACTTGCCCTCGTGAAGTACGGCTACTTCATAACGGCGGTTAGGTTTGGTATGGTCCCAGCAAACGACTGACACGCCGTAGCCGTTCGGGAATCTGTGACTAGCACGGATGTAAGGAAATACTGAGCTACCAACTTCCTTGAAGTCGAGAAGGTTGAAGAAATTCATATTGCTCATGACATCATCCATTGACAGGTGGAAGGGTCGATAGCAAAGAAGTCAAGCATGGATTCGATGTCGTCGAACACTTGCTCCATTCCTGAGCAGTCGCGGTGGAAGATTTTGCCGTCATCGGTCACCTTGACGTGTGAGAAAACAATAACCTTGCATAGCGCAAAGTCGAGAACCGCGAGCTGGTGTAGATCGAGATGAATAACCATGACGAATCAGTTGTAAGCGGCACAGCCGAGGTTAGCAGACTTGTACACACCACCATTGTAGGTCGTGGTGTACCGAACAGAGGTCGTGCCGCATGAAGCGAAGCAGACCGAGAGAACTGCGGCGATAGCCGCGAGATAAAGAAAACGGAACATAGGATATAGTTTGTCCCCAATGTAGGGGTGGTTTGAACGCTGGTCGGAATCGAACCGACTACACTCCGTCAGTCAGCGTTGAAAGGGGTAACGTTTTTTGGACGCTGTTGCCGCGTGTCGTACTTCTCGAAAGCTCGAGAGGGTCGAGACCCTGGGGGGGGGTCGAGACGGTGGGGGGAGGGGACCCCCGCTGAGGGGCTATCGGATAGCTATCACTCTTTGGTAATCTTAGCTACGAATCCGATGAGCAAAGTCATGATGATGATGCACATCCACACGAAGGTGACGTCTGGCATCTGGGCTGTAATTGGTTCCATATCACAATTGGTATTTAGGGTGAGCGGCCTTGACGTCACGCCAAGCTTTGCCGTAGATTTTTTTGAGTTGACGGTTCAGTTCACGGTCGGCTTTGACCTTGCGTGAATCGAACACAGGTTGGATGTTGTCCTTGCGCATGTCGCGCTCGGCTTGCATACTTACTGCAATGCGAACTGACAGGTAGTTCATGTACGCATCGGTCTTAGCACGTGAACGTGAAGACTTGTTTGCAGCTTTGTTGGGGCACTTTGGTGTACCCGCTGAATGTAGGCGCTTGTCGTAGCGTGTGTCAATTACTCTCATGGGTCGTTTTTTAGACGCTGGTCCGCGTGTCGTACTTGGGGCTATCGGATAGCCATTTTTTGGGGGCTTTTCCAACTATTTTTTTGGGAAAAAATTCTATTCTAAACACAGATTCTTCGATGTGTTGCTACGCGCCTGTGCCATGTGTGTGTGGGGTGGGTGGGGTGGGTGGGGTGGGGCGGATAGCTATCGGATAGCCCTTGCGGGTAGCTATCGGATAGCCCTTGCGGGTAGCTATCGGGTAGCTATCAACGTTTGACATAATCTTATGGATTGGGGCAAAAGAAAGGGCGACCACTTGCCGCCCTTTCGTTGCTGTTACTTGCTTGCTTTCTTGCTTGCTTTCTTGGGTGCTTGCTTGGGGCTTGCTTGCGCCTTCAGCAACAAGGCAAATTGGGCTACTAATTTGCTTGCTTCTTCCTTTGTCAGGCCCTTGCTGAGCTTGCAAGTTCCATCCGCATAAAACTTGACGCTTGCCGCCTTGCCGTCCGTGGTGGTCGTGCTCAAAGTGTGCAAGGGCTTCGCGCTTTCGCTTTCGCCCTTCGCAAACGCAAGGAAACCAAGCAAGGAAAGGCCTTTGTCCTTTTGTTGGCTGTCGAACACGTAATCTACGACTTTCGTTCGGTCAACCTTTGCCACCTGAAGGTAGCGCTTGTACATGGCAAGTGACAAACCAACGGCTTTCGCAACGTCCGCTTGGGTGGGGCTATCGGGTAGCCCTTTGAACGTTGCCCCATCCTTGCGCATTTGCTCCAATCGAAGGGCACCGACACAAGCGCTGAAGTAAGCCTCAAATTGCTTGACGTCCGCACCACGTCCTTTGTTCGTCAAACGCTTGACGAACGTGATACCCTCGGATGGGGTGTTGAACTTGGGGGCGGTGGGGGTGAACTCTGAATTGTTCATGAGAAAAAATTTTGATAAATGAATAAATGAATGAGCGGTTGCCGTTGCAACACGTCCACAAACATACTACGTAGGTCTCAACCGCCAAATCCACAATTCACAATTTCGGCCCAATACCCCTTCAAACCCCCGCCAATCCTAGAAAAAATTGTTAATAACTTTTTGAACGTTTCCACCGAAAATAGCCAAAAATGTGGTTAATAACGTGTTGATAAGTCGTTTTTTGGTGGGTTGCAAAAACGCAAAATCGCTAACTTCTTGAAAATCAATGGATAGCAAAGTCACGTTTTACATAATTGTTTGTGTAAGTGCTTGACTATCAACGTTTAACGGCCGATTTGTACAAGTCAATTTTTTTTTGTATACACCGCCCCAATTGGCTACCCGATAGCTACCCCCACCACCGCCCCAATTGGCTACCCGATAGCTACCCCACGACGACCACCCACGACCACCCCAAACGCACCCCACGACGACCACCCACGACCACCCCAAACGCACCCCACACGACCACCCCC
>Ga0208898_1000303_pt1 | contig 38920 bp, 39 predicted proteins | sample VirMetDEL_Mar_4_FD_184513 | JGI IMG/M metagenome (GOLD analysis project Ga0208898, IMG submission 184513) | Aqueous microbial communities from the Delaware River and Bay under freshwater to marine salinity gradient to study organic matter... | ecosystem: Environmental > Aquatic > Marine >... | reverse complement strand
ATCAGCTTGTGATCGAGCGCATCGACGAATTGTTATGAGTGACGAAATCCTATACGCCCTCGGCACCGCCCTCGTGGGAGCCATCACAATCCTCTGGCGAGTGGTCATCAAACGTGCGAACGATTGCGAAGCTAAACACGAGAAGACAACCGGCGAGCTGATGAACATGAAAGAAGAAGTTGGCGAGCTTCGCGGAAAGGTTGATCTGGCCCGACAAATTGGCCCGAAGATCGACAAGCTCACAGATTTGGTGGCAGCGAAAACCGGCGAAGGGTCAACAAATCCCGAAAATTGACCCCGAACGCTGCGAAATAAGAGCAATCGGGCAAGAATTTGAGCCAGAGTTCCTAACTCTCGGACGGTGTATGATTACATGGCGTAAGGATCAGGCTTAAGGGCTTGCTTTTTGGCTGATACAATGTTTACATACCTGCTGTAGACGATGGCCGCCGCAATCCACAATATCATTTTTGCCAAAGAAGAGGATTTTACATTCACATTGACTGTGAATGACACAGAAGGCAGTCCGGTCGATATTTCCGGTAATTCGTTCACAGCAGAGATTAGACGGGCACCTGATAGCCCGCTAGACGCATCCTTTACCTGCACCATTGTCGGGGATGGCTCAACCGGTCAGGTGCTCTGCCAGCTTCCGAAGACAGAAACCACGAAGCTCAACGCTTATGGCAAATATCAATGGGATCTTTTCCGCACGTTTGACGGGCAGCGAACACAATTGATTTATGGTGACGCCACTGTAACCGCCAACATCACCGATTTCTAATGCCCGCAATTGTTACCGAAACCCCGCGACATTCGCTCACTGTTAATAGCTCAGATTATCAGCTGACGCTGAATGGCGGCCCAATTACGCTTCCGGCCAGCACTTATGGCTACCTGAACCCGATTGCCTTTGGCGCTGACCCAACTGGTGCTACGGATTCCGCGCCCGCCATCCAGTCTGCTATTACGGCGGCCATTGCGCGTGGTACCGGCGTCGAAATCACGTCCGGAACTTACCTGCTGGAGACCTACGCGGTCAGCACGATCCACCTAACCCTTTTCGAAACCAACTCGATTTCAGCCAATTCCCGCTGTGATGTCGTTGGCAACGGACGGGTGATTCTTACAACCGCTCAAGCTGGTTCGACCATCCTCCGCCTACAGGGCAGCAGCCGTAATGCCCAGATTCGCAATATTCACTTTCGGAACACAGCGGTTGGCACAACCAGCCTTTCATACGGCATCAACTCAATTAGCGGAGGCACAGGCATCATTAACCCACTCATTGCGGATAACCTGTTTGAAGGATTCGCCGTTTCAGTTGGCCTGTCTGGCGTAGAGGGTGCCCGCATCACCCGTAACCGGTTCCTTGCGCCGAATGGGCGCGACAGCGGAACTGCAACAAACACCGCACCAAACGTTTTCATCCGGTGTGACTCAAGCGTTAGTGGCGGTGCGGTAAAAAACACCATCGTCACTGATAACTTTTTCGATGGCTATTCTGGCACAAACGGGATCGCGACCGACGCACCCCTTACACGGGCCACAATGGATGGTTCGATTTGGGGTGACACAAACGGCCTGATCTTCACGAATAACACAATTCAGAATTTTGGTTTCGAAGGCATTCAATGCACCCGCGAGTTTGACGACGGCAGCTCTGAAAATCCGATTATTATTTCCGATAATTCGATTAACTGCGCAGTTCCGATTGGTGCTTATAATTTCCCGACAACTGAGCCAGCTGGCCGTTCTTCGATGTGGCCAATCTGGTGTGCTTCGAGTTACGCCATTATTTCTGGAAACAATATTCAGGAAGCCGTCTCACCCCTCACTGTTGTTAACCCGCCATCGTCGGCAAACAGTCGGTCAACACTGGTGACGGGCAACATTATTAATACGTCTTCGACTATTGAGCCCAGCCGGTGTATTGACGTCTTTACAGTTCCACCTGACCAGACTTCCAATGTTGCTATTCGCAACAACCACATCTACTACAACTATGAAAGTGAGCACACCGAATCAGAATACCTAATTGGTGTCATCCGGTGTGACGATTCACTGGTTGAAGGAAACACGATACACTTTACGGGGTTCACGACGGATTCAGGTGCGGAGTATGTGAAGTCAATTTTCCGCATGTTCAACTGCGACAACGTCAACATTTTTAATAACCACGCCAACGACGGGGACTCTTTTTTGGATGACAACGACGGAACTGAAACCAGAATTAAGCTTTACGGCAACACCTTCAAACGGTCGGTTAACGTCTTTAGTGGGAACACGCCAGAAGGATATTCGTTCGTAACAGGTGAACAGAACGGGGAACACGTTATTGACGTAACAGGCGGTGTTGTTACGCCGGACGCTGGCAACGGCTTGAGGCAACGGATGGTTATCACCGAAAACATCACTAGTTTTAACGAGCCGACCAACCTTGATGACGGGCAAGAGCTTATTGTGCTGGTCCAACAGGGCGACCCCGCACGCTCTTTCGTTTTCAATGCTAACTTCGCGTTGCTAGGTGTGACCAACTCATCTATTTCGAACATCCCAGCAGGTGGCTATGGTCAAATTCGTATTACCCGCTTCGATTCAAAGTATCTCGTAAACGTAATCTCATCCGTTCAGTGAACCCAACCCGCCAGAGACAGAGAGTCATTTCGTTCCCGACACCGAACGTCAATGACTACTTGTTTTTTGAAACTGTCGATGCGCAGCGTATCGGTTCGGAGAAGACTGCTATTCCGGAGTATGGTTCGAAGCATCCGGATACCATCAAGTGGCCAAACCACCGTCTTGTCCATGTTGAGCCTGCGGACGAAGAGCTTAACTTCTATAAATATTATTACGCTGCGGATCAACTTGATCAGGACGAAGATAACTGGGCATTCACCAAAGCGGATATTGGGGGCACAAAGTTTGATGCGGTAACACGAGATTATGTTATTCGACGAACAGAGTTTGACGCAGATACACCGGCAATGGCCGCGACCATGCCCAACACTCCTTCTGATAAGTTTTCCGGAACATACGTGCTAGCCGAACGGGAGCAACGACCAATTGATAACAAGGTGCTGAATGGCCTTTACGTCATCGAGCGCAGAACATATGTAAAAAAAGTTCCGCTTACCCGTTTGGATTTCGACGAGTTCTTTAACACCAGCAATTATACGACTCAGACTCTCTTGCACAAAGACGAGTTCGGGCCAGATACTTCGACGTCAATTGAAGATCTTGTTGCAAATGCTGGGGGCGCTTTCGATTCCTACTGGGAAGTCAGCGCCTATGGTGTGCTGCGAACAGCAGAGCAGCTGTCGGACCAGTGGTATGTTCTAAACGAACGTGAAGTTGTTAACACCGGCGGAACAGGCACTACGACAATCACGCTAAACCAGTCAATGAACTACCGCTGGCCACCAGTCCTTGACGACGTCGTCTTTGATACGTGGAACTTGCGGAGTGGGGGCACCCGCACTTACCCACGCGTAACTTACACCAGAGGGCCTTACTCCGGCCCGTGTTCCGCAACAGTCGCCCGCACGTGGACGAAAGCGAAGCCCGCATCTGCTGGTGACGCCGACCCAACGATGCAGCCAGAGCCAATTTCTTTTTCGACGCCTTACTTTCGGGTGAGTGTTCCGCCGACACTTCATGTCGCCCGAAACTTTGTTGGCACGAATGGAACAGAAGATGAAACTTTTGAGTACACAAACTGGGCTTACAATAAAGACGCGACTAACTACACTGACTGGCCTTCTAGTCTCGTTGTATCGTCATCAGTACGTCCCTTCAGAGGGGGCTGGCTGCTTGAGGAAGTGACTGTCTTTAAACCCGAAACGACCGTTGTATAAAGTGGAAGACGAATTGAATCTCGACCAATATTCCAACATTGATACGGAGTGGAAAGCGGACCAGCCAGAAGTCGAAGTCTTCGAAGATGATCCAGCTTACAAGCCTTTTCCTTTTGCGTTGAGGCCAGCGCCAGACGAGCAGATTCACATCTACTTTGGTGTGCTGGTGCACCAAATCAACAAGATGTATTTCAGTTCAGATGGTCTTGTTTCACAGACTGGTCTACTCGATCCAGAAATCTTTGTCCCCTCTAATTTCGTTGTCGATGAGAACCGCTATCGGTTTTACACGCTGAACTGGCGCGGCGACGTTTACCTGTATTGGGAAACCGACTCCGAAGGCAATGTGACCCTCTGCGACGTAAGGGGGCCTGCTGCGCCCCCATCCCGCTCACTACCAAATGATTTGGGTGGCCAGTTCAGCGTTCGCTTAGGCACTGTCGCTTCTGGCGCGGCTGGTTACGAGATTGATTCGCTGGACCAAAACATCTCAACGGACGTCTATTGGCTTTCGGCATTCGGGGAACAGTTGGATGATACAGGTTCTGACTCCAGTTCTGACTCCAGTTCTGCCTCCAGTTCCGACTCTGAATCCGATTCGGGCTCGGATAAATCGACCGCTATTGTACCAATGCCGTGGCATAAAAAAGGTTACGGTGCTTTGTTCACGATGGAATCCAATGAAGTTCTCTTTGAGTTCGTCATGCGTGACATCGAAATCACGGATTCCGTTCAGTATGTCCCGATTAGTAAAAGGCACCTATATGTTTGCGCTCCAGACACAATTTGCGTCGCGGGCGCACCGTGCGGCGATAAAGGTCTTGCCGTAGGAGCGGAGGTATCAGGCAGCTTTATCATCTTGCGGACCAGCAAAATCCCGTTCTTGCGTCCAAACAAAGTTACTCTTAAACTTACTGGAGTTCGTAAAGGCTTCAACGGAATGGATATGCCGGAGCGTAGCCGGACTCAGTTCGAAGCCAACGAGCGGTTCATTAACTCAGCCTACCCTAAAGAATAATGTCAGAATCAGAATCAGAAGGATCAGCAAAGACGTCTTCGTCTGTCTCAGAGTCGATGTCCAGCGAAAGTTCAAGTTCAAGCGGATCGTGAAGAACTTAACCGACTGGTTCGACCGCGTCTACGTGATTAACTGCCAGACACGACCCGACCGGCTACAGGAAACGAAAGACCACCTGTCCGAAACTAAAATGGCGGACATCGGAAAGGTCGTTTTTTACCCAGCTATTATCGGAAGCTGGACCACTGTTCCAGCTGACTGGCTTTCCGGTGAAGGCGCATGGGGTTGCCGAAACACGCACGCCCGCATTCTTGAAGACGTCATTCACACACGCAACGACGAAGGCGAGATGACCCTTAAAAATATTTTGATTCTTGAAGATGATGTTGTTTTCGTGGATAAAGCGCTGCAAAAGTTTAATGAGTTCATCGTGAACGTGCCCGTCGATTGGGGCCAAATCTATTTAGGCGGTCAGCACAGGGGCCGCAAACTTGAAACGGAACATGACAACGTAATTGACGCAACCTCCATAAACCGCACACACGCCCATGCGATTAATAAACCGTATTATCAGCAAGTTTACCGGCATATCACTTATGCGTCGGACTACAGGGGCAAGAAAAACCACCACGTTGACCACCAGCTTGAAGTCGCCCATCGGCGCGGAGACTGGCCCGTCTACTGCCCGAAAAAATGGTTGGTCGGACAGCGTGCTGGAAAATCCGACATTAGCGGGAAAACAAACCCAACAAAATTTTGGTGATGGCTGTTATTGACTTAGACGCAATACGAATTATCTCTTTGGAAGAGCGGACAGACAGGCGGGAGCAGTCTACCTCTGAGTTTCAAAAAGCTGTTGACGCCGGTATTTTTCCAGATATCAAACCAGAATTTGTTAACCGCCTTAAACCTGCTGGCTCTTTGTGGCCCGCAAGTTTTTCTGGTCACAGAGGCTATTATCAGGCGACATGCGAACACATCCGGATTCTCGAAGAGCTGTTCCAGAACAAAAAGGATCTTGCGCTTATTCTGGAAGACGACTTCGTGTTCACGAAGAGCTTCTTCGACCACTTCGAAACTTTTTGGCAGGAGATCCAAACGGACGCGCCAGACTGGCTTGCTTTATTCTTAGGTGGCACAGATCAAAACGGTCGGTCACCTATTAAGGGCACAACACAAGTCGCGCTTAATAAAGGATCTACCCGCAGCCACGCTTACATCGTGAACAGGGCAGGGATGTGGCGGTTGTATGACCATCTTTTCTGCGATAGGCGGGTAGTCGATTGGTCTTATGTGAACATGATGTCTTCGGACGCTTGCTGCTACTCACCATCTAAAGAGTGGTATGTGGAGACCAGAGAATCGTGGAGCAATAACAGGCAGTGCATCGCCAAATACGGATCATGAATATAGGACTCAGCTACAGCCTTTTCGGTGAAAATGAAAAATACTGGACTGGAATCGAGAAAAACTACCGGAAGATAAATAGTATCTATCCGGAGGCCACGATGATTGTGCATACAGACGACCCGAAACGGGTGGCACAATTGTGCCCCAAAGCGGCTATCTTTGCACACCAGACGCCAGCTGACTTGGGGGGAACTTTCTGGCGCTTTCTATCCTACAACTGCGCGGACGCTGTCCTGTTTCGCGATGCCGATAGCTTAATCAACGTTCGAGAACGAGCTGCGGTAGATGAGTGGCTGGAATCGGGCTTAGGCTTACACGCCATGCTGGACCACGCTTCGCACACTAAATCTGAATGGCCTGTTCTGGCGGGTATGTGGGGGGCACGCAAAGACAGCATTCCGTTTGACTTCAACCACCTAACCTTCTGGTGGCTGGCCAACAAGGGGAGCTTCAAATACACCTCTGACCAATGGTATCTTCGACGATACATTTGGCCACTTATAGTGAGTGGTGATGGCCTACTCCACAGCCGCTATCCGGCGCACAAATGGGGTGGGCTTGACTGGCCAAAACATCCCGAATATAACTCTTTTGTAGGATCAAGAATATGAAAGAGAACGAAGAAGTATTTGAAGACATTTATGTAAACCGTAAGTGGGGGTTTGGGCCGCGTTCTGGCGGTGGGTCCTCTCTTAACCAGACTCGTGTTTTGGCAGAGCGCTTGCCAGAGTTGGTTTACAGTTTGGATCTTGAGAAGATTTTAGACTGCGGTTGCGGAGATTGGACATGGATGAAGAACGTCGATCTAAAAGGCGCAAAATACACCGGTCTCGACGTTTCGCCTTCAGCCATCGCGGACCTGCAGGCGAAGTTTCCAGACCGGAAATTCAAAGTGGCTGATATCTGCCGCGACAAACTTCCGAAAGCGGACCTCGCTCTCTGCCGCGATGTGCTGGTTCACTTGCCGTTTGACAATATTTGGGACTTCATTTCCAATCTAAAAAGTAGTAAAATACGATATTTAGCCACAACCGCTTTCCCTTCCCGAACCCTGAACCGCGATTGTGAAACCGGAGACTGGCGGCCAATTAACTACGAGATCGCCCCATTTAACTTCCCACTGCCTTTTTTGACCATCAACGAGCGTCTGGAAGCGCACGGCGGGCATTATCGGGACAAGTCCACCTGCATCTGGCACGTGGATAGCCTGCCTAGCCGACCATTGACTTTTGAGACGTAATTTATTAGTCTCTAGCCATGCCCGCTATTAGTGTAAAGTCTATTCGCAGATATCTTGCGGACTACGTGAGGCCGGACGAGGATTTAGTAACGAAGCTGAATTTTGTAATGCCACGGCTCTACTCAATGGGTATGTGGCGAGATTTGGTCTACGAGTGGACCATCACGACTAGCAATACGTATTTCTCGTTACCGGAGCATTCTGAGTCGCTGCTGGGCGCAATGGTTGACAACGCTCCTTCTGAGATCAAAGCAGTATGGCACGACTACAGGATTCAAGGCTACACCAACGAAGGGCCTTCGCCACTGTTCGGCGTTGTGGATGACGGCTGGTCAGTCATCAGAGAAGACCTCTTGACGGGCGATAGCGACGACTACGAGATCGAACTGCGACCCGTCTCTCCCGCCACGGCCTTACCGAATATAGGCGAAGTCTCGATCAGTTTCACGATTCGTGATGAATCCGACTTTGAAGAAGATTTCGAGATGGCTGGTCAATCCACCGCAACCAGCAGCCGTTCTACTGTAACGGAAATATCTGAAATCCAGTTTTCGGGCCTGAACGAAGCTATTGACGTTTATGCGATCCACCAGAACGGAGGAACAGACATCAAACTTGCCACCATCAAAGGTGACGGGATCACCCGTTACCGACGCTTTAGGCTCTACAACGCGGACGGCACAGTTAAGAGCGTGAAGACGCTTCTGAAGCGTGCGTGGCAGCCTGTGTTCAATGATGACGACGTGGTCTATTTGGGAAACTTGAACGCCATCAAGCATGGCCTGTTGGGCATGTTGGCTGAAGACAATGCGGACCTGCAACGCGCTGAATACCATTGGCGGGTGTGCGAAAAGCTTTTGAACGAAGAGATGGATGCCACCAGAGGCGCAGCAAAGCCTAAACTCCGATTGAAACCGGACGGCGGGTCTTTTGCGGTAACCAATATCATGTAGCATGAGGGACTACAAAAAAGAGTATCGGGAATACCACGGCAAACCGGAGCAGCGTAAGAGACGCTCTAGCCGCGTAATGGCCCGCCGCCTCATGAAAAAGCGTTTGGGCGCAAAGGCATTAGCGGGCAAAGACGTTGACCACAAAGATGGCAACCCACGCAACAACTCTCCGTCCAACCTTCGCGTGATGAATAAATCGCGTAACCGATCCAAAAAATGAAGTCGCGAGTCAACGAAGCAGGCAACTACACAAAGCCTACGATGAGGAAGCGTCTTTTCAACGAGATAAAGGCCGGAACCAAAGGCGGCAAAGCTGGCCAGTGGTCTGCTCGCAAAGCACAACTACTTGCTGCTCGCTACAAAAAAGCCGGAGGAGGCTACAGAGACTAATGCCAAAACGAGCACCACAGAAATCATTGGACAGCTGGACTCGCGAGAAGTGGGGGACCAAATCTGGCAAACCTTCGCTTGAGACTGGCGAGAGGTATTTACCAAAGGCCGCACGCGATGCTCTTACTGATGAGGAGTATACCAGAACTTCGAGAAAGAAACGGGAAGGGATGCGCAAAGGCAAGCAGTTCGTCAAGCAGCCTAAGTCCATCGCGGAGAAGACCGCGAAATACCGTAGCAAGAAGAGGCTACTTCAATCAGCGCGTAAGCGCAAAGGATGAGCCGATTTATAGTCTATAAGCCCACCAAAGAAGATGTCGCTGAAGCCTTCAGCCGATCCCAAAAACTTGGCATCACGCCTTCGTCGTTTACTCGCGGCAAAGGCCGTATGATTGGGTTCTTGGGCGAAGTCGCCTTTGAGCGGACATTTCCGCAGGCCATTTACGTTGGCGACAAATCCTACACGCATGACTACGAGCTGAATGGCAAGAACATCGACGTGAAATCCAAGTCATGCAGCAGCCGACCGATGGTTCACTACATCGCTTCGGTCAACAAGCCAAAAGGCAAGAAGCTGCCCAAAGGTAACTTATATTTTTTTATGCGTGTTCGCACAGACTTTTCGCGTGTATGGTTGTGCGGTTGGACGACGCAGCAGGCGATTGAAAAGCCGAAATATTACAAAAAGAAAGGTGAATCCGACGATGCCGGATTCACCTTCTTGTCTGACGGGTATCACCTACCGATTCGCAACACCCGTAGAGCCGACTCCCTTCTCGTTACGGCGTAGCGCCGATGTCATAACTGTCGGAGAGATTAATCTTCCAAAGCTTGCCGCCACCCTTTCCGGATGATGTGACCGGTCGGATGGTCCGGTTCACACGGCTGGCTTCTTCGAGTGTTGCCATGCCGCGCCGGACAAATTCCAGATTGTTTGACATGCCCACTGAGCGACCATTGTTGAAATCATGCAACATGACTTGAAACTCTGTCAGCGTCCCGCTCCATTGCATCGTAGACGGATCAGCTTCACGGCAGCGCTTCGAGAAGAACTCAACGAGTTCCGCAATAGCACTCCGACTGGAGTTGTCATAAGCAGCATCAGCAATAGCTGGATCAATGTAACTCTTCACACCGAACCTGCCAGTGTCGCGAACCTCTTTCGGCGGAACGTAATCCAGCAGGAACTTCGCAAAGAATGGCAGCTCTTCGTTGATCGTCGTTTCAAGAACGTGATTGGCTGGAAAGTTGTCAGTCGCATCTTCGCGAACCAGCATGGCCATGATTTTGTCGCGGTTGCTGCTATCGAGCGAGGGAATCACCGAAAGGCTGTTCGCGTCCATGTTCAGTGACAGCGTCACGCGACCAGACCACGGCACGGACAGAGCATCCGCATACTTCGCTTGATACTCAATTCGGGGATTTGCAACCGCCCGCTTGAGCAATTCGGTCGCCCTACGCTGGTCCTGAAAGGACGCTGCCGAAGTAGTGTCGTCTATGACCCAACTAGCCACGCGGCCCAGATCTTTGTTGAACTTAGTCTGGCCTGACAAGTAGTCAGAGGCATCCGAAAAGCCCCCAACAAGCCCGCTGATGATACGGTTTGAAAGCAGCGATTTACCACGACCGGTAGGCCCAACAAGAACCATGGCTTGACCTTGTAGATTCTTTTTGAAGTAGACCGCTTCATAGAACCGCTTAAGCCATGCGTAGAGGTAGTCCAGAGATGGCACATTGCTAGAGTCAACGAACAGCTGTTTGAGCCAGCCATGAATAAAGGGCCAGTTTTGTGGCTTACCGTTCGCCTCCGGTTGGACAATTTGCAGATTAGAGCAATTGAGAATGCGGCTGCCGTTGTAGCTCACAATACGATCAGCCGAAAACACCACCGGCGCAATTTCATCAATCCGGTTGTGGTTACTAACTGTGAGGATTGCGGACTCCACTTCGCTGATGGTGTGCCCTTTCTTCAGTCGCGGGGAAAAGCCTGCTTGCCGGAGTTCGAGAATAAGTTGCTCTTTCGGAATAGCGACAGCGTTGTCGTGCAGCAGCTTAAAGAAGCTACGACCGTTGAACCAATACTCGTCCAGAAGCGAGGTCAGTTTCCTATCTTCGTAATCTTTCACGAAGGACTGGCCGAAGATATCTGCCCAGCTCATGAAACCTTTACCCGCACGGTCAGAGTAACATACTACACCGTCCTCAACGACCTGACAGCCGTCGCGGTCAATTCCGTCGTCAATCCAGACCAGCGGCCCGCGTGACCCAACTTCGAAAGGCCCCTTCCAACGGTTCGGGAATCGGTCTTCAATTTCTTTTGCCACCACATCAATCGGGATGTTCGTGTCGCCCGATTGTGGCGGTTTGCTGGAGATAGTTTTCGCGAGAACACTGTGAAGATAAGACTCTTCGAGCGGGTCACCGAGTTTGGTCCAGTTCTTTCCCAATTCGAAATACTGACCTGCTTTGAGTGACGTTTCATCAAAGCCTCCGAAAGAAGACGGAATGCGAAGTTTCTTCGCGAGTTCAGTCATGAATGACGTATAGGTCTCCGGTGCAATCGGTAGAGTTGATTCGAACTCCCACACAAGACGCATGTAACCGGATTCTGTTTCGGTATAATACGTCGGCGGATGGTCTTTGAAGCGGACCTCCAAATCAGTTTTGATGGTGCCCCAATTGACGTTCACACCTGCATCGTAGTCTGCAACAATCCCGCTGACTTTGTTCACCGGATTGTCATTGCTAATGCGCTTTGCCGGTGCCCGACCTTCTGCCAGTGAGTAAAACACGTGGTCTGTTTTCGGGTCGCTGCACCATTTTCGGTATTGCGCTTTGTTCGCGAATTTAGGCTTCTGCTTCTTAATGGTGCAGAGACTGGCTGCAGCTTGCGCTTTGTGGTCGCGCAGATTTTTCAAGTATCGGTAGTTAATGCTCATTTTTCTATTTCTGGTAACGTTCAAGGATATCGCCTTCGGAATCAAGAGGGATATCAGTAATCCACGGTGGTGGTGTTGACATGATTCTGGTCAGATCTGTCGCGACCTGTTCAGCTTTGTCTTCATCGCACTCGACGACAACTTCATCATGCACATGAAGAATGATGTCGTGGCCCGCTTTGTCAATCTTCAACATCATGTAGCAGAAGATATCACGAGCAAGTTTCTGGGACAGATTTTCCGCGACGACCCCGCCCCAAAGCTTCATCGGCTGTTTCTTGCCGTTGCGCTCAACCATGGCGACGTGTTGCGCTTTCCCGTTGTATCGCATTTGACGAATCCGACCGTAGCCCATCGAATTGCCAGACGGCAAGTCAATCGTGAGCGGAGCACCTGCAGTGTGGGCTGCACGGATTTGGCTATTAAGATTGCGCCAATAGGCTGGAATCTTGCGGAGCTTGCGGCGATACAGCTGCACGGACTTCTCTGCTTCGGCCAACGGCATTCCGGTAATGGCCGCAAACGTGTTGGGGCCACTGCCATAGCCACAGCCCAACACCATAGATTTCACGGAGTGCCTCAATGCTGGATCTTCTTTTTTGAGAACGCCTTTGTCTTTTGACCAAAGACCAAACCGAATTGCGAAAGCCTCATAGATGTCATCGCTCGCTTCGATTTCAGCCAGTGTATCGTGGTCACCAGCAAGCCAGCAGAGCGTGCGGACTTCGATTTGCGAGAGGTCGGCGACAACAAGCTTACGACCTTTAGGTGCTTCAATAAGGTGCCGCATGTTGACGCCAAACATCTCCTCTCGGGGCATATTCTGCAAGTTAAGGTTGCCACCGCTGCCGCTGAAGCGTCCGGTGTGGCCACCCCAATACTTAATGTTTCCGTAATAACGGTTATCAGACATCGTCCCAAAATCAAAGGCATCCAGTTTTTTAGCGAGCGAGTTAATCCGCCGCCAGTTGCTCACAGCGGACACCCAACGGTATTTTTTGCCGTGTGTTGCAATCCACTTCTGTGCGTCCTCATCAGTCTGTGCAAGTGACGCAGGCGGCTCAATACCACACTTGATGCACTCATCATCGAAGGCTTTACGGCTCAACAATGGTCTTTCTCCGTTCCACGGAATACAAGACTCTGCTTCAAACAGCGCGGACTTCACTTTCTCCCGCGCAAGCTTTAAAGACTCTGGATTCATCGGGACACCTCTTTGCGCAATCGTCCGGTTAAGGCGGCTGATATCCTGTTCGAATTGGAGCCAATCACCGTTGTGTTTTTGCCAGAGCTTAAGACACAATTCCGAATCCTTTATCGCGTATTCCGCAACTTCTTTTTGGAAGCCTTCTTCCATGTCCTCCCAGCGCTTGCCCTTCATATTGTCGCGAGTCTCTTTGCTCACATCCAACTTGAATGAAGCCGCCGAAGCGCCCTTCAACGAGCGTGGTAAACCAACTGCCGCGCACATGTCCGCCGTGCAGGACCATTGTGCGTATTCAACTTTTGGCCACCAGTTTTGGGATACACCATACAGGTAAAGGGTTTCATCGAAGCCTGCATTGTGCGAAAGAACAACATTACCAATCAACAAAGACCAGTCGAACTCTTTTGGGTGTCCGACAAACTCATAACCGTCGTCACCTACGATGGACACCATATAAGCATCGAAATCGTGGTGTGAGAAGTAGCCCAACGGCCCTAACTTTGTGATGGAACATTCTTTATCGTAATACGATTCAAAGTCCAATGCATATGTTTTTTGTTTCATTATTTGTTTCCATTTTTGCTTTGGAGATAAAAAAGCCCCGTCCGCGAAAGCAACAAAAACGGACGGGGCTTTAGGTGTGCTACGTATGACTATTCAGCAACAAATTCTAACTCAAGTTGGCCGCTGTCGCTGAGTGCGTCCGACAATACTTTCCGGAGAGTAGTGAACTTCTCAAGAGATTCTTGTGCATCAGCAATGGACGATTCGATTTGGGCAATCATGCCATCCAGAGTATCAACTTCTGATCGGAGGATTTCTGTAGTGTCCATCTTAAGCAAACTTTTGGGTGAACAAAGTTACTTCTTCCGGAGTGTCCTCTTTAGTGGCCGTCAACGATGGGTTGTACCATGTGTATTTGCCTCTAGTGATTTGCTCCGAAGTGAAATTCCAATAACGGGAAGAAACCGGAACGTTCTGGTTCAACGCGGCAAACGTCGCGAGACGTTTAAACGTAGAGCGGTAGGCATTTTTAGCTACATTGATTTTACCCAATGCGTAGTCCTTATCGCCCAGCGGAATCTGGAAAGCGGAATCATCGTCACAGTCGTCGGGCTTCTCAATGAGAAGGGTGATTTCTGCAAATTCGATCATCCCCCAATCGGATTCAGCCTCGATAAAATCGCGTTGCTCTTTTGACCATGCAATTTGTGGGACATCATCTTCGTCGAACGGGATATCTTCCCGCCAACCTTTCTGCGCTGCAACAGCGACCACACGGAGTGGCGTATCTGGTGCAGCGAGGACACAACGCTTGTCAAAGAGAACCGAACCAACTGGATCATCTGACTCACTCATCTTCTGGACCACGTTAATGCGCGGGATATCAAGATCAGTAGGATCAATTTCAAAACCTCCTCCGGCTACCAGAGAGTTGGTGGGCTTCTCAATTACTGCAGTGTTTTCTTCACTCATATTTCTATTTCTATTTGGTTTTGGTTTAGCGCACCTCTACGACACTGAATCGTTCGGGCGACTTTTGGACAATACCTGCATCTTCACAGGCGTCAAGGAAGTTTTGCTTTTTTTCTGCTTTTTCTTCACGGGGCATGCCTTCGACAACGAGACCCGCGAGTTTGGATAGGGAAAGGCTGGCCACCGACAGTGCTTCTTCTGGTGACACACCGTGCTGTTCAGCGACCTTCATAAGAGTCTCGGTGTCGCTGCAGGTCTTTGCCTGACCCATCGAGCGGAGCTTGAAACCTTCGATCTGTTCGCCGTCCAGCATGTGTTTGCGGCCTTTTTCTTTCACTGTTTTGGCCCAGCTCTCAACCACTTTTGCAATACGCAAAAGCTTAGGCAAGTGTTCAAGATCATCAAAAGCATTCGGGTCAATGTCTGACAAACTATCTGTCAGCTTGTTCTTGATGTCCACCGCCATGTGGCCCAATGCCGGACAGCGATCTTCGTAGGCACAAAAGCGGCAGTTGTCAGACGGAGTAAAATCGTCGAAAGCCGGTGTGCCAGAATCCCATTTCGGGCGGACACGTTCACCTTCTTTGATCACATGAGAGAGTTCTTTAACGAGCTGGTCGAGATCGGAGCGGTGGAAGGTGCTGTGCAGACAGGCGTCGTGGAGCGGGACGTAGAAAACAAAGTCAATTTGTTTAACATCCGGAAAGAGTTGAAACGCGCCAACAACATATGCTTTTGACTGCCAATTCGATTCCGGTGGGTCAATTACGCTGATTCCTGTTTTGTAATCAGCCATGACTGCGGTTTCACCGCCCTCAAGAATCAGGAACCGGTCACAGGTTCCAAATGTGCTGGTTCCGGTTAAGGCAACGTCAACTTGGATTTCGTTATATTCTTCAGCGACACCAACAAAGTTTGACATGAAATCTTTCTCCATCTTGACGATGTCGTTGTAGATATCCAGTTCTTCTTCGTCGTGCAGTGAAGACGGGTCAAACACTTCCAGCGCTTCATGAATGCGCGTGCCTCTTTCAGCTGCTTCGGAAGTTCCACTGCGGCCTTTGTAGGCTGCGCATTTCGCGACATACTTAAGGCTGGACGGTGAAAACTCCGCGTGACCTCTATCCGCGTGGTTTGGTTGTTTCATTTCTTAGTAACTCACACACAAGTTTATTAAATTCGGGACTGCCTTCATCTGAGTTTTCTAACAAACAGAGCAGCACCCGCTTTGTAATTTTAGCAGCTTCATCCTTCATAATGTCATTAAGCGAATTAGAACTGTTACTACACATAAGGCAGAATTGCTTTTACGGCGGACATCAAATCCTGATCATCGAAGTGGTAAAGTTCCGTGCCTTCGTTGGTTTCAACTTCAACACACGGTTTATCCCCTAAAGCGGTGCGTAGTGCTCTAACCGCCATCAGCATTTCTTCTTCATGTGCTTCGGTCAGTTCGAACCGTTGCTTGATCCACCGAACGGTTTTTCGGTAAACACGACGGATGAAAGACTCGCCGCAGAAGCTGTTCAAGACATCTTCTATCATGTTATCATCACGGATTTCTTTTCTGGTCCTCATTTTTGTAGACGTTGATAATTCCGATAATGGTGTCTCTAAGGTCGTTGTCCGTCAAGACTCGCGGGTCCATACGTCGGCAAGCCGAAATCACCGCAGATGGGTGGCTGTATTCAAAATGGCGGCTGATAACAGAAAAGCTAAGTTTCAAGATCGACCGGAGCAAACTCATCGCAACGGCACGCGGCTCGCTGTGCTTTGGTGCCCGTGATTTGATGTAGAGGTCGGATACTGGAATCCGATATTCATCTGCCACTGTCTGGATAAGGCGCTCTGCTTTGCGGCCTTTTTTCTGCGGGACGCCTCTAAAGGGCCTCACCCTGTTTGGTTCAATTACTGTTTCATTCATTGTTTCTAAGAGTAGTGCAGCTTGCCCAAGTTCGCAAGTTTTTTCTCGATTGATTCAATAACTTTTTCCTCAATGGAATCGCAGGCCACCAGAATCTTCTGCAATGCATCGCTTTTAGCGCCATTGCGGTGGATGCGGCCCAGCGCCTGCAGGTGGTCTTTCGCACTGAAAGAAGGTGATATCAGGCTGACACGGTTCCGTTTACCGTTTATGTCGTGCAGCGAGATACCGGTTCCGCCAGCTGCTATATTCACCACAAGAATGTGTTCTTTGTCCTCTTGAAAGGAATCAATGGCCTGCTGCCGTTCATCTGAATCCTGATCGCCGTAGATGCCACCACATTTCAGCTCTTCACGTAGGGCCTCTAATGTGTCTCGAAAGTTGACAAAGATCACCACGCTCTTGTTCTGATCAACCAGATCCTTTGCCATCTCTGCGATGTCCTTTACTTTGAAAGCTTCTGCGAGCTGTCGGGCGCGGAGCAGGTTGACAAGAACGTATTCACTGTCCTCAACAGTCCCGTTCTCAATCAGGTCTTCCACAATAGCGGGCGTGATACCCAATTCGTCATAGGCTTTTACGATCTTCGCTCGATTGGAAAAATTGACGGGTTCAACAATCACTCGATTTTCTTTGAAGGAATCCGGAAAGTCGGAGACGGTTAAGCGTTTGGCGACCACGCCATACATGTTCTTATGCAGGACACGTAGTTTGGATGCGTTCTTTAGTTCCCACTGGTTCCACATGTTTTGGATGCAGCCATATTGTTTCATCCAACCATACCAATTCGGATACGGGGGTTTGGATGAGTTTAGATTGTGCAAGCCCAGCGCGTAACCAATAGCCCGCATTTCAGTTGGGTCTTGTGACGCCGTTGCGGACATCATATGTACATTGAACTTTTGGGCAACAAGTGAGATAAGTAACTGAGCATTGATCGTATATGGCCCTTTGCATTTATGGCATTCGTCAATGAACACCATTGTGTGTTCAGGCAAATTCCACTTCATGGATTTCTTGCCTCTCTTCGACATATACGGAGTGTTACCAGTGCGGATCTTTTCGTAGTTCAAAACGAATACGGGCTCAATGCCAAACTCTGCCAGCTCGCGTTGCCATGATGGGATAACCGCTTTCGGGCACAGCACTGCCACCGGTCGCTCTAATGCGCGTGCGACATATGCCGCCACAATCGTCTTGCCAGTTCCGACATCGCTGGTGTCCAGCGTGTTTCGTCCGGTCGCGAGTGTGTTAATAAAAAAGGCGGCAGCTTCCTTCTGCTTCGGGTAAAGTGTTTTCATTCTTCATTTTCATTGGTTTGGTGTCAGTCAATAATGCTCTTCACCGCTTCAGCGACCTCTTGAGCAAATTCTTCGTAACGCATGCCATCATACACCGATGCGACGATGGCGCGAGCGAAATCGTCCAGAAAATCAGGCCGGTGTGTTTTTACAGATCGAATGCTGCAGGATGGGGTGAAGGCAATGACGGACCAGCCGCTAACATGGCTTGTATCTCGTCGGCTTTTAATTTCAACAACGACACCTTCAATGTCTACTTCAGTGATTGTTTTCATGTTTTAAATAATATTTTGCGATTAAGTAGGCATCAATAATGCCATCATGTGGGGTTTTACATCTTTTATTTGCCAACCAATTCTGGTCCGGTTCTAACTTTTTTGCAAGAGCTAATGCGGCGGGTTTGGTTTTGCCTTTTGGCAACCGGCCCAGCATATCAGTCTGCCAGTCACGGACCTCCACACATTCGACGTCGAAACCAGCGGCATCCGCCATGCCCAACAGCTTGCCGAACGAGATCGACATTGATCGCATGGATTGCGAAGAGGGCGCGTGTCGAAGCGGTTCTTCGATCACCAAAACAAAAGGCGTGTTGAAATCCAGAAGCCATTGTTTGATGGGTTTGGGGTCAATTTCACTTTTGCCTTTTCGCTTTAACGTGGGCATCTTGATGTAAGAGATCACGTCGCCATTAAATTTCGAAAGCGCACACAGGCCCCCATCCAGACCATTATCTACTCCAACTACCATTTAGCTAGAATAGTAATGGCCTGCATCTTTAGGTCAATAGCTGGTTTGGGTTCGGGCGATGGTCTCCGCAATCGAATCTTTAAGTGGCTGGGCTACCATTGGTTCATCCAGAACGGCCATGAGCAGGCGGCGCATTTCTTTGGATTCAGCCATCAAGTAAGCGTTGGCCAGAGCAGCTCGCTTGTCTTCCGGATCTTCTGCGTCACCACAAACAGCAACACATATATCGGTATTAATCACTCCAATGCAAACACGCTTTCCGTCAAAGACTTCAAGCTCTTCCATTACGGACCAATCTCCGCTAGTCGTCTCGTCCAACATTGTTCCGTTCTTCTTCTTCTTTGATGATTGCTTTCGCCAGCACTGCATAGTTCAGCAGGTCGTCACAAGCGTCTTCAGCGGGCTCGCCAACAACGCGCAGCTCTCCGTCTGCCGCGAATGAGTTGAGCCGCATAATCTTATCCTGCATTCGTAGTAGCAGGCCAACAAGCGGGTGCATGCCTAATGCGCTCGCGGATTTGAAATTAGCAAGTGCATCAACGGCCTTCTCGCCGCCAGTGTAATCGCTATTTTTACTTTTCATGATGTTTCGCGCTTTAGCGCACGTCAGCTCATGTAGATGTAGCAGGTCTTCGGGTTTCATCGTTTATTTGGTGGTTTGGTTTGGTTTGTTCAACAAAACGTCTTTGATCCAATTAAGTGTGTGAGGCGACCAGCTTAACACTTTGGTGTGGCTGAAACTGTTAACGTCCATGGTGTAAAAATATACACCAAATTGGACTCGCGACCAGAGACGTTTTAGTTCGTCAGACCACTCGTTAAATTTAACAAGTGATACATCATTGCTGATTAGTTCTTCGAGTTTATTGTTATGGTTTTCCCATTCACTATAGACCCATTCAAGATATGGTTGGTGGTTTTTTATCATTATTCAGTAGGATATTTTTCTTTGCGGTTGCTGTTCATTTCTCTGTTCGCATTAAATAAACATCAAGCAGCACCCGACAACGCTCCAGATTGCAGCCGCTTCCCCGTGCCCGTTTAAGAGCATGGGAACAGACACAATCAGCATGGCGCACCCCGCAAGGATGCGAACAAGGCGTTTAAATCGAATGCTCATTCTTCGCATCGTTTAACTTCAGCGTTCGCAGGAAGAAACTCTTGCCCTGTTTTCTGATCATGGATTCGCACCTTGCCCGTTTTGGTGACGTAAACAGAAAGGGTTGCCTTGGGCGTTTCGATGCCCAGACACACCCATCCCTTCTTGTCATCAGAGCATTTGCGTTCAATCTTTGCTGCCCCGTAATCGAAGCCGTATTGTGTTTCTTGGTAGTTCATAATCAAAAATCTGCGAACAAAGCGGTGGACATCAACGCTCTTCTTCGCATCGTTTAACTTCAGCGTTCGGCAAAGGACGCCAATGGTCGTGGTATTCGGGTGGGTTCAGACCAAGACAATGGCGCGACCTGATTTCAGACTTCCCGCACCGCTTACAGGTTCGTGTTGCTCTCACCTTTTCAAGTGCTAGTTTCTCATCATAGTATTCAGCGGGCGTGTATTCCCAAGAATGCCGAACAAGGCATCGTAGCCACCGCCATACAGCGCGGACTGGTTGATTCGGTAGCTTTCTCATGGCGTGGCTAGATTTAGTCGTTAGCAGAAGAAATAGCCTCCACAGCCTCACTCAGTTTTTCTTGAGCTTCGTCGGTGTCTAGCTTGACCGCCCTCAAACAATCATCAGCGATGTCGCAAAGGTGTAGCGCGAACTCGATCATGTCCCGCTGATCCACGTCAAACTTAATCGTAGTGTCGCCGTTGGTGGCGAGCATCCACATGCTGTCAGAGAACTGCGAGAAGTTGCTTCGTTGGTGTTGTAATTCTAATTCCATATCTTTTTCTTTTTGATTAAAAATTGCTAACAAGATGTTGCTGCCGACGCTTCGCATGGCAGAATTTAGTCACTCATCGTCTGGCAGGTTAAGGTGCTTGAGGATCTTCCCATAAGTTGAGGACTTTCAGGAATGCTTCGGCTCGTTGTGCTGCGGTGGCATGGATTGTCTCAAATCCTGCGGTTAAACTGCTGTCGAGTCCTTTCCGCTTTGGCAGACGCCGAGCGTAAAAGAACTGTTTATCTAAGTTCAATACTTTTTCCGCCTCGTGCATCGCGTTGAGGTCGTTGGGGTAGTCTGGTATTAAATCCCATTTTCCATCCGATCTTTTTGCGGTATACTGAATCGTAGCCGGCTCAAAACAAGACCACCCACACGCTTTCGCAATCGCAATTCGTTGTTTTTCTTTGTTCATTCGTCTTCGGGAAGGTTGAGGTGCTTGAGGATCTTCGTCGGGCCATGATGGTTGAGCAGGCCGATGACTTGAGCCCATTCCGTTCTTGTGTCGAATCCTGATTCTTTCGGTTCCTCATAGGGCGTGACCGTTACAACTGGGTGCCACGGGTCGCCGTCTTTGATTTCATAAAAGTGTTCGAGGTCCCAGTTTTGAGAATAAGAACTGGGGATCATGACGAGGTCCTCTTGATCGCTATCCCCCTCGGTTGGTCGTCGGTCAGTGATCCATTCGATTTCAATCGTTTTCATTTTCAATTTTTGTTTCAGTTTCAGTTTTTATTTCAAGAGTGTAGCAATCCAGTTCTTCTGGATTTGAAAACATGCAGATTGGCAGTTTGAGGTTTCGGGCGTGTTGGTTGACTTCATCAGTCAATGCACGCGGACAGGTATCAAATTTAAGGCAACCGTTTCCAATGCAGAAAGTCATGTCTCGGTAGCCTATCATGGTTCAGTTTCATTAGAGTTTTTTCGGGATGCTGTCTCCTCTTACAAAGACACCGTCGCCTTTCGCGGGCACCAGCACCTTTACATTCTTGGGCAGCATTTGCAAATAAAAAACTTCACGGGCCGTATGAGGTATCACCCGATACCAAAGGCCCGCTGTTTTTTGTGTCACGAACTTGATCTCGCCATTTGGCAAGTCTGTCCGGACCAGAAACTCTGGACCAATTTCTGGAGTTTGTCTTTTAAACATGCCGGTATCATACACAACCAGCGTGCAGCGGCAATAAAAATCGTCACTTTTTTTTCTCTACCACTCTGGCATCAACAGCATCTTTCTTCATTTTTGAAAGAGCACCGTCGCCTCTGTCTGCAAGACCATTATTCAAGATGGAGATATCAATTTGCATCTTCCCACCATTGCCGCCGCCCGTTTTCGAGTTGAGGCCAAGATTTCGGCGGATGAGTTGATCAAGTTCGGAAAGCTCACGAACCGATTTTGGGCCTCTAAGCTGGCTCATGCTGTCACGCAAGAGCTTGATACCAGCCGCTGCAATATAGTGTTGGTATTTGTCGGCGGCAGTGGCTTGTGATTCCGCGATGGAAGCCAGCGTTTTATCTTCTTCGACTTGAGCCTGCTCGCGTAGACGAATGGCGGCGTCGTCGGTGTAGGATTCCAGAACTTCTTCGGTTGATTCGCCCGCTTCGATGCGGGCTTTTGCTTTCGATAGGACCGGCTTTTCTATGGTGCACTCCCGTTTCCGGAACTTGTTACGCGGAGGTAGAGTAGAATCCGTCCACCACTTGCTGACGGTTGTCATGTGGACCCCCAAAACTTTGGCAATGTGCGCGTTTGTGTTGCCTTCACTCCGCATCTCAATAGCTCTGGCGAAGCGTGGGTCCTCCATCAGCTCGTTAAACGCTTTCTTGTCTTTTGGGATTGGCTTCATTAGAATTTGACTATGTCAAACGAAGCTGAAAAACGCAAGACTCAACTGGAGCCTCAGATTCATCCGGTTACGAAAATGATGGACGTTGGGGGTTTAACCATTCCGCCTACAAGTATGCTAACGGCGTTGCTATATGGTTTTGCGCACCACCCTAAAGTGTATGCTCGTGAGTTTTACTTTTGGAGATTGTGCGACGAACTCTGGAACCATCCGGATTTGCCGGAGCCAATGATGGTTCGGCATCCGTGGGCCACGCAAATGATTCGGGAAGCATTGGAGAACAAGTATTTTGCGGTTGGTGGTTCCGCTTCGTCTGGCAAGTGTTTGGCACCCGATACGTTGGTCCGGATGGCCTACGGTGGTTCGCACAGAGCGGACGCGATTAAAGTAGGGGACAGGCTCATCGGCGACGACGGCAAATACCGGACAGTCACGGGCGTCAACAGAGGCCGGTCAAACATGGTCCGGATTGTGCCCACAGTGGGCGAGAATTGGTGCTGCAACGATGATCATATTTTGACGGTCTTTCATAATGGGAAAAAGGAAACGTTTGACATCAGCGTTAAGGATTATTTGTCAAAAGGTCAACACACAAGAGAAAAACTCAAACTGATAAAAGGAGTCGCGCCGATGTTCCGGAACAACGTGCCATTGAGCGCACGTGTTTATGGTTATTGGATCGGGATGTATGCCTATCATAACAAAAGTTCCGAAATTATAAAAAACATGAGCGCCGACGAAGAAGCGCGTTTGTTTCTCGATACCTTTAAGTCGGAAGGAATCGAAGTCAAACCAAATCAGGTAAAAAAATTAGCCCGCCTCATCAAAGAGGGGCGTGAGGAAGGTCCAAAACGGATTGACCACCGATATTTATGGAATGATGAAACCCGACGTTTGGAGCTTCTAAGCGGTATCGTTGAGGCAAACGGCGAGCATGGTGTAAGAGAAAATTCAAGAGTCCTGAAATTTGAGCACGAGCAAACCAGAGATGACGTCAAAGAGCTTGCCGATTCATTGGGCTTTTTTTGCTGCAAGAACAATGAAGCCTCTGACCCGCGCAGGCCATATGGTGTGAGCATTAGGTGCCGTAGGACCAAAAAAGGAGTCGAACGAAGCATGACCCATACAGGCTTCAAAGTAGAGGAGATCGGCGAAGGCGACTGGGCTGGTTTTGCGGTAGATGGCAACCACCGGTTCCTGTTGGCAGATGGCACGATTACCCACAATAGCCACACGATGGCCGCTTACGGCATTTTGAGCTGGTTGAGTCAGCCAGCCGACACGATGGTCCTGATGACCAGCACGACGCTACGAGAAGCCCGCAAACGTATTTGGGGCAGCGTCATGTCTTTGCTGTCCGTCATTGATGGTGCACCAATCAAGATTCGGGATTCAATTGGTAATGCATCCTACGTGAATGCAAAAGGAACGCTCATCGAGCGAGCTGGTCTTTCGTTGATTGCAGCGGAGAAGAGTAAGACGAAGGATGCAATCGGTAAGTTTATCGGTCTGAAGCAGAAGCGGGTCATCCTGATCGGTGATGAGCTTTCGGAGCTGTCGGAAGCGATCCTGCAGGCTGGTCTGTCGAACCTTTCGAAGAACCCGTTCTTCCAGATGATTGGTATGAGCAACCCGAACAGCCGCTTTGATGCCTTTGGCGTTTGGTCTGAACCGAAAGGCGGTTGGGATTCAGTGGACACGCAAAATGCGGATGGTTGGGATACGAAATGGGGTGGCCGGTATTTGCGGTTGGATGGTGAGAAGTCCCCTAACATTATCTTAGGCGAGAACAAGTATCCGTGGCTTCCGACGCAAGAAAAGCTGGACGAAGACCGGAGCCTGTTGGGGCCAGAATCAAGGGGATACATGCGAATGGTGCGTGCGGTCTTCTTCGACAGCGACGAAACGACCGGAATTTATAACGAATCGGAACTCGCTCAAAGTGGGGCCATGAGCACGGTTGGCTGGTCCGGTAAACCAGTCACGGTTGTCGGGATTGATCCGGCTTTCACGAATGGTGGTGACCGGACCATCATGTCGGTGGCGGATGTGGGCTACGCGACAAACGGCCAGTATGTAATCCAGTTCAAAGAGTGCATCCACCTGAACGACGATGCAAGCAACAAAGCGGTGCCAAGAACATATCAGATTGTTCACCAGATCATTGATAACTGTAAGCGGTTGGGTATCGCGCCACACAATGTGGCGATTGACAGCACCGGTGCGGGTGCGCCCTTCTGCGACGTTCTGGCGGGCGAGTGGGACCCATCATTCTTGAGAGTCGTCTTTAACGGCAAAGCGTCTGACAAGCGGGTCTCCTCCAATAGCCGCATGACTGGAGAGCAACTATACGTCAACCGTGTTAGCGAAATGTGGTTCGTCGGTAAGGAGCTGCTACGAACCGGACAGATTAAAGGCGTGCAGTCAGATCTTGCGCAAGAGATGTGTGCCCGTAACTACGAGATGGTCAAAACAGGATCACTGAAGGTCAAGATCGAATCGAAAATGGACTTCAAGTCTCGCTTCGGTAGGTCACCGGATTTGGCTGATGCGGCCTTTCTGGCGCTTGACTGTGCCCGCCAGCGGTTAGGTCTTGTCTCTATTGACCCACCGAAAGACGAAATGGTGAACGGGGTCATCCGCCCACGAGTCACGATAAATAGTTTGCGAAACGCCTTACATAATCCGGATACGTCTTTGGTTTAGGGGGAAAAATCTAACAGAAAAAGGGTCAAAAATCGCCCGATTTATAGTATGCGTTATGCTATATGCACGTGGGATTTGGCCCGTTTTCAAAAACCCCTTCCAGTATGCAGCTTGCCAACCACCACTTAGATAATATTTAGACAAAATCACGTGTAAGAAATAATGTTGTATTTAATGGTATTTTATCCTACCGTTATTTTTTTGGGTCCGTTTCGATTTATCGATAGCATATCTTTGGCATATCTTTCCCTAGAGCGGTAAGGGCTAGCGGTTTTTTTACCCCCAAAAAAGGCGGTATGCAGTTGTCCATGTAAATCCTACCTAAAAAGTTTCTGGAAAAACAGGTATGCAGGTGGGATTCCCACGTGAATACCATTCCTGAGAAGAGTTTTTTATATATACTGCAGGGAGCCCACATGCATACCGTAATTTCTGTTAGAGATTTCGGGCAATTTTAAACCGAATCATTGACACCGAACCGCTCTCCGTGTATCCTGCTGACGTGGCCACAAAACGCTTCAAGAGACTCCCATCCGGAAAGATCGTTTATCACGGCGAAACCTTTTCGGGTTTCAACAAACCAAAGCCCGCACCAAAAGGATCGAAGAAAAAGTTCGTGGTGTTGGGCAAAGAGGGCGACAAAGTCAAAAAGGTTTCCTATGGCCACCGAGACTACAGCGACTACACGAAGCACAAAGATCCGAAACGCCGGTCAAACTTTCGGGCACGTCACAACTGCAAGACCGCCAAAGACAAAACAACCGCCCGTTATTGGGCCTGCAAGCACCTATGGTAGAAAAAGATGAAGTCCGGTGTGATGTGTGCGGTGATGTCATTGAGGAAGTCATGGCCTACGAATACGAAGAAGTCGCCGATATGTGCTGCACAGAATGCCTGAACAACCTGCTGCTGGCCGAAGAAGTTCTCGCAAAGGCGTTCCGCACAAAAGCCTGAAGCCCCAATCGTTGACATCGTTGCCGCTTCGTGCTACAAATTAGCACTAACCGATGTCAGACGAAAATATGTATGGGCCAGTGGCTAGCTTGATTGGGGCATCCAAAGACCACGAGACGGAGAAGAAGAAGCGCAGAGGAGTCGCCAGAGGCTTGAAGAGTCTCAACCGATCTGGCAAACTGACTTCGGACCTGCTGAAAGAAGCCCGCCAGCGTTCCGGCGTCAGTGATAACCAGTTCGATTCGTTCTTGAAACGTAACAAGATCAGTGTTTCGGAAGAGCCCGAACCAACCGCTTTGGCCGATTCGCCTGAAGAAGCTGCTCAAAAAGTATCATTTAACAAACAATTTGGTTCCGGACTGGACACGCTTTCTGGAATGCAGGACCCGAATTACGAGTTGGGTAGCGGATCATCGCTCCGCCAACCCGCCCGCCAAATTGGCACCCGCAGTGGTGCGTTGAGGCGGGCAGCCCGTAGATTGCGCAAGGATGGCTACAGCGGGCAGGCAGGACAGCTGGCTATGATGTCTGAGCTTCAACGCCTAAAAGAGCCTAGAATCGCCTCTGAGGCCACAAGAAGGCGAGATATGGCGCAGCGTATCATGGCCGGTCGCCTGATGAAGCAGGAAAATGACCTTTTGCAGCGTCGAAACGAGTTCATGTCGAAGATGTATGACAGAGGCATTGGCTTTGCGGAAGGTGAAGAATCCGACGATTCCAACATGACGGAGTTCGCGAGAAGGGAAGATGATTTCCAAAAACGAAAAAGGGAACGGGATTCCCTGTTCGGGAATAGGCTGAACGCCACACGCAACCGTTAAGATGGACTTTGATTTTGACAACGACATCGCTCCGCTGAAGAGCCAATACTTTCCGGTCCTCGTCGGTCAGGACGAGTTTGATCGTAGTATGGAGTATGACCAACAGGTGCTGACGCCGCTCCGGAATCGGGTGGTTGGTCTGCAGCAAAGCATGGTCGAGATGAGGCGTCAGGATCTACTATACCAGCGGCAGAAAGCGGAACTCAATCGTCAGCGCGAACAGGCCCGTATGGACCGTCAGGTTACAGAGATGCTTCCGGAAGTCGAAGAGAGACTGCAAGAGCTTGAGATGAGCGGCTTGACGCCGCGTGAACAAATGCGCGAGCTAAACAAGCTGGGCCGTGACAACATCAGCCTGTTCTCCAACGACCAGTTCCGCACGTTGTTTAATTTGCATGAGAAAGCTATTTCGACGCGGGCGGCTGAAGAGGCTGTTGAGTCTGCCAAATTGGAGGCCGACGCCAACATGTATAAAAACCGTTTGTTTAACACCCCGCTCTACTCTGATGAGATCTATAAAGGTCTTCAAACCGGTCAGGTGACTTTGGGCGACGTATCGCAAGCAGCGGCCAACTACAAAGAACAACTCGAACAGCAGGAGATGCAGCAAGAGGCTGCCGAAATGCAGCAGAAGTCTGAGGCCAGAGCGTTCGCGAGCGAAGAAGCTGCTTTGAAAGAAATGTCCGCGCTGGTAAACTCCGCTAATCTGGAGCCCCAAATGAACGAAAAGGGCGAACCGCTTCCGGCTACGTTGAGCAACGAAGATCGGACCAATGTTCTACTGGCGCTCGCCATGTCCCGCCAGCTCCCGTTGACACAAGATACCCTGTCAGACCTAAGTTCGGAGTTTACATCTGATCAGGAAATGTTATCACGGGCGCAGATCGAAACGCGGACTCGCCGAAACCAGCTGTTAGGCATTGATGACTCTGTATTTTCGAAACGCCAACAAGAGCTTAACAGTGTGATCGACGCAGGCTTCCAGTAAAAACATGTTAGAAATTCTCCCAATCGACGACTGGGCACAGGTCAACGAGATTACGGACACCGCTCAAAAATTCAAGAAATACAACACCTACGTTAAAGCGCAGGTGTTGAACTCTGATGTGTCCGATGAAGAGCGCAACAGTGTATTCGCCCGCATCAACCAACGGACGGAAGAAGGCATGCGGAGCGCCGGATTAGCTGAAGATGAAGTCAAGCAGGCTTTCTCACCTAAACCTTTTGGGTTTAACCGTAAGCTTGAAATCGTCCACCGTGCGCTGGACGCTGTAGACGATCCGGTTGCCGCGCAGTCAATTCGTGACTATTACGCTTCTTCGAAACTGCTGAAGGCAGACCCGAATCAAGCGGAATCTTTCAAAGCGTTGGTGGCCGACCGGAAGAAGCTGGCCGAGCAGTATGTTGACCAGTATTATTCAGAAGCAGCGCAGAAGTTGGTGACACAAGAGGATGTCCCATTCACCCGTGTGGAGTTGCCAGATGGACAGATTTCACTGGTCGCGGGACCTGCTGCCGTTGGTCTTTCTGCTAAAGACGCCTACCGTAAATCACTGGCCGCTGGCACCATTCGGGACGAAGACATTGAGGGCATCATCAACTCGATGGCCAAAGACGAAAACGGATACGAACAGTTCCGGCACCGTAACTTTGAGGAAGCGAACCTGTTTGTTAGCAAAGCTTCCAAAGAAAACAAAAACATCCAAGCGCAGATCGCGCTAGCAGCCAACGAAATTGCGGAAGATGGCGCTCTGTCTGACAGGACCGTCACCGGATTCAAGGCTTTGATGATTGGGCATGACCCTAATTTCTCCCGCCAATATGATGACGCTGACATCAAAGCAGCACTCGAATACACAGCAGGCTCACGGGCAATGGTGTCTGGGACCGCTGAGTATGACGAAGAAAACGAAGAGAACAACATCCGAAAGTTCGGCTATGGCTACCATGCGCTGCACCGCGATACGATCCTGAACAATGAGAAGTTCGAAGCCGCGACGAAGAACATGTCGGAGCGGGACAAGAAAATCGTCGGCAACCAGAGGGCGCTATTGCGTGAAGCACAGTTCGACCAGTTCAATAATTCGTTGAGCCGGTCTTATCTGGGTGAAGAGTGGCAGTCATTCCTGCAAAAAGGTCTCTCTGAGGGCAAAGAAAAGGCCGACATTCTTGATGAGTTCACGTCTAGCGAGGCTTACAGTGGGGCCGCGAACATTGCGCAGCACATCGGCCTTTCCATTGGCGAAGCCGTCACAGATATCGGTTGGGGTGTTGGCGCGATCTTAGGCAGCGAGGGGGCTCGTGAGCAGCTTTTGGAAAATTACAAAGACCGGCAGGCACGCGCTGAAGTCGCAAAATTGTTCGGTCAGGACTTTGGAATGGGCGTTGAGCTTTCTTCAATGGTCGCGCCGGTCCTTACCGATGTAGCCACTACAATGGGCCTTACGGCTATTACAGGAGGCGCAGGTGCTGGTCTGGTGGTTGGTGGTAAAGTGCTTAAGAAAGGCATAGCAAAGCAGATGCAGCGGTCTGTCCTCAAAGAAGCGGTTGACCAGACGGACAACGCGGCTATTAAAACCGCCATTAACGCAACTGGTTCGGGCGCACGAAACACCGCTGTTCCGGCCATGCGCGGCTTCGCGTCATACTATAATGGTATTGTGGGCCATAAAGCGACACAACTTTCTTCGCTCTTTGTGCCAGCCGCTACCCGCAGTGGTTCGATGACTTATGCTGCGGTCTACGACGCGCTTGAGCGCACACCGGAGGGCAAGAATCTCACACCGGAAGAGAGGCACGACAAAGCATTGGCCGCTGGCGCTACAGCTGGAATGATCACCGGCATCATCACCACTTCATTTTCGTTGGGTGGTCGTGGTGGTCTCGAAGATTTCATCTTGCGTCGGGCAACAGGAAGAGATGTCGAGAAAGTATTCAATACGATCAGTCGCGGCGTTACAGGCCGTGAGTTGTCGCAAGGCAGTCTGCAGGCAGTTCTGAAGGACGTTCTTGCAAAAGGTCATAAATCGTTCTCACGCCGTGCAGCAGGCAAGCAAATCATCAAAGGTTTCACTGATGAGGCTCTGGAAGAAGGTCTTGACGAATACCTGAACACGATTGTTCAAGCGGTGTTCACTAATAAAGATTTACCGTTTGAGGAAGTCGCCCGTTCTGCTTACATGGGCGCTCTATATGGTGGTATCTTCGGTGCCGCTGTTGGACCCGTCCGGAAAGGATTCCAGACGCTCAACGAAGTTCTCACGCCTATTGACCCGCTCACGGAGCAGCAGAAAGAGGGCGAGGTCATCCGGAACATTGCGCTTGCTTCCGCCAACCGAGTCATTCGTGACAAATCGAATAAGCTGAAACGCAACAACGCACCACAAGCCGCAGCAGCTTTTGAAGAGGAAATCCGAAAGGTAATGGCCAATCAGGCGGCAGTTGACGAAACAGAGGCCATTGCATCCGAAACAGAGCAGCCGGTCTTGACTACGCCAATGACGGACTCTGACCTCTCCGATGAGATGGCCGATGAGTTTGACGCCGCGCAGCTTGAGATCGAGAAGATGGAGGAGCCTCCTTCGCTTGAGGAAGCTGTTAAACAGGACACAGAGGCAGAAGCTACTGAACAGCCAGTTGAACAGCCAGTTGAACAGCCAGTTGAACAGCCAGTTGAACAACCAGTTGAACAACCGGTCGAACAACCGGTCGAACAGCCAGTTGAACAGCCAGTTGAACAGCCAGTTGAACAACCAGTTGAACAACCGGTCGAACAACCGGTCGAACAGCCAGTTGAACAACCGGTCGAACAGCCAGTTGAAGAGGACGCGGAAGAACCAATTTCCGATGATTTAGCTGCTGAGTTAACAGAAGAATCAGCCGAAGGGCTGGACTTAGATAAGGTCCCCGAAAAAAATATCAAAGAAGCTGTCGAAGAAGTCGAAGCCGCGAAGCCAGAAACTGAAAAGGTTGCGGACGTTCCAGTCGAGAGTGATAATGACCTGAAGGCTAAAGCCGAAGAGCGCATCACTGAGTTGGCCGAATCCGGCATCCCGCTTACTTTATCTTCCGGAGCTTACGGCCTGCCTAAATTGGGTGGGGGCAGCACCGATTTCTGGAAGGCCAAAACAAAACAGTTGGCCGATGACATCAACAAAGCGAAGGCGGATAAAACCAGCCCGCACTTCGTGACTACTGGTGATGCGCTATATGGTGTCTACGGCGTGCAGCCCGAAGAGGTCAACACGCTCGTTAAACCAAAGAACTCTTTCGGCGAACTGCAGACCACGTCTGATGGTGGGGTCCTGTTTAACAACGATCCGGTTGTCGTTGACCATGCGCTGAGTAAGATGAAGCGGCCTTACGTCGTGATTCCGAAAGAATGGAATGGCCCCATTTCGCCAGCATTTGATACAGTGTCGATGAAAGACGGGACTTACCGTATCGTCGCAGTCAAGAAGCCATCCCGCTACCCGAAAGCAGAGCAGACTGGTGAGGTGGAGGCCCCCGAAACGGGTATTAAGAATGCCGCCAAGAAGGTAGAACTGGCTGGTGCGGTTGATATTAGCCAAGAAGCGGACTTTTATCAGGCTGGTTTGTTCCGAGATGGTGATCCAGACAAGACTTATATTCTTGATGGCACCATGAAAGTGTCGGAAGCGCTCGCCAACTTTAATGGGTGGGTCTCTGCGAACAGCCGAAACATTGAGTCCGTTACAGGTGTTGGTAAAAAGTTTAGCTCTTTCATTGACTGGAGCAAAGTAAAAGGAGTTAAGGACAAAGAGCAATTCATTACGGATGTGATGTATGAGTTCATCATTGATACTCATGCCGTCATCGCCACTGCCCCGCTGCAGAAAATCGTTGAGCCCTATATTGTGGATGGCAAGATCCCTGATAGCATGGTTGATGATATTATCGAGGGGATGATTTCTGAAGAAGGCATCAAGAGAGGGTCATTCTACATGCGGTTCATTCAAAAAAGTCTCGACAGCCTCAATGAAGAAGGCGGTCTGCAGATTGGGCGGACGACCTACGAAGGCGCGAACATAACGAAGAACGCAGAAACGGATTCGCAAAAGATCGCGGCCTTCCTTTACCACCTTCTGTCTGGCCGAACCTCCATAACAGGCTCTTCTGATATCTTTAGCCAGAAGCAGATGGTCGCTGACGGTATCATTACAGACGCTAAGAAGTCAAGAAATCGGTCTTCGCTGAAGAAAGGGTGGGACCGCAAGATTATCAAGAAAGCTCTTGAAGAGATCTACGACCATCCGGAGTTCTCTAAGCAGGGGGGCAGGCCCTTCCCAGACTTCCCAAACATCATTCCGAAAGCATCTACCCGCGTTCAGCAGCGCCTCCGTTCCAGTGAGCAGCTGAAAGAGGACCGGCAGATGTCTTCGATTAATGATCTTAGCAACAAGCAGCAGCAACAGATTGGGCAGGACGACGATTCAGTCGATCAGAATGTTAATGCTGCTTTCGACTTTGAGGGTGAGCAACAAGACACTGGACAAGTTGATCTTTCGGACAAGGGACCGAAAGCCCGATACACTGAAATCTTAAATAACATGACGAACAAAGTGACGGGTCATCTCGCCACTTTGAGCGAACCGAAGAGGGTAGAAGCGGACGAAGCGCTCTTCGATTTCGCAGGCGCTGTGTTTGGTGACACCGGTCAGGGTTTGAAAGACTCCGGTGAATATGGAACTGACAATATCCGCAAACTCATTTCTGATGTCCTACACCGTGTTCAAGTCCGAAAGCCATCACCAGCGCTGCAGAGCTATTTCGAAGCGGTCTATGACAAACTACCAGACCCATTCCGCCGTTCGCTGGCGTTGATGGGTCTTGATGTGCCGCAGACGTTGACCACTGAACAAGCACAAGACCTGTTCCTTAAGCGTGTCCATATATCTGAACAATATGAGAACAGAGCACTGAACGAATCCGCTGATGTTGTAGAGAACCGCAGCATTAACAATGAAGCGATTGCCCGATTAGGTCTGGTGGATGGTGATTCGTCGTCTGTCCTCACCGCTCTCCGACGCATCTCAGCAGATGAATCCCACAAAGCGGTGGCGAAGCTTTTGTTGCGTGAAGCCAACAGGTTTAACAATGTTGACTTCCGTATCGAAGACAACCCACAAAGCGGTTACGCTGGTTTATTCGAAGCTAATGAAGATGGTTCACGGTCGGTCACAATTAACATCGCTGGTTTTTATGGCAAAGGGATCGAGTCTGTATTGCTACACGAATATCTGCATGCCGCCACTTTTGACCTTCTTCGCTCGCCCGATCTTAGCAGTAAACAAGCGGCGGCGTTGACACGTTTGAAGAACCTCCGGTCTGAAGTGGAGAAGGTCTACAAAGCTTCTGGCAACACTTCTTCAACAATTGACTACGCACTTTCGAACACTGATGAGTTTGTCGCGATGCTGTTCACTTCGCCGGTGTTTCAGGAAAACGTTCGCTCACTTCCACAGAAAGGTTTCGTTCGCCGTATTATCGACGCAATCAAATCTCTTTTTGGCATCCAGCCGAAGTCTGCGATGTCCCGCGCTTTTGATGATCTGACGGACTTCCTCAATATGGACCGTTCACCGGAACCTGCTGGCATTGAGACACTGGATCAAGCCGCGCTTTTCGGGAAGTCAACGTCCGACATGCGCTCGCAGTTGATAGTTGATAGTAAAAAACAAGAGCTGGAAGACCAAATATCACAAGCTCGCGAGGGGAGATATTCCAGCATTGATGACATTGAGGCAGACGAAGACTTCACGGTTGAGCAGCAGGTCGCTGTAGATGAACTCATTGACGAGACCATTAAATCTGTTGTGCCTGCCGATGTTCCGGTATTCGAATCTACGGACGCCAAAGCAGAGATATTTAAGTCTCGGCCAGACTCGCTGTTCGCGGCTCGCCTAATGCGCGTGAATGGCCGTTTGGTTTCGTCCATTATCCTGAACAGGCCAGCAGCTCAAAAGGCACTCACAGAGGCACACGGCGTCATTACGAATGAGCAGCATGTTAGACAGATGTTGGAGTCTATTTTAAATGAGGAGATCTTCCACGCAGCAGAACTCCGGTCCATCCCCAAAGCGGAGCTTGATAAGCTGGCTGACGAACTGTCATCCTACGATTTAGAACAGGCCATCGACCACTACACCAAAGATTCCGAACTCGCTAACCGCCTGAAGGCTTCTGTCCAGAACGGCGACAGAGTCGTCATGAGACAGGTTGTTGGGGAACTACTTCGGATGAAGGCGCAGCAGCTTACCAGAGGTTACACTACGGAAGAGGATCGCGCATTCTACTTCTCAAATCCTAAGTTCCATCAGGTTATGTTCCGGTTCCTGATGGGTGTGTTTCGCCGCATGGCTGCCGCATACAATCTCAAGAAACAGAATGCAGAGATGGCGCGGATGGTCAACAAACTTTCGACCGAAGTCCGCCTGCTCCGTAGTGGTGTCCTCCGCATTAACCAGCGGATGCAGTTTGATGCGCTTGCCCCTAACAGCGTGGAGACGGAACTTGAAGAGCGCTTCTCCGCCACGATGGAGAAAGGCAAGCTGATTGAGTTCGGGCCGGATACCACTTTCGAAGAAGTCTCGCGGCGTCTACCAATGTTCGAGGAATACGAACTGGCGCTAGGTGCATTCAAAAAAGGTGAATACAAACAGAACAAATGGTTGGGCCGAATCCTGAATGGTAACCTTGACCCGCGAGTGTTAGAGGTCTTTAAGCAGGCTGAAGCTGTGAAGACCGCGATTCCAGACAGAGCCCGATCCATCGCTGATGAAATCCGCAAAATGGTGGAAGCTGATCCGGAACTCGATCATATTCTGTTGGGTGACTTCTTAGGCCGTCCGAACGACACGGAGGTGCCCACGAAGTTTATTGAATATCGCAAGAAAGTCTTTGACACACGATATAAGCGGGTGTCACGTGAGAAAGGCGGCGTTACTCCGTCAGAGCGCGAACTGATCTACGCAGAGGAGGTAGAGGAGAAAGTCAAGATTGAGCACGCCCGCCTCGTCTCTGAAGCGAAGAAGCGCAAAGAGGCCGCCCGTAAAAAACTACTCGCGACACACCCTGAACTTTATAGTAAGTTGTCAGAACTTCGGATGATTCTTGACGGGCTGTCCATCACGATGGCTGAAAAGTTCGACCACTCTGGTGAGCTTCGCGCAGTGATCGACGAGAATCTGGGCATCTACGTTACCAGATCATACAAAGCTTTCATCGAAGAAGGCTACATGGACAAGCTGATTTCTGTGATCGAAGGCCGTAAGGAAGGCAGCGATGAAGTTATGCTTAAGAGGTATGAGAAAGTTTACGAGATATTCGAGCAGACTTACCACGAGAAGTGGGCGATGAACCAGCAAAAAGTAGAGCGAGATAACAATGTTCCTGAAGATCAACGCACGAGCTATGACGAGCTTATCAAAACTTCAAAATACAGTTTGAAGTTGGCTATAGAGGAGAGGGCCGACCCAATCAGAGGAGCAATTCTTGATTACCTCTACTCGCTGGACTCACATTCTCAAATCCGGAAAGGCCGACCAATGGCCCGATCTGTAGCGAAATCTGTCGTTGACCAGATTCGTCAACGTAAGGTTGTCCCTCAACCAATTCGCGAACTGTTAGGCCAGTATGACGACGCTGACGTTCTCGATAACATCCTCCGCTCCGTCACGGTGGTCTCTCGTGCGGCGAGCCGTGAGTCATTCATTCAGAACCTGATTCAGTTGGGCCAACGTTCCGGATTTGTTTACTCTCTGAAGGAAGTGCAGAAGATGCAAAAAAATGGTGACCAGCGTTACCACAGTCTTGTTAACCTCCGCAACGGTGCGACCGTCAGCGACGACGAGATTCAGAATGAGGTGTTATCAGATAAAGTGGAGAACGACTACACGAAGAGTCTTTATTTTTACATCGACAAAGACGCGCACGAAGCTCTGCAGAAGCACATGACCCACCAGACACCGGCTGACCTCTCGTTCGAGCGTCAATGGGTTGAGAACGTGGTGTCTTATTATCGGATGGGTATTGGCCTGTCTCTGGGCGCAAAGACATTAGGCTCGTTAGGCTTCTACCTTCGTAACGTCTTCGGTAACTTAGGTTTCTTCGGGCCTATGCAGGGCGTTATGCCGCACAAGCTGGTCAAGCACTGGAGCCGCGTCATTACCGCGCTCAAAACGCCAAAAGAAGTGGACGAATATGCCGCTGAACTGATGGCGTATAATGTCATACAAGGTGACATCAGAGCGCGATTCACTCAAGAGCTGCTTCAAGGCAGAGTAACTCTGCAGACGCTTAGAGAGGACATTGAGGACACTTCAACCAAGATTCGTAAGCTTAAGAGTAACGCCAAGAAAGCAGGCAAGACCGTTAAAGAAAAGACGAAGCCACTGACCGACCGCCTGCTTGCGCTATCTAATGCAGTGGATACCTTCTACAAGATTGCTTACTTTGAACACGAGCTGGACGTCCTCAAGAAAGCCAGAGCACACGATATCAGTATGGGCATTCCAGCAGGAAGTGGCTACCGGCTTAGTGACCACGAGCTAAAAAAGATGGCTGCTGTAACTGTCCGTAACACATCGCAGTCCTACGTCGATGCATACGAGACGGTTAAATACATGACCAGCAAGTATTCGTTCCTACTGCCTCCATTTATCCGCTTCCGGTTTGACGTTCTTCGAATCCTGTTCGATGGAACGCCAAAGCAGATTCGATCTGAGATCGACAGCGATAACCCGATTATTAAAAAGCGCGGCTACTCCCGTTTGTTTGGGTTCACCAGCATTGTTGGCGGATTCAGTATTGCCGCACCACTTGCTCTTCGAGCGATCTTTGGAATCTCCGACGAAGAGGATGAACTGAACCGTGAGGCTCTTCCGGACTATGCCCGTAACAACACGCTGTTCTACATGGGCGACCACTTTTGGAACTTCACGTTTATGAATCCAGTATCTGGTGGTGGCGCGGATGCAGCACTTCGGATGGTGGAAGATACCATGAGGGGGAAACCGTCTGAGGGTTTCATGAGGGCAATCAAGATGATGGCTTCCGAATACGCAGGCGAACAAATCTTGAATCAGGCTGTTGCCGATGTGGCCTCTAATCAGGACTCCAGAACGGGTGACCCGATCTACGAAGAACACGATGGTGTTAGCGCCATCTACAAAGTCTTCAACTATATCTGGAAAGAAGCCTACGAGCCCCGAAGCCTCACGGCTACGAAACGAATCATAAACGCTGCTATCGGTGACGAAGCTCTGGATGAAAATAGAACGGTGTCATCATTGTTGCTGAACGAGATCAAGCCAACACGTTCAAAAGAGTTTGATGTGAAACGGGCTTTCCAGCAAGTGCTCTCAAAGAAGAGGGACGAACGGAACCGCTTGAGCAGTAAGATCAACCGTCTCAAGTCACGCGGGGCTTTGACGGACGGGGACATTGAGACGATGGCCCGCGAGTTTATTGAAGATCGCAAGCGGATTGATCAGGACATTTCACGATATGTGAAAGCAGCCATGTCTCGTGGCATGAGTTTTCAACAGGTTCGTAACAGCATGAAGTATTACCGCATGTCAAATGACCGTATTGAGGACATTGTCAAAGGGCGTTTCAAGAAACCTGAAGTGTCAGCTACAATGAAAAAGGATCTGCAGGAGATGGGTAGCGTTGGTGTTGAGCGGCTTAATAAGTTGAACAGCATTATGGCTGAGTATAATGTCTACACTCCGCTCCACGAATAGTAACACGTCCGGTAATACTACAACGGCGTAAATTACAAATGCGCCCATTTGCTTGTTTAGGCTCGCTAACAAAAAATTGTCGGCTGTCTCCGCTGGCGCGGCCCATGGACCGCATAAAATCTGGTGTTCTTACGCGGCCCTTTGGTGATATAATTTTTATGCTCATATTATTTTTCTCTTTCCACCACCGAAACCAAAAGTAACGCCCCGTGCTGGGACAATACTAAATCCGCGACCATTTGATGAACCAGTGCTATAACGGAGGGCACCACCGTTACCGTAGCCTTCAGCATGACCTCTACTTCCTACTGTCTCATAAAACATTGGTGGGAGTAAAGACCCACTCGTTCTTTTTAAAACGGGCAAAATTTGGTTTACATTGTTTTTGTTCATTGTAGATTTAGGAATAGTGAGAATAAAGAAAACGAATGGATTTGGGGAACATGGACGCAGCAGGACCAACAGTAGTATAGGTGCAGCTGGTTCATCATACGGTTGCGGGGCGATTCATCTTAAAGAATTTTAAGTGGTAATGATTAAACACCCAAAAGGAAAAGTCACACCAGCACTTTCTGGTTTTGGTGCTGGTTCTAACGCTGGTCTCATTATAGTCGGTTTTGGGTGGGGTTATTGTAAATATAGTGGAAAGTATGTTGGATATTGTGGGACAGAAGAGAATAAGAGAAACAAACGGCGAGGCTCAATTTAATACGGGATGCCCGCTCGAATATGGACTGTTTGGCATTTACTATTGTGGGGGGTGCCCTGAAGCCCCACACGATTTTAGGGTTTACAGAGGTAGCGGCAGAGGATTCATATCATGATGTTGATAGCTAATAATAATAAACACCGTAATACGGGCGCTTGTATTTATACAAGCGGGAGATGTGTTGAACACAAGATGGCCAATAGGGCAATGATGTGCTGCGGAGAGGCATGCGGGAGAGGTAACTTTTACTTTCTTAAAGTGGGCGAAGGCTATGGCGCAAATTAAGAATTCCGTAGCCCATGTAACCGCAGCGGCCAACGCCGCCCCCATGACCATCACCTAGTCCCATTCCTTCGCCAATGCCTAGGCCACCAGCTGAACCATCTAAGAAGTGGAAGGATATACCTGCTCCGAGAGAGCCTTTGCCTGTTGTATTTTTGATTTTCATAGGTTATATGTTACCATAGCCGTAGCCGTAGCCGTAGCCGTAGCCGTAGCCGTTGCCGTTGCCGTTGCCTTTGCCGTCGCCATAACTGTCGCCATCGCCTTTGCCGTAGCCATAGCCTTTGCCGCTGCCGAAGCCGTAGCCGTATCTATTGCCGCGTATATGCCTGCACCGGCCTGTTGTGTTTTTGATTTTCATAATTCACAGTAGCCGTTGCCGTTGCCGTTGCCTCTGCCGCCGCCGCCGCCGCTGCCGTAGCCGTTGCCGTTGCCGTAGCCGTAGCCGCCGCCGCCGCCGTCGCCGTAGCCGCCGCCGCCGCCG
>Ga0208898_1000301_pt1 | contig 39119 bp, 61 predicted proteins | sample VirMetDEL_Mar_4_FD_184513 | JGI IMG/M metagenome (GOLD analysis project Ga0208898, IMG submission 184513) | Aqueous microbial communities from the Delaware River and Bay under freshwater to marine salinity gradient to study organic matter... | ecosystem: Environmental > Aquatic > Marine >... | reverse complement strand
TCTGCGGTAGTTACGGACGCAGTATTTAATTTATTTAATTCAGCCGCCGTCGAGGCAACCGCGGTGCCGTTAATTGACCATGAGCCTTCCGTGAGATCCGGCTCAATTGTAACTTTGCCCGTGCCAGTACCGTTTAACGTGCTTTCAAGGGCTTGAAGACCCGTATTAAGAGTAGTGCCCCATGTGTCGGTTGACGCACCCACGGTCGGGCGAGTGATCGAAATAGCCATGCTAAACTCCTTTTGTGCAAAATATCACACTATGCGGCTTCCGTCCATGTTTCCGCACTTACCGTTTGATCAGTCCAAATCTCCGACCCTGTTGTTTGATCGGTCCAAGTTTCCGCTGTAATCGCTTGCTCCTCCCAGACAAATCTGACCAGCCCATCAAGAACAATCACACCAGCCAAAACATTGTCAGCGCCAAGCACATGCTCTTGCGTTATTGGAGGTTGACCCGCAACAGGCGCAGAGCTTGTTAGATCGTTTGCAACAAAATTATATTTCACCAGCATTGCTGGGGAGCCAAGCACAGGCGCACCCGCTTCAACACCTGTCGGAGTTATAACGTGCGTTTGATTAATGCTTGGGCTTTGGACTTCAACAGCGCCAGCCGTAACGTCAGAAAGCGTTAAAACGTGCGTTTGAGTAATGCTTGGCGAACCAGCAACAGGATTGCCAGCCACAAATCCGTCACCACCCAGAACATGCTCTTGTAGGAACACCACGTTATCAATGACAGGCGCACCCGTTGTGACATCATCACCCGCAAGCGTTTCCTCTTCGGACATTGTAAGATCATCGACGACAGGCGCGGCAGAAGTGATGTCAGAGGCGGTAAGAACGTGGCCCTGATTGATTTGCGTAGAAGCCAACTCTGGCGCTTGTGTGGCTATGTCTGCGCCGCCAAGAACGTGCTCTTGTGTGATTGCAGTCGCCGCCACGCTTGGCTGTCCAGCGACAAGATCAGCCGTTGCTAGAGTTTCCTCTTCGGACATATTACAATCATCAACAACGGGCGCATTTGTTGTGATGCCGTTTGATCCGAAGATGTGCGTTTGAGTAATCGCTGGCGCTTCAGTGACGGGGTTTCCAGTGACGACATCATCGCTTGTCAAAACGTGTGTTTGGTCTATGTCTACACTGTCAACAACGGGCGCTTGTGTTGTAACATCATTTGCAGTCAGCGGCGTGCTTAGAAGCGCTTGCGGTTCACCCAAAACAGGCGCACCCGTTGTAATTGCTGCCGCTGTAAATGTGTGGCTCTGAGTAAATGATGGGCTATCAAGCGCGGGCGATCCCGCCACAAAGCCAGTTGGCGAAAGCGCAACAATCCGCACCATCGCGGCAGAACCGACAGATGGCGCACCCGTGACAAGATTTGCGGAAGCCGCAAAGGTGTGGCTCTGCGTGAGAGACGTGCTTGCCAGTATCGGAGAGCCAGCCGTGACGCCTGTTCCTGATAGAGCATGTGCTTGGGTGAAGGCGGTGCTTGCAGCACTTGGAGCGCCAGCCGTGACGCCCGTGGCGGTAAATACGTGACCCTGCGTAAACGCGGTGCTTGCTACGTTTGGATTTTGCGCGGTAATCGCGCTTGCGGTGAGGCCGTGCTCCTGAGTGATTGTGGGAGAGCCAAGGACGGGGCTTTGCGTCTCAAGGCTACTTGTACTAAAGGTTTCTTCCTCACTCATTGTGCAGTCATTGACAACAGGCGATCCCGTTGTGACGCCATTCGCACCTAATGAGTGGGTCTGCGTGATTGCACTTGAAGCAACAGACGGAGTGCCTGTCGTAATTGCTGTTGCAGTGAGGGTGTGTGTTTGCGTTATTGCGCTTGACGCAACACTTGGCGATCCCGCCGTAATCGCTGTTGCAGTTAGAGCATGTGTCTGCGTGAGTGTAACGCTGGCTACGCTTGGCGCACCTGTTGTGATAGCAGACGCGGTAAGGTCATAAACCTGACTGCCGCTATCCGCGAGTGGGGCAGAAGCAAGAGGCGTGAAACCCAGCATTTAGTTACCTCAAGGCTTTGTGGGCCACACAACATCATCTAAGGACGTGGCGCTTGTTGTTATGTCACGCAATGCTTGTCTGTAAACAGTTTGCTCAGACGTCATCGTGCGGTCTGCCACGGCCCACCAATCTGTTTCAGCCAAGCGGCGGTCACGTTCTGCGCGGAGTAAACGCATGGGTTCCGCTGCGATCAGTTCGTCTTTCTTGCCTGAGACAGTTGCCCATGTAGTACCCCAATCATCAGGGTTGCTGCTTTCGATTGCTGTACCATTGGCGTCTGCGCCAGTTACCTTGCGGAACATCTCATTGAACTCCGCTTCTGTTGTTGGCTCACCACGGAGTACCCACTCTGTGACGCCTAGTTCGCTTAATGCGTTTGCTATTGTTGTCATCGTTTAAACTCCGTTACCTTATTGCTTTAAGGGTTACATGAGGTTGCCTTACAAGGCTATCGCCTGATGCGCCACCGCCATCCCACCAATGGTTTCGATGAAAGTAACCACCATCATAACTGGTGCTGTACGCTCGCGCTTGCCATTTTAATGTTTTTGCCGATGTCCACGATTTTAACTTTGCATTCGCAACGTCATCGGACGCCAATGAACTATCAATTAAGATTGGCACAGATAACGTAGTCAAAACATGCTCGTGTTCATTGACTGTCTGGTAGTTTGCAGCCAAAGTTGTGCGCAATAAGGTTATCTCTGTGCTATCCAAGAAACACCTAAAGTGCGTTATGCTACCGTATCCTGCATAATAAAAATTAAATTGAAACTGATACACGACTGTACCTACACCAGTTGGTGGCGTATAACTTACGCTTGACCCTGTGATGTCAACATAACTTGTTGTTGTTGTTTGCGTAGCATCAACATCACCAAACGTAACTCCATTTACCGTGCGTCCGTCACAAATGCCGTAAATTTCTTCTATGACACTCCCTTGCGCAAAACCTAAATCTGCTGTGTTAGGCACACTACCAGCGGCAGTCTGAATAGTATCGACTTTGATTATGCTGGTCATTGTGCGATTTCCTCTAAGATGATAAACATACCTTTGTAAAACATCATGGAAGCTGTCTCCGCCTGTACTTGCAATGTGTAAGTAGTGGCAGAGGTTGTGCTGGGGCTATTTATCCATGTAAAATTAAAAGGTACAGGAATGTGATTATTAATAGCAGATGCACGATACTGAAGATATTGCGCTGTGTCGCTAAGTTGTGATCCGTTGTAATCTGACAAAGCACTACCGTCACGAACAAGTCTAAACAGGTGGCTTACAGAGGCATTACTATTAGTGCAGTAATATATCCCGCATGTAGTTATCTTTATCTTACTAGATGTGCTTGTAGGTGTAATAGTAGCGGATAGAACATTAGACATGGACTGATCCCCGCCACTTGAAGTAAAATGGGCTGTGCTTTGATTGCTAATTAATTGCACCACAGACCCAGCCAACGGCTTTAGGTTCGGTATCTCAACTTGGCTACCCAAGTTAGGCTGGAGATTATCAACGTAGAGTGTACTCATTGTGCGATCTCCATTAGGGTTATTTCTGATAATGGGATGCTATCGTAACTATAATCACCAGAGTTTTGAAACGTATAACTTCTGTTAACATACCATGTATTCCCAGTATACGCAGAAACTTGTATTTTGTAATTTAGGGATGCCGTTGTTGACGGGCTATCTAAATAGCTAATGCCAAGTGGCGCATGCCTGTATTCGTTTGTGGCTGTAACGTCGTCATATAGAATATATGCCGAAGATGCTTCACCCCTAGCTCCTTCGTTTGTGCCAGTCCCAACAACTGTACTGTTCCTTACTATTCTGCTTCTTGCTTGGTAATATGAAACCCCTATGTGCATTGTGTAGGATACAAGTATCTTGCTAGACGCAGAGGTAGGCGTGATACTTACAGAAAGCCCACTATCGTACCACACATTTCCGCTATCGCCACCGCCAGAAGCAGTGCTGCCAAGTGTTCCCTGCACCACCTGCACCACATGCCCTGCCGCATACAACGTCTGCCCAGACGGGATAATCACCTTATTCGCATTAGCCCCACTAGACGGGCCTTGTAGGTTTTGTACTGTTAATGTCCCTGCCATCTATACCACCGTTAAATTACCGTTTACTGTTAGCGTAGCATTTAGTGTCAATGGACCCGCCGCAAGCGCATTTTCTGAGCTTTCTATAGTAACATTCGTATTCAGTGTTTGCTCATGCACCCGAAAAATGTCACCAGCCGCCGCCGAACCCCCTAAAGTGCCTCTCTCGCCCTTGTACCTTCCACCATTACTCACGGTGTCAGTGTTTGCTGTTTGCAAGACAACATCCAGAGTGTCACCTGTTGCAGCCCCAGAAGTAAGAATGATCTGATTGCCGCCAGACGTTGAAAAATCTGTTGCGTATACTAATTTTACACCATTGAGAAATACGTCTAAAAACTTATCAACAAATCCTATGGTTGTAAAAGTCGTCTGACCTGCCGTACACGTAAAGGTCTGCCTACTCTGTGATAATTGTGGTGTAGGGATATTTCCAATGTAACCTGACATAATTACGCTTTCATAATGTACGCCAAAGCATAGTAAGGCGGTCTGTTTTCGTGACTTGAGCCGCTACCCGTTGAAGCAGTCGATCCTGACATGCTGTGAGTGTGAGCGCCCGTGTTTTCCATGTGGTAATAACCAGCATAAGAGTAGCGCCATATTTCGCCAGCTTGATAATCTATACCACCAATTCTGTTGGATTGAGTGCCCAATATCTTGAGGCTACCTCCGTTCGATCCTCCGTTAAGCCCGTGCCTGTGGTTTCCTGCGCTGGCTGTTGCTAATGTTCCACTTGAGTGTGAGTGACTTGGAAGGTTTGCTGTACTCAGTGTTACACTATCGGAACCGCCTGTCGCATTAGGGGCATACGTCCCACCACTATCAGCATCTGCGTGGACGACGAACTTACCCGTCAGATTTGGCGTTCCATTGTTGCCGTCACACAAATACCAGCCACTTGGAATTGCGCTGATCGAACCGCTCCACATAACAATAACGCCAGTGGGAATGCCTTCTGGTGCAACAGCAAAGGATGGAGTTTGCGCGCCAATATAACCGCTCATTATTCAGCGTCCTCTATTGTAAGCGTCCCAGCCTCAACCTGCCGCAGGATCTCTGCGTAGTGGCGGTTTGCTGGGTCTAGGGGGACAAACATCTCAGTGCCGTCAATGGTGACTTTGACGTTAGATTGATTACCATCTTTGTCGTTGTAATATTGTGCGTTTGTAATTGCTATTTCGTTCATAACTTATAACTCCGCATCTGCTGTAAAGTGAAAACCAATTCCACCCTTGCTTGTAACGTTGTCAGAATAAACAGCAAATCCATTCTCAGACATTGCATGGCTAGTTATTGTGTTATTAACAACAAGAGTTGCACTTTGATAATAATTACATTTTCCAGAATTTCCAGACGTATCATAAACTGTAATTGTGGGTGAAGCTCGCATTTTTACTGCATATGGAACATTATACAACTCTATATATCCTGTGTTTTGAAAGGACTGACTAAGTGTAGAAGAAACAATCCCAACGTTTGTTGCAGTACTGGGGGCGGTACTATCGTTATAAGTTTTATAGTAGTACCTCTGGCACCTCGCCAGTTCATCCCCGTATGACCGATGCTCGAACGGGGTGGCTGTGCTTAAATCGCCAACCTCCAATTGAACGCCTGTGATTTGCCATGTCGCAGATGTGTCTGACACCTGTATGTCAAGGTAATCGTTATTATTTCCATAAACAGCAGATGGAGAGGTTAAGGCATCAAATGTTTTTACAATGCGTTGCCATGTAGTTGTAATAGAAAAGGATTGTTGTGTACCGTCATTTATATCAACAGTCCCAGAATAGGCAGCATTTCCTTTTATGTAAAAAGAAACAGTAAATGAATTAGCAGACAAACGAAAGTGAGAGTTTTCTATTGGTTGTCGAACAAGAACATTTGTTCCAGTTACTTCAAGGCTATTTATAAAACCAGAAGGGCAAGATGAAGATTGTGATGCCGATGTGTGATTAACGCAAACAAACCTATCTAATGTATAGCCATCGCCAGCACTAAAACTTGTCCCCCTCTGCGCAACTTGCATAGCCCCATTGATAATCAAATTCCTGTTCGACAAGGCACCATCGTCATAGACGTTACCTAAGTCTGCTAACTGTCGTGCCTTACTCATCAGGTTTGCTCCAGAATGCTGAGAGCAACGTCCGTTGCGCCAGATGCCGATACCTTGAGTATGTCTGTTGTCTCCATGATAACCTTACCGTCAAGAACACTTAAAGCTGAGTTGGCGGGGATGGGAACAGAGTTGACCAATTCAACGTCTTGGTTGGCTTCGTTATTTGCGCCCGCGCGGTTTGCCGTGTTGCTGCTAAGTGTTACGGTAGCCGTTATCAGAGAGGACGTAGTATTAGCTAAGAGCAAGCCAATGATGATAGTCGTGGTAGAGGACGCAACGGTGTAAATATCATCTAGCGTTGTGACCCCTGCCTTTGTAACTAGTTTGAATGTGTCTGCCATTTTTTATCCTAACGCTATTGCCACGGCGAGAGATGGCCCAACATTTGCCCCTGCCTCTATTCCGTCTAATTTTGTCCCATCTGTTGCAACATCACGACCATCAACGGTGCCTGAGACTGTTATGTTGCCTGTTACGTCAATATCGCCATCGCCACCATCAATAGTTACACCATAAGTTGACCGTAATGTCGCGTTGGTCGAAGCTGAGCCACCATATATAGTGGCCCCTGCACTGTTACTTAAATTGATTAAATTTCTACTGTTTTGAGGCCCGCCGCCAGTGAGTTTTAAGGCTCCGTTTCCACGATATATTGCTTGATTACCCGCTGTTATACCATTCAAGTCTGTGTCTGAATTGAACGTGACTGCACCCGTGAAAGTCCCACCGTCCGTCTGCATAACGTCAACATCTGCGAGAGACACAAACACGGTTGCGGAGCCGCTTAAATTCAGAAGCGACCCCGTGGAGCTTTCAAGTAAATTGCCGGATGTGCGAACCAGCGTAGGCCCACTTGTGAGGTAGGTTCCCTTGCCAATTTCCCAGCTTGAGCCTTCGGTAATGACGTATCTTACAACATCATTATTACTGATGCCGCCATCCGCGAAGGTTTGGTAGCCGTCCTCTGCGCTTCCAAGAGTAATGTTGCCAGTACCCGTATCACTACTAGCAACTTTTATGCGATTGCCGACAACAGGCATGAGTGTCTCCTAATTAAGAAGGATCTGGTATGCCGATTTTGAAGGATGCTAATGTGAATGAGTTCCCGTTAGTCACAGATTGAGACGCCGACAAACTACCAGTTGCAAGCAGCCTTGAGTTTGATGTGTCCAAAATGGCGTAATGTGTTGCCGTGCCAGTGCCGCTGACGCTGCCGTCTGAAATAGCCGACACGGTTACTTCACGACCACCACCAGAACGATCAGCGGGTGAACCGATTGATAGTGAGGTACTGGACCCAAGCGCATATGTAGAATTGCCGCCCGTATATGTGGTTGCTTCCTGCGAAGTAATTGAAATTTTATTTGCCTCGTCTGAAAGGACCGTTAGACCCTCATCAAAAACGCGATCACCTAAACTTGCCATCTAGTAGCTCCTTATTTTGATGCGATGGCCGGAGCCACCAAATTTTGCCTTATCGCTGTCTGCATTAATACCATCAATTGCCTTTTCGTACAACGCAGACCAAACTTGCATTCTGGCGTCTTCGCCTAAGTATGGCGCGCTGTGCATAAGCGTACCGTACAGATAGGCATCTGGAAAATATGTTAGCAGCCAGTTGCTTGTGTTAATGCTATCCAGTGGAACAATTTTTGAGTAATACACCATTTCCAAGGTATATGTTGTATCCGGCGTGGGATACACCTCAATCGTGCCATCCGTTAAAGCGTAGTATTTTGGACGCGCGGCAGTGTTTAATCCGCGCATCCGTTTGTCCATCATCTCGCCCTGACTGACCAACTCCAAGCGGTGTGTGTTGCCGCTCGTAATGCTAAGCCTGATCGGCTCGTAAAAGTCAGTGGGCAGAGTGCTATATTGCGTGTCCAGATCTGCCGTACTGCGCTTTTCCATGCGCCAATGACGCACGCGGCGCGACATGTCTGCCTCTGCCAAGTCAATGAACGTGTCAACAGTTTGCTCTGCCGCCATGTTATTTAGAAAGTTTATAACTTGGTCTTTTAGCTCTGAATAAGTAGACGGCATTACGCACCTTACATGTTATTTGCAGCGTTGCTGACAGCGGCTTTTGCGTCCATCGCCTGCGCGGCAAGGTCAGTCGGCGCTCGTAAACTGAAGCCCGCTGACTTCATGTCGTCAAGAGACAGAGTTTGCTGCGACTTGACGGATGCCATGACTTGCTGAGATACGGTGTTCTGGAACACTTGATAGCGCGCGTCATCCATCAGGAACGGCGTTGCATGAAGCAGAGATGTGTACAGATAAACGTGCGGCGCATCAGTTAAAAGCCAGTTTGTTCCGTCCTCAGCGCCACCCACAAGCGTTGGGATGCGCTGGTAGTAGTCAATGTCCAAGCTGCCTGACGCTGGAGTGGGTGTGACTACAATCTGACGTCCAACGATTGCGAAGAAACGCGGGTTGGCCGCGTCACGGGTGCGCGTTCTGCGGAGCATCGTAAGTTGTTGTGGAGAGATTTGCTCCAAGGGTTCATCCTCCGCGGATGCAACTTGAGCATACACAACTTCCAAAGCATCCGCTGGTAAGGTTGCCCGCCCAGACGTGATGGTAACGCCGGTTGACTGTGTGATCATATCAGCTTGCCGCAAAACGTCGTTTAGCGTGCTTTCCGCGAGGCTGATGAAGTCAGGTATTTTTTGGTCGAGATCGGCGCGGTTCAACCAATCTCCAATTGCAGTTTTCAAGTCTGCATATGTTGCTAGTGCCATGCCTATCTCCTTGACGGCTGTCTATAATGTAGCTTCATTACAGCGTACCTAATCGCGTTCTGAACGCTTGATTATTGCTATCATTCAACCACTTCCTAAATGCCTTTGGGTCGTCGGCAATCCCTTGGCGCTTGAGCTCATAATACACTGAAAGAGGAATTGACGCCACCTTATTCATGTCGCCGTATTTTTGCGGCGCCTCATTGTATTGGCGCTTATTCGCCTCAACAATTGACGTGACGTCTTGTATCTTCTCAATGACGTACTCTCCCTTGTCCGTGACGTGCCAATATTCGGTGACGCCGGTAAGTGGATCGTGGCCAAATAAACGCTTCTTCATGCCTATCTCCAAAGTAACGGGGCGACCGAAGCCGCCCCGCTTAGACTTATGATACGTTGAGGTCTGCCACGACGGCGTGGGCCGCTTCGTTGAGAATTTTTAAGCCAAATTCTGCGATAACCATTGATTTGGAAGCGTCACCGGTTTTGCTGAGCTCTACGTTCTGGATCGGACGCAGGTAGCATACAGATGCATACTCTGGGTCAAGCAGCCACGCATCGCGTTCACGCGAAAAGCGGTTGGCGACCACATTTAGGGTCCCAAAATCAGACATATATACGTCTGCCGCGCCAATGATTGTCGTTGGGCTGTCGCTTGGCGCCATGTAACGCTGAGCCGCGATACCAGCAAACCCTGATACGACCGTCTTGTTGTGTGGTCCTACCATGAGGATGCTTGGCTGACCGCCGGAGACAAATGCTTGCTGCATTGCGTCTTTCAGCATGGCTTCGGTGAAGTCGCGCTGAGTACCGTCTGTGCGGGCGTCAGTACCATTACCAGTCGGAGCCGCGCCGTCGCCTGCGAGGTTGTCGTTGGTCGCAATCCACGCACCAAGGCCACCCGTTTCGCGTGCAGTCGAAGAGTTGCCTGCAACTTGAGCGTTATTATCCGTAAGGGTAGCTTCTATATCCCTTTTGAGCTCTTTTCCGCGTTTTGCGATTTGATAGCTCAATTCGTCGTTGCGGCCGGCAAGGTCTTGCGCGGCAAGGTTGTCAGCGACAATGGTTGTACGACGACGGATGTGCGTGTAGTTGCCGACGCGGGTCGTTGCGGACGTCGCGTCAAAAGACGATACATCGTCCCCATCGATGACGGGCGTTGTGCTTGTTGATGCCAAGCTGTCAGTCTGCCACTCGAAGTATGTGTTGGAAACATTTTCAGATCCGACGTTACTTTGGAATGGAACTTCTTCTGGAGAGATGGACGAAATGATGTCCGCCAAACTCTCACGGATACCTACCGCGCTGTGCGAGGTAAATGTGTTGGTTACGATTGCCATAATGGCCTCCTACAAAAGAGATCTAATTGCAGCCGCGGCGTCATCGACGCGGCCAGTTTGACGTGCGCGCTGGAGCGCTTGCTCTTGAGGGGCTCTGGGTTTCGGCTGAGATCCGCGCGATCCTGACTTCATTGTCTTGGTTTTCGGCCTCGGCTTGGCTTTCGCCTGCGTCGCGCGAGTTTGACCTCGACTGTAAAGCATGGCCTGTCTGGCCAGTTTAACAAGTGATGCATTGGCCAGCCCGCTGACGTCTTCTTCCGTAAATCCCTCTTCCAAGAGAAAATCACGCAATTCTGTCGCCTCTTTTGCCGCGACTTTACTGTCGCGCCATTCGGGTATCAGATCAGGTAAGACTTCGCGTTGCTGATCAACATACTGTGCCTGCATTTGCTGCATGCGCTGTTGCTGTATCTGCGCCATTCTTGCCTGCTCCTGTTGCACCGCCTCAAGCTGAGCTTGCCGCTCAGATTGCTGCTTGCGCCACTGACGTTCTGCTTTCGCTGCCATGGTGGGGTCTGTATCGTACAGCGTGTCCCAGTCTGGCTCTCTTTCTGCCGGTTGCTCCAGCCGTTGCTGCAATGCAGGCAATAGCTGAGCGTATTGTGCCCGCTCACGCTCAAGCTCAGAATACTGTGCCTCATACTGCTTTCGAGTTTCGGCAAGTTCCTGCGTCTTTCGCGTATAATCTTTCTGTCTCAGGTTTCCGCGTCGTAACTCTTCGACTGTAATCTCTTCGCCGTCTACTTCGACTAATGCGCCAAGTATGTCAAAGGATTGGTCGTCCTGTTCTTCAGCTTCCGCTTCAACTTCAAGCTCGCCTTCAGAATATTCCTCATATGAGGCGTCATCTTCCGGCATTTCGGCATCATCGACCTGTTCAGTCGGTTCAGCCTCAAGCGCCTCAGTGGTCTTCGCAGTATCCTCTTCGGGGGCGATCATGGCCCTGATGGCATTTTGTGCAGTGTTCAGATCAATCCCAAGTGGTGACGGGGTGTTGGCTTCTGACATCGTTGTCTCCTATTATGCATCTACTTAACCTTTTTTTCAATAGATGCGTTATCTACCATGGCACGAAGAGCCTGACGCACTGTCTCAACCCCTCGCAGTTTCATGTAGATGCCTTCCCGTACTTCCCCGTCTCCCATTGCTGTGGCTTCAAACTCGACCCAGCAATCCTGTTTGATCTCATCCAGAAAACGGCTGAGATCAGTGTCGCGCAAAAGACGATCAGCCGCGTGGCCGTCGTCAATAATTTGCTGTTTTGACTTAGTCATCAATAGATCCTTTGATGACGTCCGCTTGCGCTCTCATGACTTCGCGGTTAATCGCCAAGTCTGATCGTATCTTCTCGACGTTGAGTTGCGTGCCATATTTAGCTTGCATCTCCTCCGCCTTCACAAAGAGCTCGGCGTCGAGCTCGTCGCGCTTGCGGTCGTCTTCCATGATCATCTTTTCACGTTCAAGCTGCAACTCTGCCGCCTTCTTCTGTATGTCAGCTTGGATCTGTTGGATCTGAACGGCGATGAGTTGCTCGTTGATGTCCGGCTTGTCCTCTTGTGGTGGAGGCTGGAACTGCGCCGGATCTGACCAAAACTGCGACGCATCCTTGAAGCCGGCAAGCTCCGTCATTGCCTTCAACGTGTTCGATAGTTTAGCCATATCGGTAAGCGGATTGACCGGCCCCATAGTGGCCATCGCCTCTTTCTGCATGTCCGCGATCTGGCGCAGCATCATCATGCGCTCGGTGTCGGTGCCGCGGCCAAGCGCGACGTTGATGCTGACATCCATGTCGGCGTTCCAAACGCGCGGATCAATCGGCACAAACTCATTGGACAGCCGAACCATACGTGGCCGGTCTTGATGCGTTGTGATCAGGTGAAGCACGATCTTGTATAACTGCTTCATGCCGGTTTCCGCAAAGATCCGCGCGATAAGCTCTATGTGTTGCTGAGCGGCGCTGACAGTGGCCTGTACAGCCGACGCGGTGGATGACTGCAAGGCGCCGGCATCCAAGCCCGCAGACGCCTTTGAAATGCCCGTGCGGGCCTCTTTGATCTCGTCCATGTATTGCAGAACAGGAAACGCCTGTTGGCCAACGAATGGCATGGACATTGGCTGCACTTGGCCGGCTGCGCGCTGCCGAATGATGGCGCCGACTTCGTTGTTCATAACGTCTTCGATGTTGACCATGCCCTCGACGATTGCAACTCTAGGGTGAATTGACATCGCCAAGCTATCCAATGTGTTGCGCATAATTGAAGACTTGATCCGCTGGATGTCCATCACCGCATCCGCGGTGGACATGCCATAGAAGTCGTGCGCCTCTGGGTCGGGGCAGAACGTCGCAAACGGAACTATCGCGCACGGCTCGTTCATAAGGATCTTGTTGCCGTCGCCGGCGGTGCAGATTTTACGCAACTCCGCGATGCCGTCTTGGTCGTAGTCAACTTTGATGTAGTTTTCGACATAAAGCACCTTCTTCATCGCGGGATCGTGGCGTTCGTTCATCTCGTTATTCAGCGCGCGGTTTCGCGTGGTGCGCTCAATGTTCGTCGCCATGTCTTCATGCGCCGAAGACATTTTCACAACCTCGTCGTAGTCGTAGCCCATCGCCACAAGCTCGGAGACGGTCAAAATGCGCCGGTGCGCAACGTAATCGGCGTCTTCAAGGGACTTCGCCTCGCGCGATATAAGGAACTCTTCGGGCGGCACCGCTTCCAGCTTCACGCGGCCATCTGGGTGCGTATATGTTACGCGCACGGCGTGCATCATGGCGGGCGGTAACATCTCGCCGGTCATGGGGTCCATTGAGGGCTCGCCAAACGGCTCGGAGGCGAGGATGTCAATTTCCGCCGCCGGATCTGACATCAACGCCGCCAGAGCGTTATCGTCGAGCCCCGTGAGGTCGTGTGTCTCGAATTTCGTCTGATCGTCCCAATAACACTTTAGCACGCCCACCTTGCGGATCAGTGCGTCCTTGAACGCGGCGTGCGTATGCAAGAAGCCGTTGTTGTCACGGTTGATGATGTAATTTGCGTACTCGGTCGCCTGTTTCGCCGCGGCAACGTCTTCCGGCCCCTGCGGCGCGTATTCCACCGTGCGGTCGGTGCTATGGAATATCCGCATCAGCGACGGCATGATAGCCTGTACGGTATCCCGCACGTCCATGCTGACCACTTGGCTGCGGCCCTCTTCCTCGTCGCCAAACGGGTCGCCGCGATAATACTCGGTTGCCGTGGCGCGATATGGCGACACCCAATTGTCGGAGTAGTCAATCGCGTCTTCGATTTCCTTGCCGACGATGCCCTGTAGCTCGTCGTCGCCCATTACGTTTGGTTCGAGCTCTTCTTCGAGGGCGCTCACAAGTTGATTTATTTCGTTCTGCATCTTTGCCTCTTAATACTGTGAGCCACGTTGACTGTTTGCGTTTTGACCTATTACAGCGCCAAGTAAACCCGACGCCATAATTGATTGAGCATATGGATCTTTCATAGCTGCAAACCTGCTTCTAATAACTTCGGGATCTGCGGCGGTACGCTCCACAAGCATGACGTTGCTTATGTTTTCTGGCGTGTATTTAAAGTCTTTACTTCCAACGTCGCTCCTCTTTATGCCCTCAATTCTATTGACATATGGAATGTTGGTGTATCCTTTGTCCGTTAGCTCTTTTTTGAATAGAGCAAGACCCTCGTCTAGTCCGACCCCCTTATTATCGGCATATGCGTTCATTGCGTCTATAACGCCCTCTTCAGATAAAACAGTTTTTCCGTCAATTATTTCGGTATTTAGAGGGTCTTCTAAAAATTCCTTATTGATCCCGAAATCTTCAAAGTCTTTTATCTCAAAAGGCTTCTCTGTTCTCACCTTGAGCCCTTGCGTCACGCCGCTGTCTCCATACAGCCCCACCGCATCCCAAACTTCTTTAAGATTTTTATGTCCTGAGACGCCGTGTTTTGCGAAAAACCTGTCTTCCGCCTGCCTTGGCGTGCCAACGTGAACACCCAGACGATCAAACCGCGCACCCTCTGAGGGCGGCATGAGTTTATCGCCTATCATCTTGTTGCTCTTCATAAAGTGATAAGCGTCCTCATACGAGATGTCGTCGCTGGAACGACGTGGCAACAACGCCGCCGGATTGACGTCAAGGGTTTCGTTACGCGATTTTAAATAGCCCAATATGTCTGGCTTGTCTGCATTAATGTATTTATTCATACCCTTTGCGCCAGAGGCTTCCAGAAGCCCCAAGCCAGCGTATCCCAACGCCTTTCCGCGCTCGCCGCGAGCAGAAGCTAGAAGGGCTTCGATGCCAGAAACGCCCGCCATCAAAGCTGGTCTAAGAACAGAGGCAACAGCGGGAAAGGCTCCCATTTCCTCAATGAAGCCAAGCTCAGACTGAGGACGCGCAAACGGACGGCCAAATATGCCTTCGCTGGTGCGGCGCGCCATGTAGGGAGACATGCCAGCCGTGTCCAGAAGGCTTGTAAACCCGCGACGCACCTTCTCGGTAAAGCTCGGAGGCGGCGCGGCTTCAATCGTTCCCTGACGCTGGCGTCTCCATTCATCAAGCTCTCGTAAGCCTTCTTCGACTTGCATCTCGTTCCACGCATCCAAGTCAGCTTGATTAAGCTGAGCTTGCCGTTCAGATTGCTGCGTGCGCCAGTATGGGTCTAGGGTTGCCAAGGTGTTAGTCCTATGTTAACGTCGTGGATTATAACACGATTTGGAGGAAAAGATGAGCGAGGAACTGGAACAAATTCGCCGCAGTATCGAAGCGACGGTAATGATGCTCTGGACGAGCCCAGAGGATCTACCCGAAGAGATCCAAGAGATGATCGATGACACGATTGAGGAAATTAAGGATCTCATTGCGAACTCATAAAACGTCTTAAAAGGCTTGTTGCATACTCGTCGGCACGTTTTTTACCGTGACGCTTGAGGTAGTCGCCATATGTGCTTACTTCGTCCACAAATTGCTGGTCGATGAATTGACGTAAATTTGGGTTGCCCATATACGACTTGACGTCTTTTGGCTGGGCTAAGATTGTTCCAGTCTTTGCCGCTTTAGGTAACGCCGTGTCACGAGCGCCGATTGTATATGGCACTTCAAAGCCAAATGTCATTGACTTTGAACCCTCCTCGCGGGGTAAAAGTGCGTTGTATGACGGGTGATCGTCTGAGATGACAATGTCGGCGCCCTTTTTGGGCGTTGCGAACCTGTATCCTACGCTTGCAGTGTCTGAAAGCATCAAGTCAGGATTTGTCACCGCAAAGCGCGCTGCGGCCACGTCAGGGACGCCAAGCTCGCGCATCTTATTGCTATCGAAAAACTTTATAAACTGAGCGCGCCGTCCGCCCTTTTGATTTGCAAGCCAGTCAGGGAACGTCGGGTCTGCGATGCTTGGCATGTTTTTAACACTTGGAAAACGATCACGTAAAACTTCGTCAATTTTTTTGGCGTTAGCCCTAAAGTTGTTTAAATTTCCACTGGACGAAAGCATATCTCCGTACACTTCCGCCATATGGCGCGAAAAGTCGCCGGATCTTTCACTCATTGGCATATAAGCAAGTATGTTATCTAGATCAGAAACTCCCTTCAACGCATTCGCCTTGGCTTTCATGGGGTTCTTTTCCGACGCCCATGCGCCACGCATAATCTGATCCATATATTCTGGACCCCCGAAGGTAAGCGGGCGGTTTCTCAAAAGATATTCGTTTACTTCGTCAATCATGCGCTGATTAGATGTACGGTCGCCTGTCGCAAAAGACATCGTCTTTCCAAGAAGACTTGCGGGATCAATCACTGAAGGCGGTATAAGCTGGTCTGATAATTGCTGCCCCTTCACAACATAATTATAAGGGGCGTTTTTATGCTTAACCATGGAAAACGGGCTATAGAGCGCAGGATCTTTTGCACGACTAGTACCGGTTCGCGGCGGCGTAAAATAGTCGGACCCTTTGATGACAAAGTCTAATAAGCTGCCTGCGCCACGTATTGCCTGCTCTACCTTACCCATCTAACACTTCCATCTTCTACGTGCCGCCTTGCCACGCTCGCCCGTCCATCCGCTGGAGCGTGCGCAGAACGACTTCTTGCGCGCCGCGTCCTTCTTGGTCTTCGGGTTGGGCGCAGGCGCCTTTAAATTTGAACCAGTCGCGCGGTTGTACTTCGCCCTACCCTTCGCGGTCAATCCTCCGCCTTGCTTAACGGATAGCTTCTCGCCGCGACCCACTGAGAGGCTTGGGCCAGATTTGCGTTTACGCTTTTTTTCTGCCATCTATGCCTCTTCGTCCCAGCTTATGCACTGCCAATCGACAGGCGTGTAAGCTGGAAATATCTGTATCGCGTAATCAAAGCCAGCGCGTATACTGGCAACGCATTGGTCCTCGCTCGGCAACACCGGACCGCCAAATGCAAAGCATTGCGCAGAGGTATTGCAAAGCATCAGGACCGCGGTCCACATTATTTATTTTTCATGCGGCGCTTGGTGGTGGTGCCATATTGCACCTTTTTGCCACTTTTTGCCGCTGCCTTCTTGGCCGCTGCCTTCCCTTTTTTCGTGTATGCGTAATGCTTCCCCGCAACCATAGGCATATGTCGTCTCCTTGTGCAACTCACACACATAATACAGGAATTTCGCGCAAAATAAACCCCGCGCGGGCGTCGAGCATACCCGCGCGGGGGAGACGTGAAGGAAAACACGCCGTCTGCGGCCATGGGGAGGAACGCCGCTGCCAAAAGAGTACCACAGAGTTTGCGAAAAACTAAGTGGACTTTTTTGCAAACTTTTTCTAAACCACGCTCAAACCACGACGCAGCGGCTTATTCCAAGATCCCGCGGCGCTCGTTCCAAACGCCATGGTCGTGTGATCATTCGCAAGCGACAACGCCACCGCATCCGCCCTGTCAGGCGACGCAACGCCGCGCTTCTTCATGCTATCCTTGCTCTCGACTTGCAGCTTGCCCGCGCTGGTAAAGTGGTACCGCGGCGCCGCAAGCTCCGCATACAGCGCATCGTCGCGCGGCAGTGACACGTCCATGCCTTCGAGATACATCTTCATCTTAAACCAGATCTCCGCGCGCAAGTTCAAATACGTGTCCTTCGCCATGGCGCGCTCCGACACGTTCAAACCACGCGCCGGCAGGCCAAGCTCGCGCAAGCGGTCGAGCACTCCAGCGCCAAAGCCATTGCTATCCACGATGATCTCCGCCGGCCGCTTACTCGGCGGCATGGCATCATACTCCGCCTTCACGGCGCCCGTAAGCTGCATCAGGTCCAAGTTGCGCCACACAGTCAGCGGATGTATCACCGGCCCCTGACGCTTGCATAAAACGCTGGCATCGCCGCCCTGACGCGCGACGTCCAAGCCCCATATGGCAATCGTGTCCTCATGCACCTTGATGTCGTTGGCCATGGCATGCTCAATAAGCGAAACAGGTATCACCGTGTCCTCTTCTGACGGGGGGAAGTTGCCCAAGACGCGCACATGATAGGCGGGGCTGTCTTCCCCGTACCGACGCCTCATATCCTCTACGAAATCCTCGCTCACACGCGGGCTATCCACGCAAGACACATGCATCGTGTACCAGTCGTCACGTAGGCGATTGTGCGTGTCGTAAAAGAAACCCGTATTCCGCGTGGGGTTGCCGGTCAGGATCGTCGTCGCAGAGTGGCCAGACATACTGCCAGACGCGGCCTCGAAGACGCTGGAGGGGATACCGCTGGCCTCGTCGGCAATCAAAAGCACCGAAGGCGAGTGAACCCCAGCGAGCGCCTCCGGCTGCTCCGCGCGCGACGTGCGGCACGATATAAACGTGCTCTCTGGGTGGCTCTTCAACTCAATCCGATCAGACTTGAGCTCCAGCAAATTGTCAAAGGGCGGCTTCAGCCGCTTGGCGACATTTTTCATCTCAGCGAAGCAGGCGTCGAAAAGCTGGGACGACGTGGGGGCGGTCACAACGGTCTTGCTCGGCACGCGCATCAGAACGTGCCATACAGCCGCCAAAGCGACCGCCGTGGACTTCCCGACGCCGTGGCCAGAACGCACGCTGACACGCCGTATCGCGGGGGCTGCGACGGCGTCGAGGAGCTCAACTTGCCACTCGTCCGGCTCAATGCCGGCTACCTCGCGGGCGAAGGCAACGGGGTCGTCGCGGTAGCGCGCCATTAACTTGATAAACGGGTTTTCTTGGGGCTGGGTCATGTTAACACCTGTTTACGGAAAAAGGGGGCGGGGAGGCGTGGGGAGGTCCTTTGCATTTGCACCGGTCCGCGCTGAGCAAAGGGGGGGTCAAAAACGCGCTTTTTCTGCGCCGCAGCACAAAAATCGGCCAAAATTAACATAATACCGCGCAAAAGGCCGATAATACGTATTATGTTAAGTGCAGATCGTTTAAAATCAATCACTTAGCAGATCCACCTCGTTGCTGCGCCTGCACTCTCGCCTTAAACGTGCATTTTGCGTTGACTTTTGCTGCATCTGCGAGCACGCGCGCGCCCGCGTGCGTGAGTGCGTTCCGATGCGTATTTTCGCGCTCAATCGTCATCCTCGAACACTTCGCCCTCTATCACGTCGCCAAGCAACTGCGCAGCCTGCGCATGCAAGTCGTTCACGCTGATGTTGATTGCCACGTCACGCTGTCTCGTATCGTACTGCGCGTTCAGCTTGCTCGCCATCCACTTGTCCGTGTCCACTTGCAAGCGCGCCACGTTGACGTTGTCACGTTCAGCAAGCTGCGCCGTCTCCAGCGCACGCTCAGCGTAAAAGTGGCCAGCCTCAAGTTGCGCAGCCTGATAGCGTCCACGCCGCCCGTCGCTTGCGTCAAGCCACTTCGCCCACAACTTATGACCTATGTTGAAGTCACGCTTGATTGATGCCAGCGACACGCCGCTTGCGATGCGCTCGAAGATCTCGTCCTCTCCGAGCTTTTCCAGCGCCATAATCTTTGCCTTGCCGACCTCACCCACCACTGACCATCTCCCCCGCCAGCGCAGCGTACCCGCACATGTCGATCCAGTTATCCATCTTCTGCGGTGACGCGCGTGACCTGCTTACCTTCAGCAACACCATCATCGCACAGACGTCCGCCTCGCTCACAGGCTGACCGAGGTAAGTTGACCACATGCTCGCAATCCTTCCAAAGCTCTCCTTCGCCTCGCCGTAGTCGTTGTTGCGATCATGCGTCGTGATGTCTGCCGCCTTCTCAAGTAACTCTGTCCTGTACATCCTTCTCTCCTTCACCATGGTATCTCGTCATTGATGTCACGGCTATGCTCTTCGCCGTTGCGAATTATACTCTTCACATGCGCTTTCGGGAAGGCACTGAATGCCTCGTCCAGAAACCGCGCGCTGAAGTCAGCGCAGAGCACCCTTGCCGCGTCGCTGAAGCTGTACACGATCCACTCTGGATACTTTTGCCGCAGCGACGCCCAGCCGTCGAGTGCGATGCACACGATGCGCCCGTCGTCCATCTCCATGCAGTATGCATCCTCATGCAGCGGATGATGCCCCGCGTCCAACGCAGCCTTCTCCAGCACGTCCCACGCTCTCAGAAGCTGCGTTGCGATGTCATGCGTCCGCTTCACGTCGTTTGCGTCCACCGCCTCACCCAGCGCCTCGTATGCCGCCTCAAAGCGGCCAGCGAGATCCGGAGCCACAAGTGACTGCAACCTATCGCCCCACTTACTCGTCTTCTCCCGCGCCTTCTCGTCGAGCGGTTTAAGCTGACCCCAGACTGCCGCCTTAATGACCTGCGCCTGATCGTCCACCCGCCCCATTGCGTCCCGCCCCCTCTGCTTTGCTTGCGTCGCGGTAACCCTTTTCTTTCTGATAGCCATGGTAATGATCCTCCTCCTTCCACAGTTCGTTTCCACCTAGTCCACAGTTACCACCACAGTTGCATATATATATGCAACAACTGTGGTGGAACTGAAAGTGGCCTCTTTTACCACAGTTCCGCAGTCTTCCACAGTTGAACTGTGGTAACTGTGGAACGTCCCACTCAGTGCTCCATCTCATCCTTGGCCCACTTTATTTGCTCTAGCATGGCATCACCCAGCAACGCCGCCTGCATGACGATGTCCTTGCACATCTCCAGAGTGAGCTCCGCCTGCTTCCGTCCGTACTGGTCAAAGTTTGACGGCAAATGCGCCTGCGCCCACATGATGCGCGCCATCCCATCCTCCTCGTCCCACACGATCTTGCCGATCAGAGGCGCGTTTTGAAGGCGCTCCATGTCTGGCCACTCTTCGACGTCAATGTCCACCGCCATCACTTGAGCTCCTTAAATGTAGATATGTTCCAATACGCCACTGGCTCCATGTCCTGTGGGTCGTTGCGGTTATTATGCCCGCCCCAATCCCACCTGACGCTTACGTTTTCCTCCGGCGGTATCCTACATATTCCCTTGGCGTCGTTCCACTGCACGACGAAGAAACACGGCAAACCGGTCGCCGCCGTTAAGTTATGCGCCGACTGTATTTTATGCATCCCCAGCATCATCGTGTCGTAGTGGTACATATTGACCTTTCGCCGCCGCATTTCGAAGAAGCCCACGCCCCTGCCGCCTCTCGTAGCAAAGTAGTCGAGGTGCAGCTTGATCGGCATTTTATACATCAGCAAGTCGTGACGCTCCGCCAGATAATCCGCCAGCGCCTGTTCGTTTTTACGGTCCTCTTCGCTTTCGTATATTGGCCTAGTCATTTAGCTGCGCCTCAAGTTCCTCGATCCGTCGCCGCATACGTTTTCCGTGCGCCGCTAAATGCTTTGTCACTTCCCATAAACCAATTATGTGCAGGGAAGCCTCGCGCGGCCAATAGTTAAGCCCATGCCCTTCCCCATATAAGCTATCGACGCCGTCCGCGACTTCCAAGCTGTCATCAAACAGCCTTACGCGCCCATACCAATACTCGAAATCTTTTGACATCACCCTATCTCCGTTCCACTGATCCATTCACCCACGACGACGCACTGCACGTCGCGCCCCGCACGTTTATCCGGCCACTCCTCCACGCTGAGCACGTTTGTCTCGACCCACTTGGCGAGTATCGCCTTTGCCCGCGCCTTTTCGTTTTTCTTGGCCACGTCAAGATCAAGCTGCACCGCCACCGCGTTGCCCGCCCAGTGCTTGGCGCGTGCATCCAACCGATACGGCTCCTCCCGTGACGCCGCCGCCCCGATCAGGCGCTGCACCTCCTGCGCGTCACGGGCGCTTACACCGTCGAATAAGTCGGGCATTTTAAACGGAATGCACACACCCACATATTCCCCGTTTGGTAGCTCCACGCCGTGCATACGTCGATACAGAGCCTTCGCGGCCGGAGGCGCCAAGTTGGACTTGCCGTCGTCCACACGGAATATGCCGAGGCTTTCGAGCTCGTTCACGCCCAGCTTCAGTGCGTCTTCTTGGCTGACCTTATTGATGATGCGCGCCGCACGCGCCGCCCCGATCAGCGAACCTGCGCCGCGGACGCTGTCGATTGTCGCGTCCTCGCCGTTTGACTTGCGTATGTGATGCGTTAGCACCACCGCCGCGTCGGTCTGGTCCGCGATCCACCGCGCCTGCGCCACGGCCGCGTTCATGGCGACGTTATCGTTTTCGTTGATGTCGTTGAACCCGACCCACGGGTCCAACATCACCAAGCCGATTTTGTTTTGCTTGATCCGCTCAATCATTTTCTCGGCAAGCTGGTCATTTGTCACGATGCCGTCGCGCGTTTGCTTGGCAAACTGTATCATCAGGTCGCGGCCCGCGTCTAGGAACAGGCGCCCGCGCAGTTCCTCTGGCTTGATGTTGTAGTGGATCATGATTGCCGCGAACCGTCGCTGCATTTCCTCGTAGGGATCTTCCCCGTTGATCACCCACACGTTGACCTGTTCATGCACCGGCTCCTCTAGCAGCGGACGGCAGAGGCATATGCTCGTCGCCTCCACGTTCTGCATGGACGTCTTTCCGGCGCCGCCCTGCGATGCCACGACGCTGACGTATCCGCGGATGTAGTGCGCGCCGTAGATCCAGCGCCGACGTGGGATGCTTGCCGGATCAACTGGCTCGTATGGCGTCGGCCAATTCATCTCCGCCTCCGCCGCCTCTTGCTGCGCTTGCTCGACCGGCTTGGCCAAGGATAGCGCCTCCCGCAGCTTCTCTTCACCGGCTTCGCGTAGGTAGTCGTTTGCGTCGGCGACGTTCTCCACGCCGAGCTCGTTGAAGCGCACGACGTAAACCGACGTGCTCCCGTCGCCGCGTATGACGTCGGCCACCTTGTCCACGTCGAGGTCAGGGTCCGCGCAGATCGTCACGTCGGACGCCCGTGGCGCGTTGTACGTGGCCATGCCGGCCTTGCCGAAGGTGCACACGATTGTCGCCTCCGCGTGCCCCTGCACCGCCTGCTTTACGCTGAGCGCATCCTCTGGCCCCTCGACCAAGATGATGGCGCCCCCGTCGTGCTCGTCGCCGATCCTCATTGAGTTGCCGGCGATCACGCCGCGTGAGTATTTCGTGATGCCTCTGTGCTCGCGCTTGTTTCCCTCCGCCGTGATGAGCACTGCCTGTATGCCCTGCACCTCTCCGGCTTCATCCAGCGCGGGAAAGAGTATCGCTGGCCCGTCGTATACGTTTGGGCTGAACCTTGCGGCGCCCACCGCGGCAGACGCGCGCAAGCCGCGATTGTTTAGGTAAAGTAATGCAGGACGCACTGCGTCCTTACTTTCTCTAGAAATCGGGACACCTCCCTCCCACGCCTTGCGCGCCTTGTCGATCTTGTCCTTGCGCGTTTCCTCGTCGCGTGTGAGCATTTCCTTGCTGGCCAGCTTGCCTATGAGACGGTCAAACTCGCTGGCCGTGAATGGCTTTGCGTCGCTGTCTTCGAGCACCTTGGGGTTTTCCCCGCCGCGCTTGAAGCCGCTGCCGATTGTGGCTTTGATTTCGATGTCGTGCAGCCCGACCTGCTTTGCCGCTGCGTGCAGATCTATGATGGCCGCGTCTATGTTTGACGGCGCCAAGTGCGCGTGGCGCCCCAGCGTGTACGCCGCCTTGTTGAGCATTTCGTTGCGCCCGCCTTTTATGGTTGTGAGCATTTCGCTGACGGTGCTTTCACGCACTTTGCTGAAGTATGCCTCGCTCATTCTTCTCTCTCCGTTGGCTGTTTATACGGCGCCGGACGCCTGCTACGAGCACATGTCCGGCGCCGCCCTGCCTTACCTAAAAGCCAAAGTTATCGTCACTGGACGCTGGCGCCGCGGGCGCTGGTGCTGGTGCAGGCGCTGCGACGGGCTCGCCCGTAGGCTTATTGATCCAAGTGCGGATGTTAAAGCCGACGTCGTAAGACGTGCCCTTGCCGACGACGACAGGCGTAGAGCTTGTGATCTGCACCACTGGCACCATGCCCTGCGTAAACTCTGGCGCCTGTTCCGCCTTGTTGTACAGCTTGGCGATAAACTGACCCAAGCCAAAGCTGTTGCCACTCATGGACGCCTCGCGCCCGTCACTGAGCCAGCATTTCACCTCGAAACCATTCTTGTGGCTATCGCTTGGCTTGGCAATTTGCTGGCTTGGGCTTGGCCACGGCACCCAATCCCGCACGCCGACGTCGATATGCAGCCACCCGAACACGACCTCCTTAATGTCGATGGCGAAGCCGCGGTCCATGTCGATGGCGACGTCAACGCCGTCGTCCTTATAGTACCAGCGGTTTTGTGGTAAGTTTGAGCGAATGAAAAGCTCGCCGCCCGTGTTGTCACTTCCGAAAGATATTGGCATGTTTGTCTCCTTGACTAAGTTGCCGAAAATTTGAACGCATAGGGCGGGATTTGCAGCGTCTGTAGTTCGCCGTAGTCATAGCCCCACACGCCCGTGTGTTGCGCCGTGGCATACGCCGCCAGCGCGTACTCGACCGCATGATGCCCTTCCTCAAGGGACAAGAGGTCCAGTTCGTATACGCCCACTTTGTAGGGCGCTTTCTTTTGCACCGCGATGAAGATGAAGCGGTCTATTTCATGGCCGTCAAAGGCCATGCATCTGCGGTAAAATTGATCCTGTATGTGATAGCCAAAGTTCGCCGCCTGCTTCGCAAAGCCCGCCGGTGAGCTATCGATGGTCGTCTTGACGTCGATCAGCGCCGCGATGTCCTTGCGCCATGCGTCTGGCCGGCAGCGCATGTTGACGTTGGTGTTCGCGTCGATTGCAAACACGCTGGCTTCGCAGACCAAGTCGCCGCTGAGCAACGCCGCCGCCGCGGCATTTGCGCGCACGGCGTCCGCCATATTCTTGGCCAAGGCGTAATCGCTTTCGGTCAACAGTATTGCGCCCGCCGCGTCCGCTTCGTCCTTGGCGTCGGTCCACGCCTTACCCCTGCGCGTTTCTGGTCCGCACCAAACGGTGTTGCTGCGGTGCGGCTCCAAGATCAGAGTGTGCGTGGCGCTGCCTACGTCTAAGGCTGGGCTTGGCTGGTACTCGCCGTACTTGAAGTCGGCCAAACTTTCCATGGCGATCTTCTTGGCGCCTGACGCGCTCAGCGATGGGTCGAGGTGATACTCCTCGTTTGACATGTCATAGACGACCGTCATTGCGTTCCTCCTCCGTATAGCGCGATAAGCAGAGCCTCCGCGCGGTGTTCATCTTTCTTGCGCTTCAGCCTTTCCGCTTGCTTTGGAAACCACTGCACCGCCAGACGTCTTGCCGCGTCCTTATCCTTGGGTAAGTTCATAGACCGCTTCCACGTTGACGGTGTCACAATCGTGTAGGGTATACTCGACAGTGCCACGGCTGCGACGATCTGTCCATATGCAAAGCCCAGCTTAAAGGTGCTTGACACGCCCTGCTTGGGCATCGCTTGCTGCTTTTCGATGTAGACGTGATCGACGGTGCCTGCGCTGTTAAGGATTGCGGCAAGCTCATGCACGTCAACGCCGCCCTCGTCAAACGTGGGCAGGTCGTGCACTTCGGACCAGTCGCCTTTCATCAGCGCCACGCCGCCTGTGCGGTATCCGCAATCAATACCGACGATCATCGAAGCTGTACCCCGCGTCTGAGAGTAAATCTTTGAGAGCCAATTCGACCAGTAATGACATACTCATGCGGCTTGTCTCGCTGTACTTCTGAAGCGCCTCGTATACGTCCTCGCGTATGCGTGGACCAATCTGCTTTAAATCTTGCATGGTAGATCTCCTTTAGCACCGTGTTAACGTAGTGTTGGCGGATAAGCAAGGGGCGCCGTAGCGCCCCGTGTTGATTATACTTTGCCGATTGCTTCGATGGCTGCCTTGGCGCTGTTGTAGCGGATCCACTGGTCGCCGAAGCCAAGCGGAAAGCGAAGATACCACTCTTTAGAGCCACCGCCGCTCTCTCTGCCGCCGACAAGTTCAAAGTTGTACCAGCCGTTTCCGACGGTTCCAGTCCAATGACCATTACCTTTTTTGCTAATCTCATCAATTCTACCGCAAAGTGCGATGCGGTTGTTGACGTAGGTGATTGGGCCTTTTTGAGTAATCGTTGTCATTTTTCTCTCCTTTGTTCCTTCCCCATCTTGTTAACAAATAGTTAACACATATGCAAGCCCCTTCGAGCACTTTTTTTGAAAAAGTTTTTATGGTAAAAAGGATAAAAGAGAGGCGCATATGATTGACATGATAGAACCTGTTTTACGTTGGCTAATTGCGCCTCTCGTAGCGTTTGTCTGGTATTTATTTAACCGCACCAACAAGAACACGACCGACGTTGCCGTGTTGAACGCCAAGCTCGAAGCGCAGAGCCGTAATTTCGACGAAATGCGCGACACGATCAAAGCAATATTTAAAAAGCTCGACAGCATAGAGCACTCACTGCGTAAGTAGATATGATTGACCCATTCACCGCTTTAGCCGGCATAAAAGCAGCCGTATCCGCGGGTAAGGAGCTCGTTTCTGTGACTAAGCAGATCGGCGAGTTTTTCGATGGCGTCGATGACCTGCGCAACAAGCACACAAAGAAAAAGAACAGCGTCTTTAGCACTGGCGACGAAAATGCGATGGAGACGTTTGTACAACTTCAGCGTGCAAAAGACGCCGAGGAAGAGCTACGTCAAATTGTAATCGCCACCCGTGGATTTTCCGCTTGGGGCGAGCTCCAAGAGATCCGCGCGCGCGTCCGGCGTGAGCGCAAGGAGCGCGAAGCAGCGGAGAAGCTGAAGCGTCAACAGCGGCTGGAGGCTATCGTGATCTTCGGTGGATCTATTGCAGTGGTTGGATTGTTGACGGGCATCATTGTGGTCGTCATTATGGGTTTGCAGGGAAAGATATGATGCTTGATCCAGTTGGCAATCTCCCCTTCGCCATAACGCCTGAGAGAGCGCGCGAGAGCATAGAGAACCATCAGGCGCAGCAACGTGTGCAGGTAGAGCATTTACGCGCCCACAAGCTCGCCAAGGCGCTGGAGCGCGCACAACTTGATTTAATGTTGTCATATGATAGGTTTGGAGCGCACAATACTGGGCTGCAACCGCAGGGTCAGATTGTGGATATGGAGGTATGATATGGTACAAATTACTGCGAGCTACATTGATAGCCTTCGCATTCTACCCCGCGCAATGATGTTAGCGGTGACTGTGCTCACCTATCAGGCGGTGCACTGGTTTATGGCTTTGCCCGATCCATCCGTAGCACAATCAGGGCTTGTATCAGTTTGCATGGGCGCACTTACAGGTTGCTTCGGCATTTGGATGGGCAAAGAAAGCAAAACAACGGTTACATCCGATAAGGTTGTGCACGAAGAAAAATATGATAAGCGTTGAGGTCGAGCTATGATTACACTTATTGGAAGCCTTATAGGCTTTGGCACATCATTTTTGCCAGAAATTTTGAACTATTTCAAAGCGGGTCAAGAGCACAAACACAATCTTGAGCGCATGAAACTTGAAATGGATATGATGGCAAAACGTAACGAGTTGCAGCTTAATATCTTAGACAAGCAGGCAGACATAAAAGAAACGGAAGGCTTGTACAAACATGACAGTATGGACGCTGGGTGGTTTATTAACGGACTTAGAGGTTCTGTCCGTCCTGTCATCACTTACGTGTTTTTTGGCCTTTTCGTGGCCATCAAGGTGACGGCTTTGATTGCTCTGATGAATAATGGAAATGACTTGGGGCGCTCCCTTTCGTTGATATGGGATGACGCTAGCTCTGGCCTCTTTGCTTGCATAGTGTCGTTCTGGTTTGGGGGTCGTAGCGTATCAAAATATATGAAAGGTAAGTTGTAAAATGGGTTTTAAGTTTGGCAAACGCTCGCTGGAGCGGCTGGAGGGCGTGCACGAGGATCTTGTGCGCGTTATGAAGACTGCGATTGACTGGAGCGACGACGTTGACTGGTGCATCATCGAAGGCATGCGTACCGTCGAGCGCCAGAAGGAGCTCCTCGCCAAAGGCGCCTCGACCACCATGCGCTCGCGGCACCTGACCGGACACGCCATAGACATGGCGCCATACGTTGACGGGGCGATACGCTGGGACTGGCCGCTGTATCATAAGATCGCGCCAATCATTAAGGAAGCCGCTGACCATGAGAAAGTCAAAATTGAGTGGGGCGGCGACTGGCGGAAATTTCCAGACGGCCCGCATTGGCAGCTTCCGTGGAAAGATTATCCGTAGTGCTCGTTCCAGTGAAGGATGCGGTGACAGTTTGCGCATAGGCAGACGCACTTTGTCTCCGCCTCCTTGACCGCCGTATTGTACTGCCCGCCCTGCACAAGTTGATAGACGGCACGGTTTTCTGGGTCATCTTTGTTTATGTGATGAAAGTCCAGCGCAGCGGGGTGGCTGAAGCCGCAGTCGTTGCACGCCTGTTGAGCTTTCCACTCAATCCACTCTTTCTTTTGTCTCTTTCTGCGTTGCCTGTTCTTGGCGATAACTTTTTCTTTGTTTCTTTGATACCACTTTGATCCGTACGCTTTGGCGTACGCAACGCGCTTTTGTTTATCTTTGTATGGCAAAAAACTTCCCACTTTGGCTGCGGGAAGTTTATCACTTTTTACAGATACTTAAAACCAAGTTTTAATTTTATTATGCAGGGGCTTGGTTCTGCGCGGTCTGTTCTTACAATTGTTATTACGCTCGTATTGCTTGGCTTTCTTCATAAGCTCGTAGCGACGGTGTCCACCTGACCGCTTGTAAAAGTCGGTCGCTCTTTCCCTGCACCGTTCAGCGTCCTCAAGCATGAGCAAGCGTAGCTCGTCCTCTGTCATATCTTCACGCCGTCTTGTCTCAGCGTGTTGACGAACTTCTTGAGTTCCTCACGGGCGTGCCAGAGATCCTGTTGCACGTTTGGGTGCTTGTCGAGCCGGAAGCTCTCGTCTTGTAGCCGATCCACCATTCGAGATAGAAACTCCAGATGGGCCTTGTCTGCGGGTGTTATTTCCATTGCATTCCCTTTCCGCGTAAATACGCATGTAACATTCGGCACACATTGTATCATAGTCAGATTTTATTAGAGCATCCCTATCGCAGTACACACATTTCTCAGTCATTGTTCTTCGTCCTTATTTCCTCGGAAAGTTATATCTTTTATTAAAGCAAAATCCGTTCCTTTCCTTCTTGACACTATCGCACTGTCAGAATGTACAACTTTAACATTCTTGAAGTTTCCAATTATATCTTTAATAATTTCCGTTTCTTGTTTAAATTTTTCGCCGATTTGCCCAATCAAAATTACATCTTTTGGGACTTCTATATCAATAAGCATAACTGCCCTTAATTTAGTCATGGTCTTGCCCTCGGTCTAATTGCGGATGAAACAACATCAGTCTCCACGCAGGTCATAAAGATGTCATTGCCGTAGAGCTTGACGATATGGTCATAGATCGGATCAGCTAGACCTTGATCCATTACTTGCTGGCAATGGCTCTCTGAAGCGTAGACGATGGATGCGAGCGGCGCTGCATTGAATGACGCCATTTCGTAGTCGATCATCAGAACGGTAAAGAACTCAATCATTGAAACCCCCAATCAATCTTTACATGGATATGAACGTCAATGCGCTCTGGAATGCTTGAGTTCCTTTTGATTAGGATATTTTCTTTTCCCATTTCAGCAAAGAAACTTTCGTATGGGACATCAAAGTACTTAGCAAATTCTTTTACTTTTGCGGCAGGGGGGTTTTTGACAACCCCTCTTTCATATTTGGAATAGCTTGCCTGATCTAACCCCAAATCCTGACACAGTGCTATTTGCGTGATGCCCCTTTCTTCCCGAACTTTTCGTAAGATTTTGCCGTTGAATTTTTCGGTCATCATAGCCACCACCCCGCGCTGATACCTGTTACGAAAATCATTGCCATAAGTATGACGATGGTGAAGATGATCCAGTCTTGCTTGTCGATATTCATTTGCCCTCCTCCCAAGGTGCGCGGTCCAGTGTGACCTTCATGTTTTGCTGATGTTTTTTCGCGCTGCCCAACGCGACCTTCGTGTTGAAGTCAACGCGCCGCGCTGCGGCTGAACGCTCGTAAATTTTTACTGAGCTACGCTTGGCGGGATACGGCCGGCCATACAGCAAAGTGTCCAATTCTTCGAGGGTGTCGGCGTTGACCGACAGCCTCTCGTTTGTGCCAGATTGAATAAATTCTGCGCAGAAGCGTTTCATTATGCTGGCTCCCATGTTTTAATTTCTTCAAGCCATGTCATTGCTTCATTGTAAGCAACAAGCTGATAATCAGCGGCAAGAAAACTTGTTGTAAGGTCATTTTCCTTGCAGACATCGTAGTACCCCTGCATTTTGTTACAAATTTTGTCGAAAGATATTAATGCTTCTTTCTCGTTGCCAAAAGTGCGAACTGAGTAACAATTACCTTTTTGGTTAAAGGCTCTGATTTCGTATGTGTTTGACATTTTTCTCTCCATTCCTGATACCCCCTGTTAACATGTGGTGAACAGGCGGTCAACAAAAAAATGGCCCCGCTCGAAAGCAGGGCCAGTTCAACAGGGAGGAGAAGTAAAAGAACAACCTTCTACACCAATAGCTTTACACATACTTCACAAGAAGCACAATAATGTTTAAAACAAGTTAACGTAATATTTTAAGGAGGATACGATGGGTGAAGACCAGTACAGAGAGCTCATTGACAAGCTGAAGCGCCCGCATCGCGTGATGAACCAGAACGCGCTTCACCGCGCGTGCGAGGAAGCCGCCATACTCATAGAGCAAATGGAGATGCGGATTAAGGAGTTGCAGACGTCGCCTAGTAAGAAGGCATCCCCAAAGCGCGCATGAGTTGCTGCGTGGGGCTCAGCCTTTCGTCTTGCTGGGCCTGAGTTATACCTAAGCTCATTGCGCCCCTTTGGACCGCCTCTGCGGCGCTTTGACTGCCTAATTGCGCGCGCTCTATGGCCGGCGCCAAAGACTGCAAGCGCGACGCCTGTAGCAGCAATTGCTCCGGCGTCAGACGTTGCGTCAAGACAGGCGCCATCTCCTCTGTCAGCCGCTCTATGCGCTGCGACTGGCGCGTGCCGCCAACCAGCGCCTCTGTCGCCTTTCTAGCCCCGACCGTAAGAGGGCCTTGCTCTCCGACTTCTTCCGCCAAAGACTTGCCGGTGATTTCTTTGAGACGCTCCATTACGACTTGACGATTAAACGTCGCTGAGTTTCTCGACGCCAGCGCCCGCATCATCATGGCTTCAGACGTGTCGCGGATCTGCTTGCCGATTATATCTGCGTCGTCGTCGCCAAGGACCATACGCAGCTTCGTCGCCACGGCGCGCGTGTTCATTGCCTTTAAAGTTGCCAGAGCCTCAATTATTTCTTGCTCGCTTGACGCCGTCACCGGCTTTTTAGCGTTTGCCGCAATCTCGTCTATACGATTGCGTAGAGCTTGGCGAAGCTGCCCCGCGGCTACGTCATCCATTTGCTGGACGGAAAGCATAACATCTTCGCGTGTGATCCTTGGGTTGAGTATGTCATTGCCAAGGTCCGCGGCGTTTCTCATGTCTATGGCATCTTTGCCAGCGGCGCGCGCGTCTGCATACGATGGGCTCACGTCATCCAGCGATTTTCGCAAGTCAAATGCGAATTTACGCAGCGACATATACTCGTCCATATCACCGGCGCGCTTAGCTGCATCACTTAAACCAAAAAGCCTCTTTGACAGAACGTCTACCATTTCGACTGTAGGCACGCGAAATACTGTATACGATCCATCTGCGTTTGAGGTTACGCTTAGATCCGCTCTTTGTGAGGCTGGTATATCTGCAAGCACCTCATTTAACTCGGCCTCTTTCACGCGCTGTCCGCCCAAGAAGTCAGTGGGGATGCCTTCCCTTCTTAACGCTCTTTTAGCTTGTGAGAGCTCTTCTGGCGTCGCTCTGTTTACAAGCTCAATAACTCTGGCGCCTTGTTCTGTATCTGGGTCAATCTTGGCGCTGTACGCCTCACCATATATCTCTCTGCGTTGTTTACTGGTACTCTCCATGATGCCAGATTTTTGCGTTTTAATGCCGTCAGTCACCTCGCCAAGCACGGTGTCGAGGGTTTTGTTTAAGTCGTTAGACGCTGCAACGGCTGTCTCGTTTAAGTTGTCTATTGCTATTTTGGCGCCTTTGCCGCTGCTTTGTGAAATTGTGTCAAGTAGGCTTGCGGTATTCGGACCCACCGCAACCAAGCTGCCGTATGGGCCAGAGTTTTCTACGGACTGCACGGCGTCCGCCGCGTCCTTGGCTAAGGTATCCGCCACCACTGATGCCGCTTCCCTTTTGAAGCCAAGGCTTTCGATAATGTCCTTGACTGGGCGCTCTAAGTATTTCTTGTACCCGTAGCCTACGGCGCCCGCAATCGGCGCACCCGCGGCGCCAAAGAGCCCGCCGCCAATGGCGCCGGATGTTGCCTGCCTCTGCGCCTCATCGACGCCGCCTTCACCGTATCCGGCAATTAGCCCCTCCAAGCCGCCAAGCGTGGTTCCATAAAGGCCACCTTCAGCTATTTTACCTATCATACTGTCGGCGCGCAGCGTCGGCGCAAAAGGAGCCGCCGTTGCCACGCCGGCGCCGAGGCGGGAGAGGCCAGAGGTGATGGGCGCCTCTTGCTCTCTGCGCTCTATGGCTTGGCCAATTAATCCCGTGGCTGCTTCTGGCGAGATGCCTTCGCCGCCCTCAAATAAATACGGAATGCCGGTTTTACTTATTGTGGAGGCCATTTGGCCAGCTACCGGTTCAATATATCCACGTAAAAACGGTATGCCTTTTGCGGCGGACAATACGCGCGTCGGAAGCTCCCCAATCAACTCTTGAGCGGTTTCTCCTTTTACGACTGAGCCAACGTCTCCGACTGAGCCAACGTCTCCCTTGGCGGCTCTGATTTGCGCTATCCTTGCTGGGTCTGTCGTCGAAAAGCCTTCGTCGAAATATGTTTCCGACCCGTCTGGCATCTTAACGATCATGCCGCCGCCAGCAAATCGCTCGACAACTTCCGTTCCGGCGGGCGCCGGCTTAGTGTATCCCTGCAATTTGATTTTATTGGCAAAGCTGGAAAAGTCGTCGAAATTATCCGTGTAGTGCTTATTATATAAGTATTCGGCTAATGTCTGGTCGTCCATCTCGCTTAACTCAGGGTTTTTAGATCTGAAACGCTTTAAAAAGTCTGACATCTTTCACACCTTACTGTAAAATGCCTAAAGGATCTTGTTCAGCCTCTGGCTCTGGATCGCCCTCCAGCCAAGCAGGCCGCCCGCCCAATGCTTGGTCGAGTTTGGTTTTATCGCCTATATTTAGATAAGCACTTCTAATTGCTTTTTGGTATCTGCGTTTGATTTTATTCAAGTCTTGTAAGACTTTGTCTTTGCTTTGGTTAAGATTTAACTTTTGAATGTCACTCTCAAGTAGTTCGAGCTCTTTCTCGGAGACAGATCCTAAAGTTGCCCCGCTGGCTTTTAAGTTCATAAGTGCGTCGAGAGCCATATTTGATCTTAGTGTTTGAACGTCAATTCGTAACTGCCCCGCTTTAGTAAACGGCACTTGCCCGAATATCATACCCCAAACCCCTGTCGTGCCTTCTTCCTCTTTGACCGTTCTTAGTAAATCTTCTATTGTCTCAAGCGTTTCGCCTGCGCCAGTCGCAGCGGCCGTCTGCGCTTTTTGCGTTGTCTCTATTCTGTCGGCCTCTTTAACCAGCATATCTATCATTGGCGTCAGTGTAACGGTTGGGTTCATTGCTTGAAACTGCGCGAGTTGCTGCGCCCTTGCGCGCATTTGCTCTGGAGACATTTGCGAAAGATCCATGCCGCCGGTCATGCCTCCGCCCATTGCATCTCCGCCGCCAAACATTTGCTGCATCATCTGTTGCCGCGCCTGCGCCGCCTGCGCTTTACGCGCCTGATCGGAGCGCGTGGTGAAGTCTGACAGTAAATTCTGTACGCTGTTGCCCTCAAGACCCTGCAACGCCATCCCAGCGTCCTTGATAGCTGCGAATGAAAGCATTCTGCGCTGCGTCTTGGAAAGGTTTGCATATGGGTCATTGGGATCTGGCACCGCCGCTTGCGGTGCAACTTTTGCCGCTTCCTCTTGGCGTATTCTCTGCAAGAGCGCCGGAGTTACTGGAGTTCCCTCTCTCATGTACTCAGGCACAATGTCTATGGGTGCGTTGACAGGTGCGTTACTTTGAGGAACCACAGTCGCTTGACTAGGGTCCATACTTTTAGGTTGCACGGGGGCGTTTGCAGGCATCTGTAATATTTTCATCTCTTCTGGCGTTGCCTCAAACCCAGCGTAATTTTCCACAGTGAAGTCTGGATATATTCCTTGCTGGGAGTAGTAATCGACTATGCGCTGCGCGTCTTCGTCTGTTAAGATGTAACTTTGTTCCATAATTATAACCCGCTAAATCCGCCTAATCCTGTTGGCCCGCCAAATGCAAGAGAGCCAAATGCGCTCAACCCTCTGCCAAGCCCAGACATCATAGTACCCAAGCCACCCGTCGTCTGGGTCGTTGTGCCAATACCCGCTGGGAAGCCCGCATTGGCGCCAGAGAGCACGCCAAACTGTGTCAAAGGATAGGCGCGTGCCAAGCCGAACTCTCTATACAGAGCATCCAAGTCAGCCTGCCCCAAGCTCCGCGCCGCCTCGCCGGCAGTCATTTGAGCGCCAAGGATGCCAAGTTGATTACTGAGGCCCGTTTGCCCCGTGCCAGCCAGCAAGCCCGCCGCCTGCATGCGCTGGGCGTCTTCCGCCGCCTTTCTGGCCACGGCGCTCTGGTAGCCTTGCGTCTGTAACTGCCCCAAAGTTTCCGCCATGCCAATATCATATGTGTCGAGCTCGGAGCCGGCACGCACTCCAAATGCAGTGTTGCCAAATCCTTTACCGCGGCGCTGCGCGAGATCCACCATCCGCTCTTCACGCTGCCGCTCCATGCGCGCCATAGTTGGGTCAATGATGTTTTGTGTATACTGTTGTGTATACGCATTAAGATCTGCGGCGCGTTGCTCTGGCGTCTCAGTGGCAAATCTGCGGTATATGTCCGCGGCTTCAGTTAACTCGCTGGGTAATGTAAGAGCGCCGTAGCCGCCGTATGCAGTTTCTTGCAGTGGGTCAAACGGCTGGACAAACTCGCCCGTGTATTGCTCGAAAGGAGTTTCCGCTATGTTTTTTGCAAAGGGGATGAGCGTTTCTGTAATGAACTCCTTCTGGATCGGGTCCATTTCTTGTTTTGTTGTAGTCTTACTACCCATCTCTAAACCTCCGCCTCGAAGTGTCTATACATTTCTTTAAAGCCCGCTTTCTTGGCGATCCTCGAAAAGCCAATACGCCCGTCCGCTTCAATCGCGTCGAGCTTTCCGGCTTTTGCAAATTCCCTCAAGATACGCACCGCGTCCTCAATCCATAATTTCATGTCCATGCCGCCCACGTATTCTAGCAGTAAGGTGTTTCTTTGAGGGTGCTTCACGACGCTCGTTATGAACGCGGCAACCAGCGTGTCCTCCATGTGGACAGTCCAAAGTAAGGACAGCCCACTCATAATATCTCCAACGACATCCTCTTTACTGGCGTTGCGCTCGTTCACCCCAATCGCGGGGAGTAGTAATGGCAGTGCCTTTACCAGTACCCTCTCAGGTTCGTCAACAACGGGCAGCACGGTGATCCGTGGCTTTGCTCGCAATTGTACAACATTATCAATCATCCGTGAACCCTAGTAATCGAAAGCGTAGAGGCAGGTAATGCCGGCACGGGCGACGACGCCGCCGTGTAGTTAAGGAAGCCGTCTGTGCTATCCATCATGTAGTTTACTTCGAGATATTGGCCGGCCGTTACTGTGAAGATCTGAGCGCGTGAAACAACAAGCGTCGCGTTGTTCTGATGCAGCGCCGTAGTCATTGCGCTGTTAGCGACGTCTGTTCCATCAATGCTTGGCCAGAAATAGAAGTGCACGGTGCTCGCAGACGTCGAAGAAATCTGCGCCGAAAAAGAAATCAGATATTCGCCGGCTTCCTCAAAAACTATCCTTGACGCCGGCGTCCCTTGTGTTATTCCAACATTGCCGGTGGGGGCATCGTAAGTCAGCTTATATGCTGTGTTTGCAGCTACCGGCACGACATCAGACGTTTTGATAAAGTTTGCGTGTCCGTCTTCTAAGACGATTTGCACAAACTCATTATTCTTTGACACAACGGGATACCCGTTCACATCGTCCCACAAGATCACGCCGTTTTCCGACGGGTTATCGTCCGCCGTTTTAAAAGACAGCTTGGCTAAGTTTCTTTGCAGGTACAAAGAAATCTGTCTGCCCCATTGGCGTAAGTCAGGGCCAATTGGAGGTAGGGCGGGTATAGGCATTATCGTTTACCTGCGGGGAACGCATCGACACGCATGTTACCTACGCGCCAATCTTTACCCGCGGTGCCGTCTACACGCATGCGGAATTGACGACCAGCAAAACGCACGCCGGTTGGGTTAACTGGTGTATACGGGCCATGCGTTGTTTCGGTGTCGTTTGGATAAAACCTCGTCTTGAATTTTAGACTGACTTCGCCCTGAGTTTTTTCGTCCGGTATAAGCTGCATGACGTTCATTGTCTGGTCGCCGTTGCCCAAGGAGATTGGGCCAGTCTCAGCAAAAACGTCTGCGCCGTCATAACTGAGGCTGCTTTCATGCTCGTATACAGTTTTATTCGTTGCTATTAAGAGCGGGTGTTTAAAAACGCCGCGGGGAACGCCAGCCGTTCTGGACAGGTTTCCAGTTATCCAATAATTATCGTTATAGTTGTATGCCACATAACGATCTACTTCTTGGCTATTTGAAGACGGATAGAACCACCAAATCTCTCCATACTCAACATTTGACCATGCCCATATCTGGCTTTGCTGACTTCTTTCAAAGTCATCAAACACGTAGTCGTGCACGGCGCACGGCAGTTGCTGCACGGTGTTTCCTTGGAATGTAAAGAACCCTCTCTGACCCATCCAAAAGGCACCCATATCAACATCGACTGCGGCTTTGCGCGATATGGCGCCGCATGCGGTGCCTACCCTTTCAAATCCAAAGATAAACGGGCTGCCAACAAAGCGAGCGACGTGGGCGTCTATGTCTGTAATGATTAACGTCTGGCCGCGCGTCCGTAAGCCCTGCATTATCATTCCGCTTGTCTGAAGCTCCTGACTGCCCGCTTGGTTTGTGGTGGCCGCGGTCCACGTCGTATTGTCCTCTTGGTCACACCAGTATACTTTGCGCGGGTTTGCGTAGCTTTCCGCCGGAAACCTGCCGCCAAGAGCAAATAAAAAACGCTCTTCCGTTACAACTAGGCCAAGGCAATCTATCGGCGCATTGCTGATTGCTGCCGCCTCAGCACTGGCACCAAGCTGCCACTCAAGAAGCCGTCCATCTCCATTGCCGGCCACCTTGGCGCTGCACGCGACTAAGTATTCCCCAAAGTTGTCTAGCGACCACACTGCCGCTTCTGAGTAGTTTCCGTAGTCTTCACGCTCATTTCCATAATCTTCTGCGCCATAATCGCCGTATCCGTAGCCGGTAATTATGGAAGCCCTTTCCAAGCCTGAGTTTAAGTCGGAAGGCGTAATATCGTAGAGCGTGTTGCTGCCAACCATTGCCACAAGCTCGTTGTACGATCCTCCAGCAAGATATACAGATCCGTCTAAACTTTCCCACGCATGCATTCCGCGAATGGTGTTTGTACTAAATGACGTTTTGCGCTCGCTCCATCCCTTTACGGGGCGCAAGCTGCCATCACGCCAACGCACCAAGCTGCCATCGCGCCAGCGGTTTGACTGTTCAAGGTCTGTGCCGTTGCGGTAAAACCCCGCGGGGATGTCCAAAGCTAAAAGTGTCATGAGTTTAACTCGTAATAAGTTACAAAGATTGCGCCTTGCGAGCCATTTCCCGTAGAACCTGCACCATTTTCACTAGAAGAACCACCAGACCCAGCGCCATAATTAGTGCCCCCGTCAGACGCCCCCGCCGAAGCATCAGTATCTTGCACCCCCGAACCCCCTTGAAAAGTTGCAGTGACATCCGAACCCCACTCGCTTGGCTTTGTTGGTGCCCCCGTTGTGCCTGTTGATGCTTGACCATATGTACTTATCGAAGTGCCGTTTACACCACCGGAACCTAAATTTGGAGAACCCCCGCCAGAAACCGCCGCTTCATCGTCGCTTATATTAAAACCGCCGCCATACCCGCCCGTATAATTACTTTCGCCGCCCGAACCTGTCCCGCCAAAAGATGCGGCACAATATCCAAAACCCGCCGTTAAAGGGCTACTTGCTGCTTCCCCCGCTGACGTGCCTAATTGACTAGCGAAGCCCCTACTTCCACCCGTTGCAGAAATGGTTGCGCCAGTTCCATTTGGGTTGAATGTAGTCGTCCCGCCGTTGCGCCCTGTAATTTTAAAGTCAGAGCTATTTGGGTAGGATATTCCCGCTCCACCACTTCCAATTGAGATAGAGGCCGATGTAATTCCATCATCTTGTGCACTATATCTGCGAAAAGCTACGCCCCCAGCGGCACCGCCAGATGATACTTTTTCGCGCCCACTGCTTGTAGAGCATCCCCCACCAGAGCCGCCGCCACCCAGAACATACACATTATATTGAACACAGCCTGACTGCGCTGGCGTCCATGAAGTGCCAGAAGCAACGACTTGAGTAGTTCCTTTCTTTTTCAAGATGCGGTTTTTACTGCGAAAGTCAGAAAAAGATGTTTCCGCGCCAGAAGCGGGGAGAGTGTCAGGAACAGAAGCAATACCGCCGTTAAAAGAGCCATTTAGCGAAATGGGGTTTGTGCCGCCGAAGTAGGTGCGTAATTCGCTCATGGACACCGGAGTATTGCCATGACCGAAATTATCTAAGGACGTTATTGTCATTATGCACTTCCAAATGCTGTAATGTCACCCTCTGCGGTCACTTCGCCCGTAGTCGATAGCTTGAAAACATCAACGCTACTGTACTGAAACTTTAAATCTGTACCGGAAACGTAGATCTTCCAGTCTCCAATTTCAAAGCTGGTTCCAGTAACAGAGCTTGTTGCTGTAAGCGCCCCGCTGGCTATTTCACCCGCTGACCCATAAATGACCGCCTTTGAGTTTACGACTGTATTGCTAACGGCAGTGTTAAGCAGGTCAAGCTCCGCGGTAGTTACGGACGCAGTATTTAATTTATTTAATTCAGCCGCCGTCGAGGCAACCGCGGTGCCATTAATTGACCATGAGCCTTCCGTGAGATCCGGCTCAATTTTTGCTTTTCCAGTGCCAGTACCGTTTAACGTGCTTTCAAGGGCTTCAAGACCCGTATTAAGGGTGGTGCCCCATGTGTCAGTTGACGCACCCACGGTCGGGAGA
>Ga0208898_1000300_pt1 | contig 39194 bp, 55 predicted proteins | sample VirMetDEL_Mar_4_FD_184513 | JGI IMG/M metagenome (GOLD analysis project Ga0208898, IMG submission 184513) | Aqueous microbial communities from the Delaware River and Bay under freshwater to marine salinity gradient to study organic matter... | ecosystem: Environmental > Aquatic > Marine >... | reverse complement strand
AGTTATTAATACAACAAGCTAGAAGTAATTTAAGGTCTAAATATCCAGAACCAGTTCAGTTAAATAGTATATTGTATCCTACCTAATGCCTAGAGTAGCTACTACATCAAATATTCGTAACCCAAAAAGATATGGTTATGATTTACAATTAGATAATATTTATTTACGTACTGCTGTAGGTCCTAATCGTGAAATGACTATACAATCATCTGACGTACAAGCAGGACAACAAGTTAATGTTAAACAAAATCCTGAAGATTTTACTTCTAACTTAGGTCGTATATATTCAAGAAATAAATTTGATGCAGGTCAAGGATTAGATACAGCACATAGAAGTGATGGTAAACCAGATGATGTAAATAGATTTTGGGATAGCAAAGGTATTGATGTATTTCACGGAGATGATGAAACAGCTTACAATATACATTTATTACATCAAACTGCTGACATGAATGTTAGAGGAGCTAGTACATCTTTTGTTAGTGATAATAATTATTTAGCACAAACTACAAATGGAACTATTTGGGTAACAGATGGTACTAGCGTATGGTATTCTGCAGATGCTGAAAGTTGGACAGAAATTAATAATACAGTTAATGGTGCTACACATAATTTTACTGGAATAGCTACATTTGGAAATAGTTTATATCTTACTACCAAAGATGGAACATCAAGTTCACAGTTAATATATTATAACGGTAGTACTTGGACTGAATTAAATAATTCTCAAACTAGTAATGGTGGATTAACAGGTATATGGTTTGTAAAAAATACATTATGGATTACAGGAAATGATGGCACTGCAGAACATGTTTGGGATATTAATCCTTTTGATAGTTGGTCAGCATCTAATTTAGCTGTTGCTGATGCAATAATTGAAGTAGAACCTACACATAGAATAACAGACATTGTTGATGCAGGAGCTGCAGTATTAGCTGCAAGCACTGATGGTAATATATATTCTTTTAAATTATCTAGTGGAACATTTGTTAATCAAGGACAATCAACTATACCTTTTGAAGAAGTACATTCTCTTGCAGCATCTGAAGGAATAATATTTTTTGGTACAAAAGAAAATACTAGAAATATAGGACGTTTGTACAGAGCAGAACTTGTAGCAGCTGATGATTTATATGTACTTGCTAACAGACAGTTAGTAAAAGAATGGGTTGAAGATAGTATAAATACAACACCTACATCTATGTTTACATCAAGAGATAGTGTTTACATAGGTGTACAAGAAGGAACTAACGAAGCAAATTTGTGGCGATACTATTTACCAACAGGTGGTTTGGCTAGAGATTTGCAAACAACAGGAACAGGTCCAATATCTGGAATTACACAAACAGGTGGAATGTTTGTAATGGTAAGTATGGGTTCTGACGTATATAAAGAACAATCTACATATGAATCTGAAGGTTATTTAATAACATCTGCTGCAGATTTTTTTACTGCAGAAAGTAAACAGTTTGTTGGTGCAGAAATATCTACAGTAAATATGCCTGCAAATACAGAAGTAGAATTATTATACTCAACTAAATTTGAAGCATTAAATAATCCTAATGATTCATCATTTGTTTCAGCATTAACACAAATATCTGGTACTGGAGATGTAGAAAAACAAATAGCAGAAGTGTCAAGGTATATTGTTGGTAAAATAGTTCTTAAAAGTACAAATAATGTGTCAACTCCTGAAGTCAAATCTGTACAGTTTCGTGCATTAGCAAGACCAGAACTTGTAGTTGCACAAATACCTATCAATATATCTGATAGAGTAGAAAGACCTGGTAGAAAACCGATACGTGTTAAAGGTTTAGGAGAAGCATTATATAGAGCATTAAGAGATAAAGAAGGTACATCTGTAACATTAGAGTTATTTGAACCTACTGAAATTATACGTGGTGTTGTAGAGCAAATAAGTTATCCAATACAATCTAATGAAGTTGTTGGAAGTGATACGCATTATGCTATCATTACAGTGCGTGGAACTAGACAACCATCGCTAGAAGATGTAACATCTGTAAACACAGTAGGTATTGCAGCTTATGGTATTATGAGATTTGGAGCATAAATGGCAAATATAGAAAGTCAAATAGTAAACTTTTACGAAAGTACTTTAGCTACTCTTTTAGCTAGTGGTGCTACATCAACTACAGTTGCTACTGCACCTACAACTAATGGTACTTCAGTTATTAATGCTAGTGCAGGTAGTCCTATTTATTTAGTATTAGACCCAGATAACTCTGGTAACAGAGAAGTTGTATCTGTTACATCATCATCAGGAACTTCGTTAAATACAATAACAAGAGATTTAGAAAACAGATATGGTGGTACTCCACCTGACCATCAAATTGGAACAACTGTACGTTTAGCTGTATTAGCAGAACATATGGAAGATTTAAATGACAGAGTTGATGCAGTTTCTACAGTTGCTAATGCAGCTATACCTGTAGCAGATATACAAGATGATGATACATTTGCAAGTGCAACAGCTACAGATGTAGCTAGTTCTGAAAGTATTAAAGCGTATACAGATACACAAGTTGCTACAAAAGCAAGTCTTGGTTTAGTAATAGCTTTAGGATAATTTATGGGTATATTATTAATGCTCAAAGAAGGTGGAAGTCTAGGAATAGACACTATAGGTAATTTACCAATAGATGAAGATATAGATTTATTACCTGATACTGGTGGTGCAATATCACTAGCATTTAGGGAAATAATGGAAGCACTTTCTGTTACTAACACGACAAGTACAAAGGCTCGTGCTATAGTAATGGGAAGCATATAAAAATATATGGAGATAAGATAAATGGCAGAAGCATTTAACACAGCAAATATAGCAGTTACTAGCTCTGAACAATTACTATATACTGCACCTTCAGCAGATGCTGCTGATGTTGCAATCATCATATCACTTCGTGTTACTAACATTGATGGTGCTGCTGATGATACAGTAACTTGTACAATATATCAGAGTGATGGAACAACTAAAAAAGCCGAAATTGCACACACTATGACAGTTCCTGCAGATAGCTCTTTAGAGTTAGCAGGTACTTCTAAACTTGTTCTTGAAAGTGGAGAACAAATTAAAATAACAGGTGCTGCAGCTTCAGGAGATTTAGAAGCATATTTGTCTGCATTAGAAATCACAGTTTAATAAGGAGTACCTATGGCAAAGTATGGCTTTACAGGTGCTAAACCTACACAATCTAGTTCTGCAAACTCAGGCGTATTTGAAGTTAATGATGTTGTTGAATTACTAAGAAAAGGTCAGTTTAAATTACAAACATTTCAAGTTCAATACCTCGTTCTTGCAGGTGGAGGTGGAGGTGGTTCTGATAATGGTAATGGTGGCGGTGGCGGTGGCTATCGCAATTCTTATGCTTCAGAATACTCAGGTGGTCAGCAACCTACAGAAACACCATTAACAGTATTACCTAACACTTCATATACAGTAACTGTTGGTGCAGGTGGTGGTGGCATTACATCTGGCTCAGGTGGTTATAATGGTAGCAATTCAGTATTTGCAACAATAACTGCTACAGGTGGTGGTAGAGGAAATAACTTTAGGACTACAGGTAATACAGGTGGTTCTGGTGGTGGTTGGAACGGTGCAAGAGTAACTAATCCAATTCAAGGTCAAGTTGGTGGTTCAGCTGGAGGTGGTGGTGGTTCTGAAAATGCAGGTGGCAGAGCTGGTGGTAACGGTCTTTCTTCTTCAATTACAGGTATTGCTACAAGACGAGGTGGTGGCGGAGGTAAAGGCGTAGATTTTGACGGAGTTAATGGAGGTGGCGGTGGCCAAGGTGGCGGTGGCGACGGTGCTGGAACTGACGAAAGCTACGGACAATTCGGTGTTACTAATTTAGGTGGCGGTGGCGGTGGTGGTCACGACAACGCTTATGGTTTTGGTAATGGTGGAAGTGGTGGAAGTGGTATCGTAATTTTACGCTATCCTAGTACGCATACAATAACAACTTCAGGTTTAACTGCTACAACATTTACAGTAGGTAGCGATAAAGTTACTGCTATAACAGCAGGTGTTAGTGGAACTGTGAGTTGGACCTAATGGCACATTACGCATTTTTAGATGAAAATAATATTGTTCAAGCAGTATATGTAGGAATAGATGAAAATGATTTAACAGAATTACCTGACAATGTATCATCTTGGGAAGAACACTATACAAATTTATTAGGTATGACTTGCAAAAGAACTTCTTATAATACATATAATAATGAACATATACTTGGTGGAACTGCTTATCGTGGTAATTATGCAGGTATAGGTGCAATTTATGACGAAGTAAATGATGTCTTTTATGCACCACAACCTTATCCAAGTTGGACATTAGATAATACTACTTGGACTTGGCAACCACCTATAGCTTGTCCTCAAAAAACAAGTAAAGATACAACATATATTTGGAACGAAGAAACACAAAATTGGGATTTAGTAAATGAGTAAAAGCAACGAATACGGATATATACCTCAAAGTCCTACACAAGCAGATGGTTCTAACACAGGTATATTTGAAGTTAATGATGTTGTAGATTTATTAAATGCAGGACAATGGTCTTTAGAGCTAACAGGTTTAATTCATATATCTACACAAATTGCAACAGGCTCAACTAATTATGTTGATTTTACAAATATTCAAAATGATACTTATACACAACAATTATTTATTTTTAATGGTGGTGGAACTACTAATGGACAACACTTAGATATTAGATTATCAACTAATAATTGTTCAACTTTTTATACAAGTGCAACACATAGAAAAGCATCTATTTATGGTAATAATAAAACAGTTAATACTAATACAAGTTCTGCTACTGATACTGCTTATACTTATGCAGTTTCAAGTGATAACTCTAGCACTACTGCAACTGCTATAGGTTGGTATATTTTTGATAATTGGTTAAGCACTTCAAAATATGATAGTGCAGTTGGTGGTTATTTAGGATATAACACAAATGATACTTCTATATATAGAAATCAAACTTTATATACAACTACAACTCTTAATGCTTTTAATTCTTTTAGAGTTTATGCAAATAATGCTAGTTACAATATAATTGCAGGAACAACAATGTCTTTATATGGTGTGCTATGAGTAAATTAATACCTATTGCAGATTTGGATATAACAACAGGTGTTACTTCTTTTACAGTTGATAATGTTTTTTCAAGCACTTATACAAATTATAAAATAGTATTTTCTAATGTATCTTGCAACAGTTCAAATACAAGAAGTGATTTAAGATTATTAGATAGTTCAGGAACAGAAATTACTTCAAATTATTCTTATGGATTTAGAGTTAAAGATACGGCAGGTAATAATGCAACTTTATATAGTTCTAGTGATACTGAGTGGCAATCAGTTTTAACAGATGTATTTTCTGCTAATGGTGGTTTGAGTGGTTGGATAAATATTTCACAACCTTATGAGAGTGTTTATACACAAATATTTTCTACAAGTTATTCAGGCGATACTACAGGAAGATTAGTTATTTATGGTGGGCAATTAAATGCTACAACAAGTTGCAGAGGTTTTAAATATATAACAGTTAATTCAGGACAAACTTTTACAAGTGGCAAGATTAGAGTTTTTGGATATAGGGAGAGTTAATAATGGCTTCAGGTAGTTTAGAATTATTGCAACATACATCAGCTTCAGCAGTAAGTTATGTTGATTTAGGTTTAACAAATTGGAATACAAATTATTATCATTACATTGTTAGGTGGGGAAATGTTACTTTTAGTAATGACGGAATTTCTTTTCAAATGAGAGTTTTTGCAAGTAGTACTGAACAAACAGGTGCAAATTATAATCAAGCACTTATAGTTGAAACATCAGTAAGCGAATATAATAATGCTTTACAAAATTATGATAGATTTTATGTTAGTTACAATAACTTAGGAAACTCAACAGGGGAAGTAGCGTCAGGCGAATTTGTATTAGGTAATTTCAATGAAAGTTCTAAATATCCAATGTGGTTTGGTAATTGTAGTGGAACAAGAGATACAGGCGAAATACAAACACAAATAGGTGGTGGCTCTCATTATGTTGCACAAGCAAATAATGGTGTAAAGTTTTTTGTTTCAGCAGGAACTATGAGTGGAGATTTTAGTTTATATGGAATTGCTTATAGTTAAAAACAAGTAAGTATAAGAAATATATGGTAATATAGGAGAGATATGGCAACATTAGAAGAACTAACAGTTATAGCAACTCAACAAGTTGAGGACGCTAAACCATTGTTTGGTCAAGACGCAAATGGTGTAAAAGAATTTACTGAAACAGAATATCAACAAGCAATTATTGATAGAGCTAATTCTATGTGGAATGACCAACAGTTTGGTTATATCCAAGCTAGACAAGATGCTTATGGTTCTATTGCAGACCAGTTAGATATGATGTACTGGGATAGCGTTAATGGAACTACTGTTTGGGCAGACCACATAGCAAAAGTCAAATCTGATAATCCAAAACCTGCATAACATTTTATGTTATAATCCTGCTTATGGATTTTATAATAGGTTTCTTAATAGGTTATTTTTTAAAAGAGATTAGTTCTTATATTAAAAGATTAAGTAACTGGGATTGGGATAATCGTTCATCCTTTGATAAGGAATGGGATTTTATTTCACTTAGAGAGGATGACCTACCATAATGTCTAACGAAAAATATAGTAATGGCTTCACACAGAAGGAATTAAATATAATGATATTAGAAAAGTTAGACAAAATAGAAAATCAATTAGATACTAAATTAGATAAATCAGAGTTTCATAAAATACTAGGATTAGTAGGAACAGTAGCCATAGTTATTGCAGCGTTTATAATGTAATTATGTGCATGGTAGAAAAAAAAGAAGATGGTTCGTTTGTTCAAATTTGTAATTGTAAGCATGGCAGTGATAACTGCAGTAATAAATAGCTTTACAAATCAGATATCATTATACTTAGTTAAACGAGAAAACAGGAGATATAATGGCAATACCTGAACGTATTAAAAACACAATGAAAAAAGAAGGTCTTAGTGGTGTTAATAAACCTAAACGTACACCTAGCCACAAAACTAAATCGCATGTTGTTATGGCTAAAGAAGGTAATACATACAAGTTAGTTAGATTTGGACAACAAGGCGTTAAAGGTGCTGGTAAAAATCCTAAAAGTAAAAAAGATAAAGCACGTAAAAAGTCTTATTATGCTAGACATAATGCACAAGGTAAACCTACATCTAAGTTGTCTGCTAAGTATTGGTCACATAAAGTTAAGTGGTAATGTCATTACCAGGAGCGTATGTTAACAGAAGTAATACAATTGGTGAGTATTGTAGTAATTGCGAATATTATTCTAATAACTATTGCATTAAATTCCAAGAACAAGTAGCACCTTATGGTTGGTGTGCAGTATGGGAATCAGTAAATGAAGTACGAAGTTCTTAGAGTAAGTAGTCAAAAAGACTCTACATCAGGTTTGCTATTTGAAGTCAACAATGGTAAGCGTACATTTCTTTGTTACACATTAGAAGATGAACAACGTGATGTTAAAGTCTGGGGTGAAACACGCATACCTGCTGGTACTTATAAGCTAGGACTACGTACTGAAGGTGGATTTCATAATAAATATATATCAAAGTATGGTGCAGATTTCCATAAAGGTATGATATGGGTACTAGATGTACCAGGATTTGAGTACATACTATGGCACGTAGGTAACACAGATGAGAATACTGCAGGTTGTTTACTGTTGGGAAATACACAAACTAGTAACCTAGTAAACAAAGATGGGTTTGTAGGTAATAGTGTTGATGCATATAAACTTGTATATCCACGTGTATTAGCAGCTATTCAGTCAGGTTTAAATGTAGAGGTTGAATATATAGATTATGATGGTAAGCTATCAATAGTAGCAAGTAATGATAGTCCATCAGATTTAATTAGTTCTAAAGATGTTATGGAAAAATTACAAGAGATAAGTGGCGAAGTGCAAATATTATCTGCTAAACTAAATGAAAAGAGAATGATATAATATGCCAAAAATTGGACAACCATTTAAAAAAGGCTCTGCATTTAGCGGAGATGATGATGTTACTGGATTAGCTGAAGGTTACGAAGAAGGTCCTTATATGGGCGAAGGTGCTGAGGATTATAATCCAGCACAATCATCTAGTGCTGAACGTCAAAGACAATTAGATAGATTATTAGATTATGATGCTCAAACTTTTATTGATGAAAGATTTTCTAGTTCAGTAACAACAGGTGGACAAAATCCTGATTCATTAAGACAGTTTGGTGATGTTGGTGATTTTGATATGGTTCCTTTTGAAACAGAACAATCTAAATCAGTTGCTGCATTACAACAAGAATTAGATGCTGTAAAAAAAGCTGCTAGTAGTGTAGACGCTAGTTTAGTTGATGAACCAATGACAGTATCTAAAGGTCCTAAAAAATTTATACCTACAGGTGACCCTCAAGTAGATGCTATTAGAAAAAAATCTGCTGATATTGATTTCGAATATGAAATGAAAAAAGCAAAACGTAAAGGTTTAACTGGAGATAAACTTGTTACTAATCAAGAATTTTTTAAAGAAGATGGTACTCCTAAAACTTATAGAGAATACTATAACGAAATTATTGTAGATTTAGAATCAGATATTGAAATATCTAAAATGCAAATGGGTACTTCATATGAACAAACTGCTAGAGAAATTAATTATGACAGAGCTACTCAAGGTCAAGGACTAGATGCCGTAGATAGAGAACTTGCTATAAATGAAGAAGGTCTTATGAAAAAACCTTCTAAACGTTCAAAAGATTCAATTAAATATACTGGTAAATTTGATACTGATGTAGCTAGACCAAGACAAGATATATCTGCAGCAATAAATCAAGTACCTAAAGGTACTAAAGAAACTGGAGATATATTTAAGGGTCAAGGTACTTTTGGTAGATTTGATAAAGATTTAGAAGAATTTGGTATAACAAAAGAATTTAGAAAAGTAGCAGAAAAAAATTATAACAATGCTTTACAAAAAGAAATTGCTCAAGTATCTGATAATTTTAAACCTAGTCCTAAATCTAAAAAACCTATTTCAGAACAAATAATGAATAAAGCTAAAGCTAATTTAAATGCAAGAGATTATACAATAGATAAACTTGTAACAAAATATAAAGTAGATTATTACAATTCAGCAAAAGGTAAAGCAATAATTATGGATAATGCACCAAGATTAGATATAGTAAAATCTGAAAGATATTCAGCTGGTATTAAAGATACAAGTTTAAGATTAGGAGAAGGTAAAGGATTACCTATAGAACCAGGAACAGCTAATAAAACATATAGTGTTTCATCACAACCTAACCCTAGATATTCTACAACAGCTAAACCTTCAACTATAGAATATGACAAACTTGATTATTTAACAAAAGGAGAAGGTGATTTTTTTAATCAAACTACAATGAAAAATCAAAACTTAAGTTCTGGAAAAACAGGTCTTGGATGGTGGGAAAATGTACTAGGTAAAAAAGTTACATTAACAGACCCTAATATGTTACCAGAAGGTATTAGTCAATCTGATATAAATGAAAGTTTTGGTGAACCTAAACCACAACCAGGTGTTGGTTCTGGTGATAGGTCACGAGCAGTTTTTAAAACTAAATATGGAGCTGGTAATGTAGTTGCTGGTTCTAAAAATACTAAACCAACTGATTTACCTAAAGCAGTTTTGGAAACAGATATTAATTATCAAAAAGCATTTCAAAAAGGTTTAGCTAGAGGTTTGGATGAAGTAGCTGCTGCTATTGCTGCAAGTAAAGCTGTAAAAGCTGCACAATCTGTAATGAAAAAGACTAATATGTTAAGTATACCAATGATGACAAAAGGTTCTGCAGATAAATTCTTAGAACAGTTTTTTCCAGGACGTAGAAGTGGAGGTTACTAATGAGTAACGAATATAAATTAGTATTAGAAAAAACATTATGGACATTTGTTCAAGCATTCCTTGGTGCGTTAACAGTTGCTCCATTAGTAGGTGTTGATATTAACACAGTACAACTTGCTGCAATATCAGGTGCCTCTGCTTCGTTAGTAGTAATAAAAGAATTTGCTAAAAAACAATTAGCAGTCGTAGATAAGAAAGTGAGTAAATAATATGCCTAATGTACCAAGAATTGAAGGTGGTGGAAAAGGTAAAACAAAACGTATGACCTATTATGATTGGGATAAAAAATATAATAAAGGTTGGTTACCAGGTGGTGCTGATAATCCTATAACAACATTTGCTAAAGGTGTTTTAAAGATTACTACTGGTATTGATATACCTAATCCTAACAAAGTTAAAATGGATAATCCAACTTTAAAAGTATGGGATGATAGAAACGTAAAAAATAATGGAACAAAATTAAATCCATAATGGCTAAATCAACTAAACATATTACAGGTGCTGGAAAATCTACAGTTAAAAAAACTCGTCCTAAAACACAACCACGTAAACCTTTACCTAAACCTGGACCTAAACCAAATAGACCTAAACCACCAGCACAAGCTGAACCAATGCCTTATTATCCTTCAACAGGTTCTAATAGAAAACCTAATGCTATGCCTAAAGAAGATTTAAAAAATGTTGTTATTAAAATTTGGAATGACCGTAATAGTAATAATGATGGAACAAAGTTAAACAGATAATGCCTAGTAAAAAAGACGGTACACCTAGAAAAATGTCATCACTAGATAATCTAGTTGGTCAAGGTTATAAAGGTCTTGGTCAAAAAGAATTAAAAGCTAGAAAAAAACAACATCTAGCTATGCGTGATGCTGCTTTAAAAAAAGGTAACCAATATGAAGGTACTTATAAACAATACTATAAAGTTATAGGACAACATGGTGATAAACTTACTACTGCAGACTCAGATTCTTTATATAGAGAAGCAGACAAAGCTTATGTTAAAGCTCAATCAAATTATAATTCTGCTAAAAAATGGAATAAGTTCTACAATAAATTAGGTAACTAACGTCCGTAGTTTATTCTGAAGCTTTTCTTTTTAAAAAACCTTGTAATAAATCTCTATATGCACGTTTACTTCCGTTAGGTCTACGACCATCATAAATATCGTGATGATACTTACATAATATACATACATTATTTATGTCATATTTACGTTTTTTATTACCACCCATACCTATACCCTGTATGTGTGCTAACTCTAACCACTTATCATCATTACAATAAGCCCATTCACAGCGTCCATTAGCACGCTCCATAGCTTCTTTTCTTATCTCTGAAAGACTATCCATAAATAGTTAAGTACTGTCCTGATGGCATATTCCAGGTTTTCATTACATCATGCCATCTAAACTTACCTGTTTCTGGTGAACCAGCATGAATAAAGTTAGACACATGCATAAACAATTGTGTACTACATTTACCATTAACTTTACCTATACTGCTTGATTCAACCATAGTTATTAATTTCTCAAGGTAATCAATACTTTTATCAGTAATCTCACCATGGTCTAATTTACTAGCAGGACGCATAGCAAACTCTAAATTATTTAGATTTTCATTAGTACCTAATGTAATACGTCTAGGACAATACTTAGAATTACGTATAGTATCTATACTATGTGTTAATTTTAAAGTTAACGTTAATGTTTTTTTATCTATTTCATATGATGCAAAAATTGGTACATTGTTATCTGTTACACCTAGTAACCTACGACCTCCAAAACTTGTAGCTTGTCGTGCAAGTTCTAATTTTTCTTTATTCCAATCTCTGAATGCTTTTTTAACTTTATCATCTGTTATATGAAACTTTTCTTTAGCTGTTACTAAAGATTTAAACTCGGTATTATATACCATTATTCCTCCTCTAACTGTGCTAAGTGCCAGTTATAATCTTGGACAAACTTGTCCATTAAAAATTTTAATCTTAACATGTCAGGTGCTACATTAAATGTATCACTACCACATGCTTTACTGAATTGACTAGCCCAGACTTTTAAATATTTAGGATTACTAAATATATTTATTTTTAATATATCTATTTTTTCATTCATCAATATCGTCCATTTCTAGTTCTAGTTTTTCTATACAATCATTACAATACTTAACTAAAGTAAAATCTGTCATGTAACTGTTACCACATAATTCACATTTAAGATTTAATATTTTATTAATTTCTTTTTTAAATTCTTGATTAATGTTAGACCAAGTCATCTGCATGACCCCAGTTCTTAGAACAATAATCACAATATGCTATGTCAGTTACTGGACATACTGTTAGTGTGTATCCACAACAATTCATTATCAGTTCCTTTCCAGCAGTGTTTACTACTGTTCCAATGATGCCATCCGTCATTGTAAACTAACCAAGAAGCCACTGCTGTTGATACTTCTACGTTAGTTCTTTTACTTATTATACCTAGTTTAGGTTTTAACCATAACCAAGTATTATCATTGAATTGCCAGAGTCCGACATCTTTTGTACCATTAGTATTAACTCCAATTGCTCCAGCTTTACCTGAGCTTTCGCAGTATATAACACCTAATGCACGTAAGATGTCGTCCTTTTTAAAGTGTTCTTCTACTACCTCATAATGAACTAACACACTTTCTACTTTAGGTAACACGTCAGTACACTCTAAATAATCTGGCAAGTTGTGAGGTGTAAGTAAAATCGGAAACAAACACCCCACAAATACTTCTATCATTAGCTAATGGTAGCAGCTTTCGTAGAAGGTAATTTTGTACAATAGTAATGTACTAACCCTCTCTTTTTACTAGGTAAAGTAGTAATTTCATAACCTTCCTGCCTAAGATTATGTATTATCCCACCGAACCTGTGGCAATATAAGTCAACCACAAACTCCCAATTACTAATTGGTTCATCATCCATAAACTCAGTAAATGCCCAAGCAATTAATTGTGTTTTGGATTTAATATATGCAGGTACTTTAGTACCACGAAAGTATTCAGGTATCATTAGATACCCCATTCTTCTGGAATGTCACTGTTATCTAACCACCAAGACTTACGCCACTTCCCACTATGTCCACCGCATATAGCAGGGTCATTTGTAGAACATGTAAAGTCTGGACTTTTATCTGACTTCTTGCTGTTACGATTATCGTACACCATCTGTCCACAATATGGACATTTCAAGTCATCTCTATACTTATTTTGTTGTTCCATCTTATCTACTATGCCTCCTAGCATATCACCAGAACCTTGCAATCCTGGCGTTATATCTTCTGACTCTATACCTACTGCTGACAACTTCTCCTGTATAGACATATTTTCAAAGTCATCTTGTGAATATTCAACAGGCATATCAACAAGTCGTTCAATCATGTTGAAATACTTATCTAATTGCTTGTCTGTCCATATTTTTTTATCAGCAGGAAACTTCATAGCACTAGCGTATTGATTAGCAGTGCCAAGAATTTTGTTTAGAGTTTCTTTATTCTGAACTGATGCAGTCATAGACTGTATAGTCTGTACTATAAAGTTTAAGTCTTGCATTAGAAAGGTGCTTCGTTGTTATCAGTATCTAAGATACTATTCATAATATCATTCATGCGTTGAACATCTTCCTTACTAGGTTTGTTTTCTTTCTTACGCATATCTACTTTATGAACTTCAACCATAGCATCTTTATCAGCCATCTCTTGTGTATAGCCATCAGGTGCTATAGATGTAGCTTCTTCTTCTGATTGTACTGAACCTGACCATAGTTCTACGCCTAGACCAAATCGCATACATGCACGTTTAAATGCATCAGACTCTGCATCTTTAAGGTTAGTACCATCATTGAACTTAGAGTTGCCTAACTTAAATGTATCAACATCTCCAAAGCCATCATAGCTACCCATACCTTCAATAGTTATAGTACCTTTAGCACCTACTATTCTTTTTTCACCGTTATGTGTACCATATACAGGTTCACATTGCCATGAGTATTTAACTCCACTGTCCCTTAAACGCTCAACATAATGTGCGTGTGGAACATAATCACCAAACTTACCAGCTGGTGCTTTTCTTACTAACTCCTGTGGAAAAGGAGATAACAAGTCAACGTTATTAGCCATAACATTCCTTTCTATTTATCTTGTACGTTTGTAGTACAAAAGTATGTACAAACGTATAAGATAAAGATTATTCTTCTTCTTCTAAGTCTAATAAGACTCGTAAGTTATGCACACCACGTTCTAGTGGTACTAACTTAACTTCGCCTTGGTTATTAGTTAATATAAAATATGGCTTGTCACCAAGTCCACTGTATTCTATACCTGTCAATTTCCATTTAGACTTGACATTTATATTAGTCATAATATATATTATACCTATACTTTATCTAGTTTTACAAGGTATTCTGCAGTAACACCGTGATTAGGTTTAGCAAATAATAACCATTGACATGGTCTACCCATACTTGCTAACTGTTCTAATGCATAAGTGTTATAGCTTTCAGTACTGCCATTTACCCATAACCGTATGTCATTGACGTACATAGTTGTAGGTGTATGCCAGTGTCCTGCAATAGCATAATCAAAGTCTGGCATTAAGCCTCTTGATGCTAATGCTTTCCAACCTAATAGCTTTTTACCAAAGCCATACCATGGGAAACCACTGTGTCCTCTGATATTATCACCATGCCATACAAAGAACTTACATCCTTTACCCAAGTCAGCAATATCAAACCAATGATTATCACCCTCAGAATCCGGAATAATAAATTGTATTCTTTTATCATGTTTATATACCATATCCATTATCTTGCCTAGCATTCTGTCTGCATTAGAGTCTGGATGGTAGTCTTTTCTTGCACGTCCACCTAATGAACCGTGATTACCAATCACCCAGTGTACTTCTACTTCGTCAAAGTTTGCTAGTAATATGTCAAAGAACTGTGTCAATATTCTAGGTCCGTCAATAGTAACTTGGTTATATAATGACGCATCAATAAGATGATGTTGACCTGGAAATATAAGTTCACCTTCTACAATATCACCAGCAGCTAGGACTACACATTTGTTAACAGGATGTGCATATCGTTGAACATTTGTCAATTCAACTATCTTATTTGCGTATGCAATTACACGTTCCTCTGCTACTTGTGTGTTATAATCTGGAGTTACTTTAGCTAGTTGAACATCAGATAATACAGCAATAGCTACCTCACTATTTTTATTAGGTTTATGTAGTGTAGGCTTAGGTATAATAGGTTTGTCCCACGTCCGTAGGTTTGTACTAACTGCATCAAAAACTGCATCAATCATATCAGCTTTTTTATTCTTAGCTTTTTCTAATGATTTAAGAAGTTTAAGATTATCTGCTTTGAGTTCTTGAATCTTAATAGATTCAGCCTCAGCTAATAACTTTTCTATTTCGTTATTATTCTTTGACATTATCTACTAAATATGAGAAGTGATTACGTATAGCTGTTTCACTTATCTTGATACCAAAATGTTCTTTAAGCAATCTGCTTACAACAAATGGTTTTATTTGTTTACCAGCTAGAACTCTTGACTCTATACCATCCCAAAAAGGTTTAGCTTCGTCAGTTATTCTTTCTGATATACGATTAACTTTTCCTGTTTCTGCTTCAGTCAACAGTTGTTCTATATCTATCATAGGTTTCATTATATATTCATTTAATATTAATGCAACGTTTTAAATAAATCTAATTAGTAATTACTTTTTGCCACCGGTTCTTGTATCCTCAGCGTTTCGCACCTGCGAAAGGTGCTGTACGCTTCGTCACTAGAACCTTCCTGGCAAGTCGTAGTCAAATGGTATGTGTAGCAGTGTTCACTATGGGTTGATTGTTGACATTCAGAGGTTATCACCTGTTGCAGGTTCTCCCTGCACTCTATTCTGCTACTGAGTACAGTTTTAATTAGTGGAAAGGAACACTAACACACTTGCGTGTTTACTGTATTCCATACCACTATAGCACTTGATTTAATTTAAGTGCATGTTCCTTTACTTCCTCTATATCTTTGAGGTTAATAATTTTGTTAGCTGTACATATGTTGTAACAATCTTTCAACAAGTTAAAACCTGCTGAGTCACCATGGTTACTACCAAATACTTGCATATCTGATACCCATATTCTACGTTCAGGCATTGATGCTAACCATTGCAGTGCAGGACCGTCAATAACATTGCCTCTACCTACATGTCTAGCTATATATATATCATTAACACGCATACCATTCTTTGCAATGATATGTAAATCACCTGTGTTATAACTACCGTTATACATTGCTATGTTAACTGCAGGTAATAACTGCATAATTTCTAGTATGTCATTACCATTAAAGTTCATAGAACCTGATGCATCTATAAGTATTGTGCCACCTTTAACACGTTGTTTTTGTTTAAAGATTTTCTTATCAATACAATACCTATTAATGTACTTAGGATTGTAACCATAATCAGATGGACGATACAACCTACCATTCTTTAATCTACCTTGTAGATTTACAGACATAGCTGGTGTATGTATAGTCATCTCACCCCAGCGACCAATACCACGTCCACTAGAATATTGCATATCTTCTACAAGTTGTTTACGCATACGTTTTTCTAAGTCATCAACAGTAGGACCTAATGTTTCACCATCAGATTCATTACTACCTTCAGTGCTTTCACCTTCGCCTTGACCATTACCTGTTTGTTGTTGTGGTTTAACATCTTCAGGTTTAGGTTTATCTATAAATTCATTAAGAATAAAAGATAATTGTTCTGCTAACTTTTGTGTTTTACGATAGCTTGGCAACTGACCATATTTATGTGTAATCATTCTACGTATAAATCCTGTTGCAGTATTCTTTGCAAACTTTAATTCAGCTTGTCGCAATACTGATATATCAGGACTAGATATACAACTATTTAATACATTTAATACATATTCAAATGGTTCAGTATAGTCATTACCTCTATCAAAAGCAGCTGAAGATATTACATATAATATTACATCAGCTATTGATGCATGAAACATCATATCTGTTACATGTAGTTTTATTTTATCTTCACATTCTATGAACTCATCCATAGGTAATTTAGCTTTACCTAATCTGTAGTTAATACGTACTTCTTCTAACGCTTCTATAGCATCTGACCTTGTACCACGCATTAGTTTACCCATAGTTTTAGGTGACCATTTAGCATGACCTAGTTCGTGTCTACGTATCATTCTACTGTGATTGACACCACATCTTTCACATTCCCTATCCATAGGAACATACATTTGTTTGTTTAAGTTATCTGTTCTAGGTACAGGGTTTGAATCTGTAGGTTCTAGTACATGCCATTCATCCCCAGTTACAATCTGGGGATATGGATATGCTTTAGGTTTAGTCATTAGCTTTACTTAATGTAATAGCGTCTACTAATTCTTCAGATTTGTAACCGAATACTAATCTACCTGCAACTTGTGCTGAGAAACCTTTGTCTTGTAAGTCAAAGAATTCTTTCCAAGCACGTACAGATATACGTTCTTCAGGGTCATCAATCATAGTTGTATCATTGATAACACTGTGCCATTCATCTGGGAATTGTGCCATAGCTTTTGGATGTATCTTATCGACATGTATTTTTACAGGAAATCTATCCTTTAACGCAAGTGGCAATGATTCAGGTGGACTGTTAGTTGTAGCTACAACTTGAAAGCCTTCAGCTGGTCTAACAGTTTCCTTTGTGTCATTGTTTAGTGTCAACATTGCTATGTCTTGGTCATCCAATATGGCGTGCAAGAATGTCATTGCGTCTGGTGATGCGTGGTCAATCTCGTTAATAATTAACCTACCACCATTACGCCATGCTTGTATTGCAATACCGTCATGCCATTCAAATCCACCGTCACTACTTGGTTTGTAAAAACCTTCCAAGTTTGCTGACGCTGTATCTTCGGTCATGGTTATTTGATATACATTAGGGTTACCATTTATATCTAATGGTGTGCTTTGTTTAACAGCACTATAGGTTTTACCAGTACCTGGAGGTCCGTATAATAATACTCGTCTTGACTTACCTAGCACTGATGCTACCATTTTCCAACAATCATTTTCTGACATTGTTATCCTTTCTATTATTCTTCTTCTTGTTCTGCAGTTACAAAACGACAATAAATATCTATGTCATTTGTATCTGTATTCTTTCTTTGTACAATATTAAACTTACCTTTATCAGCTAAGTGTTGTATATTGCGTTGAGTCATTGACTCTATATTTTGTTTTACACCACTAATCCAGTTAGGTTTTGATGCTATCTTGAACCAAGTGTTAGGTGATGATAACAAAATTCTTACTACATCATCTGATAATAAATTAGGTTGTTTACCTTTTCTATTTCCGTATGGTTCAGGTGGTGTAGCTTGTATTATATTAGGCATCTTTATCTAACTCCTTTAAGTAATCTTCTGCCATTGAACCTATATCAGTTATCTGTTTAGATAAGTTTGATATGGTCATATTTTTTAGTGTTTCTACATCATCTTTCAATGTACATTGAATAGATGTAGGCTCTATGTCAAGCCATGATTTAAACACATTTTTATCTTCTGCCTCTTGTCTAATCTGTTCAATTTCGTCAAGAGTTAGTTCGTGTTTACCCATATCAAATGGTATAAATGCTGTCATAATTTCTGCTCTACTTATTTGAACAATATGTAATGCAGTTTGTATTGCATTTATATTTGATACTGATGGAACTAATACTCGCCATACATCTGGTTCATCAAACGAAGGCTTGTCATTATGACTATCAATATTGTAGTATGCTATTTGTACTTCATATACTTTAGTCGGTCTTTCCATTACTTCTATGCTATGCATATTTTCCTTTCTTACTTCTGTCAGTTGATACAAAAGTTTACAACTGACAGAAGGAAGGAAGTTGAACAAGGGCATATGCTGTATCCTTCCTTCATCAGTTGTTTATATTAAGATGCTATCTATCTCTGTACTTATTCATCCATAGGATATTAAGTTTCAATAGATAGCTTGTAACACACAGTTGATTAGACCTAATGGATTGGTTACCAAATGGTCGACATACTTATGTGCTACAAGCTACCTACATTTTGGTCTTACGGCTAGCAAGGGAAAGGCATGAACAACCTTATAAACTAGCAATGTAAGTAGCTCTTGCGTTATCAACTACAGTGGTTCTGCATTGAAACTATTCGCAGTGTTCACAATTACAACTATTAGTTATATCTAATGGTTTTGCTAATTGTAACAATGCAACTTCTCCTTGATGATGTTCGCACCATACTTGAACATATGATTTGTCTTTAGTAATACCAATTGAGTATTTAGCATAATCAACTGGTGCTATATCATCTGGTTTTTCTCTTAAACATTCTCCGCAATGTGCGTACTGTTCTATTAATAATTCTTTAAGCATTATCATTTACCACTTTCTTTAGCATTTCTTTATTATTATCTAATAATTTTCTATGGTCACGATAAACATCTAGTGTTTCTTCTGGTGTCCAAGGATACTCAGTAGTAACTTCATCATCTTCAAACTCGTGACGAACAGTATTAATTATTGATAAGTTATATTTATTAGCTATGTCATTGAGTAACATAAATGGTTCTCCCCAAGCAGATTCAAATGTAAATACAAGTTCTCTTGTACCTTGGGATGTTATGTCTGATAATAATTCAGTATTACAATCTCCCCATTTAGTTCCCCAAAATCTATATTGCCAATCAATAGGTGCATATACACCATACTTAGCAATGAGTTCATTCTTAGTTACATCAAGCAATGGTCTTACTCCATCTGCATCGTCATACCATGCGTCACATTTAACACCATCTATCTCACGACTACCTTGATGTAATTCTTTCATTTCTGTAGGTAAAGGAAAACAATCAGTTAAATTAAATATAACTTCTGGTTCTCCGTCAACAGTAACTTTGTTTGTAATGGTATCCATAAAATCATTAACATCTTTTACAGCACCACTGATTTCTATTGTATTGTCTGTCCAATTAGGCATTATTCCTCCTCCATTGCCATTGATATGTCCATTAACAATGTCTTAATATTGTCTGGACAATCATCTTGTTCCATTACAAAATCGGTAAAACCTTTACGCAATTTATTGTCCATTAAAGATTGTAAGATAAATTGTTTTTCAAACTTCTCATCTTTATCTGATAAATGTTGAACAATTAACAGCTGTGTTTTACCAATAAATTTTTGTCTATGATGAAGTGCTTCTATAGATTTTTCTATAGAATTTAACATTTCAATAAGACTAGTTTTTGTATCCATTATTCCTCCTCTTTATATGGTTCGCCAATAGTTTTAATAGCAGTTAAAAAATATGCCTGTTGTTCAGGTGTTAATAATTCAAATGCTACGTCTATTTGTTTGCGTAATACATTTATAATTGCTACTAGTTTTTTAACGTCTGTAATCATTATTCTCCCTCATTAAATAAAATATCTCTCCATTCTTCTTTAGTAACACCAGTCATTGCTACTTTTAAAGCATTAAATGTTGCCATTAAATCATCAAAGAAAACATCATTAATTGTTTGTTCTCCTTTATCACTGGTATGAAATGTAATGTCAAACAAATCTCCCCAAGTGTGATGTATTGTAACTGTCATAAGTTTGTTATTATAATTAGGAAACTTAATCTGCAAACCACCTCTTGATTTATCGCTTTCCTTAATTTCAATTACCTCATCACATTTAGATAAGTCAAAGTTAACTTCTTCTGCATAAGCTTTGATAGCATCTGCACTGTCTGTATACATACGCATATTTATTCCTCCTCGTTAACAGTTGAATTGTATTGTTTATCTATTTGATATTTAATAGCTTCGTCAAGCATTGAACACCAACCTTTAACATGTTCATTAAGTCCTTGGTATTCATGCACTGTTCTATACAAATCACTGAGTGTCCATTTAATAACAGCTTTTAACTGTTGTTCAGTTAAGCTGTCTAGTTTGTCATTTATATTTAACATAGTTTCCTTTCATAAGTTGTGTCTGTCGTTGACACATAAGTAAACAACGACAGACGCAACGATATGGATTAATTAAAACGGGTCCTCGTAGAATGACATATCTACATCAAGCTTTGCATCTATACCAAGCTGTTGTAAATCTGTTTCAGAACGATTACTTGCTACGTTTTCGTGATGATTAATAACACCTTGTGCTACCATTCTTTCTAGCTGTCCTATTTGGTCAGCGTTTAGAATTGCAGATAATGTTTCTAATGCATTACGAACTTTATTTATATCCATAGTTTCCTTTCTTTTTTGTAAAGCTCATAGTATATATTCACTATAAACTTTATTGTGCCTACATTATACAACATAGGCACTATAAAATCTATACGATTTTAATAGGGTGCTACTTCCTCAAGCACTTCAGTGCTTTCGGTAACAGCTACTTCTTCAGTAGCTGGTGCAGATGCCTCTGCACTATCGCCAGATTTCTTAGCGATATATGTTGGAGATTGTCTATGCAATTCTATTATTGCATTGACATCAAGATATAATGGAATAGTTTGTAACTTTCCTCCAATATATCTTTGAACGAATAGTCTTTCACGCCATTCGGTTAGTGTTTTGCCAGTAAGTCCGCAAACTACTGGGTCCATTGCTTTAGCCATTGTTATATCCTTTCTGTTAGCTAAATTGATATACATATTAACTATATATATCAGTCAGTTGTCTGACACGAGTGTCTACAGACAACTGATTGATATATATTTACTGATGATATTGTAAATATATATAGTCACTTTCGTGACTACTATCACATTCGTGACAATATGTATTTATATTTATAGTTTTCATAACTTCCTTTCAAGTTAATTTTCATAAATATCTATCAGCAGTCTGACTTTTAAGTCAGCAGACTGCTGTTAGATAGTTACACCATAACTAGAATGTAACACATACATTCATTAGTTTCTGGTTCCAGACAAGCTGGACAATATAATACATCATCATTCATAGTTTTCCTTTCATCAAGGGAACTCTGGTTATGCTCAGCGTTATGTTCCCCTTGGTTTGTACCTTTGGTTGCTACTCATACTCAAGTCATAAACTCCCTACTCAAGAGTATGTATCATTGCAACTATATACTTACTTTCATATATCCTTTCTAATAAGTATCTATCTGCCTTCAGACTCAAGAGTCTGCTGAAGGCAGTTAGATAATTATCTAAATAGTGCTAATTGTAATTTATCTAGACGTGTAAGTTCTTGCTTAGAAACTTTCCAAGCGTCTAAGCCATTAAGATATACACTTTCTGTGCAAGCACCATAGTGTATATTTAATGGATATGTTACTCCATTTTTAGCTGGTTTCCAGTATGCGTCTTTCTTAAAGACGATTTCTCGCTTACATACACGACATACTTTTTTGTTATTAAATTTATCCATTTTATTTCCTTTCTTTTATAGATAAAGATACATTAAGTATCAGTCAGTATTCTGACTTTTAAGTCAGCAGAATACTGAGTGATAATTAAGCAATGTGAACAATATCGCATATATAACAATAAGTATCTTGAAATTTATTCTTATTGCATTTATTAGTATCAACATACTTTTTATTTTTATTCATATTATCCTTTCTATAAAGACTTGACTTTTAAGTCAACAAGTCTTTATTAGAAGGATACATAATATATAGATTTCATATAACTTCATAGGTAAGTAATTAAACTACATATAGGTATATTTTAATTTATATATGTACTATATCCTTCTGTCCTATAGGACAGCAGAAGGATATAGACATATATACATAAATATTTTATACATACTATTCATTTATCTCTGTACATATAACCTTTGACTAGCATATGTCAATGTTGACCTACTCATTATAGTACGTAAGGTCTAGAAAATATGCTGGTAATTTCTGTAGAAACCCAGTAAGAATGGGCGTGAGCGGGCATAGTCTTTATTGATGCTGACTAAACCTTTTCTAGTGTTCTTGGGTACTGCCTTTGTCTTTCTAGTGTACAGTTTTACCTGTGAGCAGCTTTTGATGTCCCGGTCACCGCTTTACCTGTTACAAAATACTATGGTTTAGTGTTTGTAATTAACTGAACTATAGCATATAATTCTCACTATACAAACATCTAATGAAAGATAGTTAAATAATGGTAGATACCAATAAAAATGTAATCTGTATAGCAGAGGGTTGCAGGAAAAAATTAAAGGGGAAACAACGCAAATTCTGCACCCCCACTTGTCAAAAAAGACAGTTTGCTAGAGATAGTAGACATAACAAGACAGCAGACCCAAAACCTATTAATATTGAACGTAAGTCTGACGAAGGCGACTATGCTTCCGTTAGACGAGGACAGTATTACCGAGCTTTCGTAAGTGAAGGTATAGCTGATGAGGTTGCAACTGGCGATATGACAGTAGCACACGCAGCTTCCCTCCTTGGCTGCACTTCTGCTACTGTCAGTCGCATGCTTGGTGCCTACAAGATTGATACTAGGAACGAAGTAGCTGCAGAAGATTGGGAATTAAGCCAAGATGCCAAAGAATCATTAAAAAATTTTTCTAACTTCCGACACAAATATTTTCGAACCGAACTAGGTAAACACTACGAAACCGCTGACTTTCATGAGAACTGGATTAATAACATTATAGATTCTATAGATAACGGTAAAGAATTATTGATACTGTCACCCCCACGACATGGAAAGACTGAATTGTTAATACACTTTGCTGTATATCAGATATGTAAAAACCCTAACATACGTATTATGTGGGTAGGTGGTAACGAAGATATAGCTAAAAATGCATTGTCTGCTGTACTAGATGTGTTAGATACTAACCAAGATTTACAAGAAGATTTTTGTATACCAGGTACAACATTTAAACCTGATAACAGGTCTGGTAAAAACTGGTCACAAAATCAATTTACTGTAGGTACTAGAACAGTAGCAGGTATTAAATCACCAACTATGGTTGCTGTAGGTAAAGGTGGAAAGATATTATCTCGTGACTGTGATTTAATAATTGCAGACGACATTGAGGACCATCAAACTACAATGCAACCTGCTGCAAGAGAAAATACAAGACAATGGTGGACAACAACATTATCAAGTCGTAAAGAGGAACATACTGCTGTTGTTGTAATTGGTTCTAGACAACATCCTGATGATTTATATAATCACTTACTTGAATCAGATAACTTTACATCAATAGTAGAAACTGCACATGCACTTGATTGTGCTATACCAGAACATCTTGAAGATGAACATATTGATTGTATGTTATGGGCAAGTAAACGTTCTTTTAAATGGTTAATGTCTAGATTACATTCTGCAGAATCTACAGGCGGTAGACAAACATTTGAAATGGTATATTACAACCAAGCATATGTAGAAGGTACACAAATCTTTACTATGAATATTATTGACCAATGTATGCGACCTGACTTAGTACTAGGACAAGTATATAAAAACTTATATCTTGTTGCTGGACTTGACCCTGCATCATCTGGTTACCAAGCATCTGTACTTTGGGGTATAGACCAATACAGAGGTGAGTTGTATTTAGTAGATTTAGAAAATAAACGTGGTGGTGGTATTAGAGCTGCACTTGACCAAATGGCTTTATGGTTACACGAGTACGATTGTAGACATTGGATAGTAGAAGAAAACGGATTTCAAACTGCTATACGACAAGATGCTGCTATTAAAGAATTTACATTACGTACTGGTATAACTGTACAAGGACATCTTACAGGTAAAAACAAACATGACCCACTTTATGGTGTAGGTGCTATGGCAGATTTATTTGAAGATAGAAGAATACATTTACCTGTAGGTGATGGTATGTCAAATGCAAAAGTACAGCAATACAGGCAACAACTGTTATACTTTGATGGTAAACCTGTTTCTAAACGAAACAAGGAAAAAACTGATATAGTTATGGCTAGTTGGTTTCCAATGAAGGTTTTTAGACGTATGCAAAAAGAGCATGCTGCTGATATGGGATTAGATTATAATCCTAGTTATGGAGATTATAAGATGACGGAGATAAATAACGCACCATGGGCATAGAAAATTTAGATATCAAATCATACAAAGAGATAGTTAGAAATGCTGCTGAACTTACATCAGGTAAGTTAGTACAAGAAAGACAAGTACAGAAAGCTAGAATAAAAGCTATCCTCAACGGTGGTGCAGATGGTATAAAAGCATTACTAGGTAATACAATGGAAACCTCTGATGCTGATTTATTACCAGCTCCTAACATGTTGCAATCAGGTATTGACCGACTTGCACAAAAGATTTCAGGAATACCTCAAGTTAGAGTTGATGTTCCTAATGATAATGATTCAGCTAGAAGTAAAATACGTGCAGAAAAACTAGAACGTATTGTTACTAACTATGATGAAAAACAAAACTTACTAGGACAGTTACAACAAGCAGCTAGATGGTTACCTGGTTATGGTTACTGTGCTTGGGTTATTACAACTAAACGTGATAATAATGGTTTCTTTTACCCTAGTGCTGAACTACGTGACCCTTATGATACATTTCCAGGAAACTTTGGACCAGACCAAAAACCAAGAGAATTAGCAGTACTAAGACGTATACCTAGATATAAACTTGCACAGATATATCCTGAGTTTGCAAAAGAAATTTTAAAACAAGATGAAGATGCACAAGACGCACAAACAGATACAGCTACACCATTTTTATCTTATGAGAACAACAGAGAACAAGGTTGGGAAGATAACACATACTCTGGTGTAAGAGTTATTGAATATTATGACATGGGTGGTACTTATGTAGTATTTCCAGAGCGTAATATGATTTTAGACTTTATACCTAACGTATTATCTACACCACCATTTGTATTTATGAAACGTGTATCATTTGACCAATTAAAAGGACAATATGACCATGTAATAGGTTTGATGGCAATGATGGCAAAAATTAACATTATGTCGGCAATAGCCATGGAAGATTCTGTGTTTACAGAAACTAACATATCAGGAGAGATAGAATCCGGTCAATACAGAAAAGGTAGATTTGCGGTCAATTATCTAGCTCCTGGTACACAAGTTTCTAAACCAATGAATAATATTCCATATCAATTATTTCAACAGATAGATAGATTAGAAAGACAATTGCGTATGGTTGGTGGATATCCTGTAACTGACGATAGCCAATCACCTAATAGCTTTGTTACTGGTGCTGGACTATCAGAACTTAACAGTACTATGTCTTTAATGATTTCTGAGTATAGGGATATATTTAAACAATCATTAGTAGAGATGGACCATAAGAGATTAGAAATGGATGTAGTACTTTCTTACTCTATGGGTATTAGTAAAAAACCTATGGCTGGTTTCTTAAATGGTTCTGCTTTTTCTGAAAACTATCAACCACTTAATGATATTGGTGGTGACTTTAAAACTAGACGTATCTATGGTGTTATGGCTGGATTTGATGAACCACAAAAAATTGTAACTGGGTTGCAATTATTGCAAGCAGGTGTTATAGACGTAGAAACATTACAAGATAACATTGATGGTTTAGAAAACATAGCTAAAGTACAAGAACGTATACGTAAAAATAAAGCTGAACAAGTTTTATTTGATTCTATTTTAGCTAGGTCTGCTCAAGGTGACCCTGCAGCAACAATGGCTGCTATAGCTATTTACGAGTATCCTTCAGCTATAACAGATATTATGAAACAGTTTTATACACCACAAGAACCTCAGATGACACCTGAAGAAGAAATGATGATACAACAACAAATGATGCAACAACAAATGGGTGGCGGTATACCTACAATGGCTCAAGCTTTTGGAATGTAACATGCAAGATAAATATGATGTAGATTTTTGGGATATGGTGTATGCAGAATATGGTGTTACAGACGAATTAGATATATTATCTGAATCGGTAGTTGAATACATAACACCTATGCCAGGTATTATTATTTTGATTACAAAGGAGTTTTATGGCAAAGAGTAGACGAGGTGGTTACAGACAACCAAATAACCCTGCAGCAGTAGCTACACCACAAGGTGGGCAAAGAACTGACGGAGGTCCAGGAAGTGCTAAACAACCTCTTAGAAGGCTTCCTGACGCTGATTACGGTGAAAATAAAGCATTTGTTGCACAACAACAAGCTGCACCATTACCAATGCAACAATCTAATATTCCTGCACCAAATGTTTTTGCACCTACCGAAAGACCAGGAGAACCAGCTACAGCTGGATTACCTATAGGTCCAGGACCAGGTCCAAATAAAATACAAGATAACGTAGATACAATACTGGAGGCAATATATCAAATAAACCCATCACCTGTCATATTAGAAATTATTAATAACAGACAGGTTTACTAATGGGTTTTATTTTATATGACCGAAATCAATACTACGATATTTTACGTGGTGTTAATAGAGATGATGCACAAGTTGGTTTATACAAAGGTGCAATAGAACAAAACAATTTAATACAACAGGACCTACAAACTTATGCAGAAAGATTTCCTGAAATGCCTGCAGATGTAATTGCATCATTATCATTAGCAGGAGTAGACCCTAACTTTCAAGCTAATAAAGTAATAGCACAAGAAATATCAAATAATCGTATTTATAACGAAGCTAAAATTTGGCAAGAGTTACAACAACAATATCAATACGAACATACAGAAGATAATATGAAAATGAGTATTGGTGATTTGTTAACAGCAGGTTTATTTCCAGGTGGAGCTAAACCAGGAGATGTTCAATACGGTGTATGGGCATTTGCTGCTTTAGATGCTGTATTTCAAACAATAGGTCCATCAGGTAAATGGTCTGTTATATCTAGTGCAGTTAATGCATTAGCACCTGGACAACCAATGAAAGTTGGTAGGTCACAAGCATATCTTAGAGATATACGTGCATACGATAAATTACTTAGAGATGGTTATTCACCTTCTAAAGCACAAAGTATGTTGCAAATTGATTTAAGTAATACATCTGTAGAAGGATTAGGTAAAGATTTAGGTGGTGCAGGTAATATAGGAAAATTTATTGATATGTTACAAGAAGCACATGATATGGGTGGAGAACCAATATTAGCTAATATGTTTCGTAATGTTATACAAGGTAAACCACTTAACTTTGATAGAGCTACAAAAATAACTTTAGAAAGTATTAAAGCTGAAAATACACCATACTACATAGATTTAACACAAAATTATGGTATGACACCAACACAAGCTAGTGATTTTATTTACAAGCATATTGGTGAACCAATTAAACAATTTGATGAAAATGGTGAAATACATTACACATCTGCATATAACCCAAACAAAATAAACTTTTATGCAGGTAGAGCAAGACAAAGATATTTTTGGGCTGGACAAACAGAACAAGATTATTACAGACCAGATTGGGCTAATAAAAATATTCTTATGGAATACTCACCAGGTAAAGTAACAGCTTCTGAATTTTATGAACCAGGTACAAAAGCATTTGAAGTATTGTCAGGATTAACTGATGCTGGTTATCAAATTTTACCTGAAGTATTTGCTGGTAAAGGTGTTAAAGGTGCTAAAAATTTAATACGTGGATTACGTGGAACTAATCAAGCATTTGACTTAGTACAAATGGGACGTATTAAAAAAACAGGTAAATCTATAAAAATAAATCCTAGAGCTATGGCTGATGATATTTTAGAAACTGTAGCTGATGAAATTGATGGATTAACAGGTACAGGTAACTTAGCTAAATATCAAGATGATGCTGGACGTTTTATTAAAAATAAAGAATATGTTAAAGATAGACGTGCTGTTAAAAAGAGTTTAAAAAAGATTAAAAAAGAAAGTACATTATTTGGTAGAGTACCAAGATTTTTTCAATTAACATCTGACGAAATATTAAACCAGCCTACTAATGTAGCTTTTTTTAAATCGTTAGCTGCTACAACAGAAGATGATTTATTTTATTTAGCAACTAATCCAATTACTAAACATCTTCCATATCAAATTAGAGATGAAATAGCAACAGAAACTGACTGGACAAAAATACAAAGTATGTTTGGTGATTTAATTAGTAAGTCAGGATATTCAATTAAAGATGAAGCTGGACAATTAATTCCTTATACATTACCTGGAAAAATGTTACCTAAGACAGGTTCATTAGTAGTTAACAAAGCATTACGCCAATCTGGTATTAATCCTAATGCTGCTTATAGAACATTTGGTAGCTGGGCTGGTGAAAAAACTAGAAGTGTACGTGAAGTTCTTTATAGAAAACAACCTACAAGATTATTAAGAGTAGAAGATTCTGTTGATGAAGTAGTAGATAAAATGGATAGCGTAGCTAGATATAGACAAGTAGATGTAGAAAAAGGATTAGAGTTACCTGAATTTGAAAGATATTTAGGTTTTAGTTCTAACTTTAACTCTACATACAATCCTTACTTTAGAAAGATGTTAGGTGTAGTTCCTGAAATGGGAATACCTTTAAGTAATATTGAAGTAGGTTATAGACAACTTGCATCTCATTTACAAATTAATGGATATGACCCTACAGAAGCATCAAAAATATTAAAAGAATTTTCTTCTATTGATGCAATGGATAAACAAGCTTTAAGAAGTTTTGCTAATACACAAGCACAAAGAGATGTCCAATTAATTGCAGCACGTGGTGGTAACTGGGAATATGTAGCTAAAGCTGCTAAAGAAATGTTTGAAGGTCAAAGTAAAATGAAAATATATTCTACAGGTAAAAATAAAAAGATACTTCCAAACATAGGTTCTGGTTTTCATGGATATGAAATTAATGATGATGGTGAAGCAATATTTAATAATAAAAAAGTAGTACAAACAATGACTGCATCTTTATTTGATGAAATGCAAGATAACATTGCTCCCCTACTGGATTATAGATTATTAGATAAAGCTATGGGAAGAATGTTTAAACCGTATAAAGAAATAGGGGAGGGTGTATATGTTAGGTCTAGTTTCACATACGATACTAAACAATGGTTAAAATATCATGCACCTTGGGCTAAAAACCCAGATGATTTACCTAATCCTTTTGAAGCTGGTGCTATATCTGTTAAAAGATTAGAAAATAATTTCTTTACTAACTTAGCTAATTTTTATACAAGAAATGTATTTAAACCATTAGTACTTATGAGATTTGCATTTTTTACACGTGTGTTTTTAGAAGAACAAGCACGTATAGCTGTTAAAGGTTTATCAGGATTTTATAACAAACCACATGAATATTTGCAATGGGTTTTTGCACATAATCCAAACAGTAAAGTTGGAGCTATGTTAGAAAAAGTTTCATTAGGTAAATATACAAAAGCTAAACAAAACAATGATGCTGTAGAGTTTTTAATGCAAGAAGAAGTTATAGAAGCTATGCAAAAAACATTTAGACCTAATGACATAGCTGATGCTAGAGGACGTAAACAAAATAAATATTTAGAATATCTTGCAAAAGATAAATCTGAATTAACAATAGACCAAATAGCAGAATCAATGTATGCAGAGTTAAGACATTTAAGAAATGACCCTATTGCTAGACAAGTAGCTAAGTTTGGTTATGGCTCTAAAGAATTAAATGAATGGTTATTATCTCCTGCAGGTAGAGAAGCTAGAATACAATTAATTAAATACGGTGGCAATAAATGGTCAGAAATTTTAAGAGATGGTTCTGTTACTTTAGACCAACATTTACAATTTTTAGAATCAAGAATACGTATTAGTGCTGGTGGTCAAATATCTGAAGGTAAAGATATATTTAAACAAGCTGATGGTACTTATCAATATAAATTAAGACTAAATACTAATACTGGTAATCAAAATATTAGAAAAATGATTGGTGAAGGTACATTAGCTAAATTTGGTACTGATGGTGTTGATGAAAAAAATGTAATTGAGTTTTTTAGTTCTGAAGAAAATTTGTTAAAGAAATTTAAAAAATCAAAAGTACTAGATGAATTAAAGTTATATTACAACAAACAAGATGGACTAGACCCAGGTATGATGACAATTACTAGAAATCTTGCTGATGAATCTACTGACAAAAACTTTCTTGGAATGTTTCAAGATGGTATGGATATATTTTATCAAACAGTATTTGACCATTTAATGACAAAACCTATTGGTATTCTTAATAGGTCTACGACATTTAAACAATTTAGATGGATGTATGTTGGTGAAAGATTTGCTGATTTTACACCAAGATTAAGAAAACAATTTATTAAAGAAGCTAAAGATGCTGCAGTTCCTAAAAAAATTATTGATGAACTTACAGGTGCTAGTAAATTGTATAAACCAGGAAAAATTGATGATTACGAAGCTATGAATATAGAATCTAAAGCTTATGCATTAGCTGGTGTAAAAGAATTATTGTATGATACAAAACAAAGACATACTATATCTGACAAGTTAGTAAATGTTTTTCCATTTGCTGAAGTGTGGTTTGAAGTATTTCAAACATGGGGTAAGTTACTTGCACAAAATCCATATGTATTACGTAAAGGGCATGTAGGTTTTAGAGGTGGCAGTGCTGCAGATGCTTTAGGTAGTAGTTCTAATGATGGATTTTTTGTAGCTAATCCACAAGACCCACAAGAAGATATGTTTGTCATGCCATTTGGTGGTTTTATGTCAAGTTTAATTTTTGATGATGAATTATCAGGAGGAGAACAACAAGTACAAATATCACCTAGAGGATATGTACAAGGTGTTAACTTGTTAGGACAAGGATTTGTACCTGGACCTAACCCATTTGTAGGTTTTGCTTTAAATAAAGTTTTACCTCCAATTGAAACTGCATCTACTAAATTAGGTGCAGAGTATGGTTGGGCTAACAGTTTAGAAAAAACTTTATTTGGAGAGTTTCCTCCACCAGAAAAATTAACTGATGTATTTTCTATATCACCTGTATATAAAAAATTAAATGCTTGGTTACTTGGTGCTGATGAGTTTGATGTTATATCTGATGCAAGTACAGAAGCAGAACGTATGAGAGCTAAAGCTACTATTGATTTGTATAGATGGGGTGTATCTGCTGGTGAACCTGAAAGATTATATAAAGCTGGTAAGTTAGATAAATATATTAACAAATTGTATCCAGGTTTATCTGTTAATGAATTAAATAAAGGTGAAATAGAAAATGCATATTTAGAATATGCAAAAGTTAAATCAGGAACTTTGTTTGGTTTTCAATTTATTTATCAATTCTTTGGTCCTACAGGATTTCAACCAGAATATTTTATTGATGACAAACAAGGAAACTTATGGGGTCAAGCTGTATTGTATGAAGAATATGTACGTATTAAAGAAAAAAATGAAGGTAATGATGTAGCTACATATAATGAATTTTTAGAATTATATGGAGTAGAACATCCTTATTTGTTAAGTCCTAGAACACAATCAGAAACTGGTAAACAACCTTACAGTGTTAGAGTACAACAATTTCAAAAAGAAAACGCAGATATTTTTAGTACACTAAAAGTTAGTGGTTATTATTTAAACATTGACAATCCTTATGAAGAAAAAAATTATAATGATATTATTCGTGAAAAGAATTTATTAAGTCCTGACCAATATCGTAGAGCTGTTAATGATACAATTGGTTTCTTTAGATATAAAACATTTACTAAGAACTTAGACAAAACAACAATACCATCAGTTAAGAAAACTGTTATTAAAAGATTATATAGAGAACAATTAAAAGAAGCTTTACCTGGATTTCAAGCTGATGAATATGGTTTATTATCTCCACCAGCAACAATGGATATATTTAATGAAATGAGAGAATACTGGACAACTAATCCTAAAATTATGGAATTTGCTGCTGCACAAGGATTTGCTGAAGCATTAGTTAAATGGGAAGAAGCTGAACAATTGTCTATACAATACTCACCTACAAGAAATAAAGACTGGTGGTTAACATCAGATGATGTTAGAGCTAAAGCACTTAGGTTGTGGATGTATAATGAAGCTAATGGTATTATTGAAAATTATCCAGATTTTTGGGCTGTATGGACAGGTGTTATGTTAAAGTTATATAGAGATGACCAAGAATACTTGGATTATTTACCAGAAGGATAATTAATGGCAAAAAAAAGTTTAGGTACAAGATTAGGTGAATGGTTTAGAAAACTTAAAGAAGCAGAACCAAATTCAGAACTTGTAAAATTAGATAGCACTTATGCTTTTTCTACTGGTATTGCTGAAGTTACTAAAGAATCATTTATTAATTTTATTAATTCATTTGAACCTAGTACAGATTCTGAACGTAAATTAAAAGCTGAAGCTTTAGAAAGTATTAAAAATGATTCAGTTCCTTTAGAAAGTTTTAGAAATGATTTTTCTGCAGCTTTTAATGAAAAACCAGTAGAGCAACAAGTACAAGAAAATAATAAAATTGCTGCACCTTCTGGTCCTAATATGGGTTCTCCTGTAGTAACTTCTACTTCTGATGAAAGTTGGATTGATAAATCTAGAAGAAGGCGTGAAGGTGAAACAGCTATAACACCTTCTGAACAAACTATAGGACCTCAATTAGATTTTTCTACATATGAAAAATACGCAAAGTTAGGTTTAATTGGTAACGAAATTGCAGTTCAAAATTATATTTCTAATGCACAAGAAAATGGTATTACTATACCAGCAGAAGATTTAGAATTTTTATTAGCAGCTTCAGCAGATTCACCATTAAGACCTACAGTACAAGGAAATAGTGTAGTTTTAAAACCACATGCAGGTTATTTTGTTGCTGCACCAATAGCTGGAATTATAGATAATTATGCTAGTACACAAGAAATATCTTCATATCAAAAGTTTTTATTAGAAAATAAAATAGTTTCTCCAGATTGGTTTGTAGGTTATGAAGGTAAATATGGTGAACCATTAAGACAATCTATTCAATTAGTTATGGATTGGATTGATAGAAACTTAGATGCAACAGAAGGTTCTGATTTATATAAACAATTAATGAAAGAAATGGAAACAGGTCAATCTGTATTTTTCACAAAGACACAAGAACTTAATAATGAATTTAGTTTTGAAAGACAGTTATTTAATTATGGTTTAAAAGAATTTGCTAAAGTAACTAATGCTAACGCTAGATATCAAGAAGGTGAAATAGCTAAACAAATAATAGCTAAGATGGATATTCCTGGTCCATTAGAAATGAAAGAACTTGTTAACGATTATTTTGAAGCTAAGTTAAATAGACCTCCTACAGAAGAAGAACTTAGTACTTGGTCAGATAAATTTTATGATTCTTATAGTTTAACTGCAGCTAAACAACGAGCTAAAAATGAGTTTTTAAATAACTATAACTTTGCATTATCTACTGATGCTTACCAACAATTACAACAAATAGGTAGAGATGAAACAGGAACATTTCAACCTGGTACTGGTAAAGTAGATTTATCTATGTTTGCTATTGATTCACCTGAAGCTATACGTGATGCACAATTTGAAAAAGAATATGGCAAAGTAACTAAAGCTATAGAGAATGGTAAAGATGTTAGAAAGATGCAGCAAGATATGATACTGTATATGTTTGGAGCGTAATGGCTGAAAAAATACAAGAAATAGAAGCACCTGGTTATAAACGTACTGAAACAGATTGGATTATAAATAATCAGCGTGGTAGTTTAAATTTAGATTGGGAAAAATGGTGGTCTAATGAAAAAAATTTATTAGATATTAAAGTAGGAAATCAATTAACAGTTTTTGAAAAAAATTTAATGGATAATATTCTTACTATACCTACTACTGGTCAATCTCGTAATAGTACAAGAATTAATTTTATGAGAGATTTTAATGAATTAAAAAAACAATTATCTAAAGTAATTAATAATGCAAAATTAGGAACTGCATCTCAAAAAACAGTTATTGGTGTTGCAGAAAATTTAAGAAATAATGAAATAGACAGTATTAAACAAGCATTAACTACACAAGGTTTTGATGACAATCTTTTTCCTGACGGTAATATTAGTGTTGCATATTATGATGATAACAGTGCTTATGCTCCTAAAGATTCATGGACTGTTAAAAATGAAAATAGAGCATCTTTTATAACACATAATGAAACAGGATTAACTTTAAAATTAAATCGTAATGGTTTATCTTTTGTTGATAATGGTAATTTTAAAATTAATAATAAAAAAATAGATTACGAATCTATAAATACACCAAAAGATGTAAACATGCGACCTACAGGTGATGAGTTTGACCCTTTTGAAGGTTACAATGGACCTGCATATGATGCACAAACAATGGATGCTGATTTACCCCAATATTTTAATGATGACATAGAAGATGCACAACGTGCAGATAGAGCTAATGCAGATAGTTTAGATAATTATCCTAATCGTGCAGAATATTTTGACCCTTTAGAAGGGTACGATGGACCTGCTTATGACGCACAAACAATGGATAGAGATATTCCTATTTATGAAAATAATATTGCAGAAAATATAGATAAACAAACAGGTACACCAGGTCTTGGAAGGAAATCTTTAGATGTAGTAGGAAAAATATTTGGACCTGTTGATGAAATTATAACCTACACTTTAGGTAAAGGAATACCTAAATTATTTGCAGGAACTGCATTAGCTGGTGTTATGGGTGGTGCAAGTGGATTATTATTACAAGGTATAGCTTATTGGTCAATAGGCAATCTTGCTTTAGCTGCTGTTAAAGGTGCTACTACATTTGCATCTGAATATGGTGGAGATACAACTAAAGCTATGGATGCTATATTATCTGGTGAAGTACCAGAAAAAAATTTTAAAGAAGCTGTGCAAGAATCATTTGGAGAAGGATTACAAAAGTTTACTAAACAAATGGAATATGACCCTTTTTATTTAATAGTAGATAAAGGAATTTTACAACCTATTTTTGGAAAAGACCAAGGTGTTATTGGTGAAGCAGCTTTTAAATATGCTGGTCAAGGTATTAATGGAATTAAAAATTTATTTGGAGGTAATAAATAATGTCTGAAATAGAAACAAATGTTGGTTTTCAAGGTGGTATAAAATCTGATTGGCAAGGTACACAAATAATTTATGTTGAAGGTGAAGGATATAAAATTATTATTGACCTTGGTAGTTATTCATATGCATTAGATTTACCAAAAAATTTAACACTTAAAGACATTAGTAATTATTACGATAACAGAGAAGAACCTAAAGCTACAGATGATGAAGAAAAATATGCTAGAGAAGATTATGGTATACCTACTATATCTATTAGTAGTTTTGAAAGTGGATTTTTAAATGGAGATAAATTAGTTAGCGTACCAGCAGGAATATTAGATATTGAAGGTGACGCATACCAAATAGCAAATAATTTTTTAACTGCTGCAGAAAATAATAGAAGAAAAATTACTTCTAGATTATTAGCTGATGATGAATATATAAATAATTTAGCTGGATATTACATTGCTAATAACGGTGATATGGCTAAAGCTGTTGAAGCTTTTGAAGAAACAGATTTGTATGGAGCTATATTAGAAAGATTACAAGTAACTCAATCACAACTTATAGCAGAAAGGTCTGAATTTACAGACCCTGTACAGTTTGAAAAGAATTTATCTTTATATACAGATATATTTAATCAAACAGCTATGAAAACTTATGGTAGTAAATTACCAGAAAATGCTGTGTATTATTTAGCTGATATGACTAGACGTGGATACTTTACACAACAAGAAGCAATAATGCAGATGCAAGGAGTGTTTGACCCATACGCAGATGTAACATTAGATTCAGGATTAGTTAATGCTTTAAGTGGACAAACTATTAGTACTACTACAGATAAAGAAACTGAAGTTCAAAATTTATTAGATACTTATTTACCAAAACATTTACAAGGACAATACACTTCAAAGATTGGTGAACTTGCAGGTAAAATGCGTAACAATGCTTTATTTAAAGATAATTTTATTAATGAACTTAAAGATAGAAGATATCAATTTTATGATATGTATGATAGAGAAATTGATTGGGCTAGTATTGTGACAAATAAAAAAGAAAATGCTGCAATAACTATGGGTGTTAATCTTAAAGATGATGACCCATTACTAGACAAGTTAATTAAAACTAATGATTATGGTAAAGAACTTGAGTTGATGAGAGAAGAAGGTTTAAATCGTGGTTATGCAAAAGTTAAAAATGACCTTGCTAAAGCTGCATTCTCAGCATTTGGTGAAGGTATTATTACAAGTAGGAGCTTTGTAGGATAATGGCACAAGTAGTAGTTATAGGACCAGGTGGAGCTAGAACAACAGCTAATGATACAGCTAGACCTGGCGAAAGTGAATCTGAATTAGAACGTTTATTATCAGGAAAAATACCTGGTAGAGAAGGATTTGCTGGTGCATCAGTACAAGGTGTACGAGATGAAACTTATGCTGGAGATTATGGTGGCTATCAACCTACAGCATCAGAATCTAATAATGGTAGAACTTTATCACAAGGTTTAGATGTAGCTAAAGGTATGATGTCATTTTTACCAGAAGCTGTATTACAAGAATATGCTAAAGCTTGGGTTAAAACTGGAGATAAAGATGTAGCTGTAGGATTAACTAGACAAACTAAAGCTTGGAAAGATAACTTTGGTAAATTAATGCGTGATGATGGAACATTAATTATGAGTGAAATTTCTTTTATGGGTGTTAAAGCATCTTATAAACAAACATTAGCTGAAGTTGGTGTTACAGATTTTACAGATTTTGAAGATGAATTTACTGATATGGCTGTAGGTTATAATACTGGTGACCCAGTATCTGCAGAAGAATTTCAAGCTAGAATAGATTTAGTTTATGCTGGTGTTAAAAATCAAATACCTGAAGTAGAAAAATTATTTAAAGAAAGATATAACATACCATTAGATAGTGGAACTGTATTTGCTGCATTAATTAATCCTAAAATACAAGATAAAATATTAGAAGGTGACATAGCTACTTTACAATTACAAGCACAAGCTACATCTAGAGGATTTACAGGTACATTCCAAAACTTTGAAAGATTAAGAAAACTTGGATTAGGTGTAGATAAAGCTGGAGAATTATATAGAACTGCTGGAGCTATGATGCAACAAGCAAAAACTATTGGTAGAGAATTAGACTTATCTACATTAGAAGATTATGCAGTTGGTGATATTACTGCTGCTAAACGTGTACAAAGAATACAATCAGAACTAGCATCTACACAAGGTGTACAATTAGGTGCTGCTAAAAAAGATAAACAAATTACTGGACTTATAGCAGATTAGTGTATAATAAATATTAGGCGTTGCGTGGTCCGCTACAAATAGACCTGCATTCAGCTTTCACAGCCTACGTAGAAAGCTCGTATTAAAAACCGTAGAGTAATGGACTTATAGCTTTTAGCTACCAGAGAGATAAGTCAAGTGGTAAAGGTAGCACCACGGCAAGATGCCTATGGTCTTGTCAGATAGGTTAACACATAGTGGAGGTACAAATGGAAGAATTTGATGCACCGCAAGAACATGGTGTAAAACAAATGAGAGAAACAATTGATAGAAAAGATGATACTATCAAGAAACTAGAGGCAGAGTTAGCTTCTTATAAAGATAAAGAAATTAGCAATGTCTTTGGAAAATTAGGATTATCTACTGACAAAGGTTTCGGTAAAGCGTTGAAACAAGTGTACGATGGACCTGTAGATTTAGAGTCTATCGCACAGTTTGCTAAAGATGAGTATGGTTTTGAACCAACAGGAGCTGTTGTTACTACACCACAGTCACAACCTGCACCAGTTGTACAAGATGATGCTAGGTCTAGAGTAGCTGCACTTGATGCAAATTCTGCTTCAGAAGTACCTATGGACATAAATGAGCAATTAGCTGCTGCACTTAAAGGAGCTTCAGTAAAAGATTCTTTGAGAGCCAAGCTAAACATTATGGACCAACAAAAAAAATAAGTAAAAGAATTTAATACGACACATACGGAGGTGTTTTATGGCAGCAATATCGCTGACAGGTAACGCAATTTATTCTCAGAATATTAATAACTTTTCTGGGGAGCTATTCCGTGTAGGTGGTCAAAGAACTCCTTTCTTATCTGCAACAGGTGGATTAAACGGAGGTAAGGTTTTACAATCTACTTTCTGGCAAATCCAAGCTGCTGACTCACACACAG
>Ga0208898_1000298_pt1 | contig 39415 bp, 66 predicted proteins | sample VirMetDEL_Mar_4_FD_184513 | JGI IMG/M metagenome (GOLD analysis project Ga0208898, IMG submission 184513) | Aqueous microbial communities from the Delaware River and Bay under freshwater to marine salinity gradient to study organic matter... | ecosystem: Environmental > Aquatic > Marine >... | reverse complement strand
TCGACAATTCAGCCTCTATTTGCTGTTGTCTTGATAGACCACGCCTCGATAACTCAGCCTCTATTTCTTGTAGAGTTGCCATTATTGACCACCTCGCAATCGTTCGTATTCTTGCATTAGCTGCTCATTAGTAAGCTCTGTAACCGGAATAGCATCCGCAGGCACTATTCGCTTATTGCGCCCACTCCCTCGCAATCGTTCGTATTCTTGCATTAGCTGCTCATTAGTAAGCTCTGTAACCGGAATAGCATCCGCAGGCACTATTCGCTTATTGCGCCCACTCCCAATATTTACCATTGCAGGTTGATCTGGTTTAATCGGTTTAATATTGGAAACGTCGAACAGTGTTGGAACCCTCTTTTCAAAAGCTGCTCGTCTGTCATCTGGAAGCTCTGAGAATACATCTAAAAAGCTTATAGCCTCTTCTCTAGAGGTCTCTAGGGCTGAGTTAGCCATTATTTTTGAGGTATCTACGAGGTCTTGGAACGCCTGACCAGTAAGCTTGCCTTCTCCGGTTATATTATTTAGCTTGCCTAATAATAGTTCTGGTATGCCTTGAGACTCATAAACCTGACCTTGTTCTGTTTCTCTTACTACAGAGGTTGGATCTAACGCTTTCATAAACTTAAACACAGCTGCAAGTTTTGAAGCTGGGCTTGAACTCTCTTTAAGGCTTATCAAGCTATCAGCAGCCGCTTTAATACCTCTGGCATCCTTAGTTAACGCTGTCAGATCCTTGTTAATAGAGGATATATCACTTACCTTTAATTCTGGTTTAGCTGCGAGAGCCTTTGTTGCTTCTATTTGTTGTTTCAGAGCTGGATTAATAGAGTATTGACCAGTTGCAGGGTTGAACGTGTAGCCCGCTAGCTCTTTCTGCTGTGCCTGCTGAAATTCTGCTTGTTTTCCAGTAGCCAATGCTTGCTGCAATCTCTCTATCTCTAGTTGTTTTATCTGCTGTTCAGCTGGGAATAGTGCATTAGCCTGAGCAAGTCTCATTTTATTGAGTTGAAAATTCTGCGCTGCTTGTTGGCCTTTAATGAACTCATTGAATAGGTTTGTCATGTATCCCCCCTATGCGTACCAGGTATTAGAAAGTGTTGAAGGTGACATTAAACCACCGCCCAATCCTGACCCACCGCCGCCACCGCCAAACCCTCCAGCTAAGCCAAAACCTGCTAGGCTCGCTAGACCACCCAAGCCTTGATTGATTGCGTTAGCTTTTCCTATCTGTCCTTGAGATTGAGCCTGACCAATATTCCCAGCTAGATTCGCCAGGTTCCCAGCCGTACTTAATCCTGCTGTACCTTGTCCCGCCGCAACATTAGAGCCAAGTCTTGCAAGATCGTATAAGTTAGCAAACTGTTGTTGCTGCTGCTGTATTTGTAATGGTGCTAGAGCATTAGCTAGAGCTACAGCGGTTTCTGTGCCGCCAGTCCTGCCTTGCGCCGCTTGATTTGCGAATACGCGCCTGGTCACATCGTCTTGTAGAGCGCTGAATAACGGACTCTGACCCATGCCTGCCTGCTGTGTTAATTGTGGCAACACACCAACTCCAAGCTGTCTGAATGGTTCTGTGCGCTCATTAAAGGACTGTAGCGCTTCCCTCTGGAATCCTATACCTTGCTCTGCCGCTTGTGTTTGCGCGTTTGCTGCCGCCTCTGCTGCCTTCTTTTGTCGGTTTGCACCGTAGGCTGTCGATGCCGCTAGACCACCCGCCAATAATGCTGCTCCTGTTGATACCGCCATTCTATATCCCCTTAATAAAAGATTTTTCTGACTCTATATAACCTAGATCTGTATAGATTTTATCTATCTTTGATTGATATTCGTTGTGAAGACTAACCATTATAATTTTTGTTGCTCCCTTCTCTTTTGCTGCATCTTCAAAGGCTTCCAATAACTCTTTGCCGTCCTTGCCTTCTGAATACCAAAAGAATTCCTGTGCCACTGTCTCGCCGCTCATAAATAAAGGGAAGACTAGACCCCCTATAATTCCGCGATCGCTTCTAATCATAATACCGTTATTAATTAGTTGTTCTACAGTATTCTCAACAGTGGATCTATCGTAGTTAGTTCCGGCTATCTCGCAGAATTTAATAGCAATGCTCTGACAGAAATCCATATCTGCCAGGGTTACTGGTCGAATCATGTCTCAGTAGTTCCGCTCACATCCACATTGATAACGCTAGCCGTTCCAGCTAACCCTGAAATTTTCATACTTACGCCCAGAACATGACCTTGTAGCTTATCTACAGTAACCACCTTTCCCGCTGGAATAGTCTCTTTAAAGATCCAGTTACCACCGCTTCCCGTAGTTCCCGTAGTTGTTGAAGCTATGCGCCATAATGTAACCTCTACGTTGCTAGTAGACGTGTTTGTTAATGTCATCTTTCCGATAAACTTCTTCTCAGTCGTGTTAGTTGAAACTAAAGTAGACTCTGAACCTGTTAGCTGAGTCTCTGATACAAAGCTGTTTAGTGTAGTCATTAGTATTTCCCGCCTTAAACTTCTTTCACATAATATCCAGCGATAGTGATATTAACAGTCGCGTCATCTGTCTTAGCGTTAACCCATTTTCCAGTAGAAACAATAAGATTCAGCGCGGTAAAATCTCTAAAACTGTTCTTTAGCAACTCCAGCTTCAATATCTGCTTATCAATCGTTGTATCAGTTGAGCCGGATGATTCGTAAATGTCTATGGTCGCCGGAGTAGCCCCGCTAACATTCCTATCCGCATCAACTAAAATGTCTGTGATTACGAGTCTTTTGTTAGAAATAGGGGCAAAGAAATTGTACGCCGTTCCAGTGCTAGACATGCTCTGGAATTGCGGATCACTGTAATCATACCTGCCAGTGACCACCTCACCAAAACGACTAACTCTCGCCGCTCTGCCAGTAAAAACGTCTATTATTGCAGACTTAATCATTAGGATCTTCCAGGTGACAGAGTATGGCTACCATCACGTCCATTGAGGTATTAGAAGCAGGTGGGTTTATAGTAACACCAATACTTGAACCCTTCGGCAGAACCTCATCTATCTCAAATGATACTCTAGTTCCTTCGGATATTAAGCTTAAAATGTGTTGGTCGCCATCTGTTAACGTCTTAGCCTCTGCGCCCTTATATACATCAGCCGTAAGCGTGTTGCTACTACCGAAATTTCTATTACTGTTAACACCTACCGCCGTTGCATCACTAACCACGGTGCCTGCTGTGGGGTTTCTCAACACCTCAACTATGACGTCATCAGTAGCAGAACCGCCTGTAGATTGGCCGAGAATCGCTATAATACTCGTGATATGCAGGTCTTGATTTTCATTGTTCTTCAGGTAAAGTACAGCGCTCTCATTAGCAGAAGTCAATTCAATAGATCCGGTATTAATGTTGTAACTGCGCCCATCTTTTGTCGCTTTTCGTTCCTCCGCCTTACTGACTGAGAATTTACAAATCTGATTATTCTTGTTGACCTTCGCTCTGTAGCCCGATCCGCCGCCATCTTCTAAATACATTATTCATCCCCCTCGAACCACAATTGAACCTCTACGCATATCGTCATAGATACAGACGGTTTAGCTGTTAAAGCCATTGATTTCCCGCCAGGTATAACGATTGCTCCTTCATAGTCTTGAACGCTATGTCCTGGACTTCTGTTTATAAATTGCGTCCAGTTGTCTCCATCAGTAACCGTTTTCCCATCGCCGCTTGCAGCATAGGCCAGCCCATCAAACACTACGCTCGACCCTGCGTTAGCAGATAGTTTGTCGGCTGAGTTAGCATCAGATATAAGAGTTCCTGTAGATGGGTTCCTGATAGCCCTAATCTGGACATAGCCCGTTTCAGCCGAGCACACTCTTATGGTTTTAATAAAGATATCCCTTACAGTACTATTGTTTTTTATATATAACAGCCCGTTGAAAGATCCTGTTGTAGTAAGCGATACAAAATCAGTTGCTACTAGAAACGAATACCCAGTCTTAGATATGTCTGCTATTCTGCTTTCAGTAACAGAGAAAGTTTCCAACTGGTTATTAGAGTTAACTCCTGCTCTATATCCCCTGCCCTTACCGTCAAGTATGCTACTCATTGTCAAGATCCTCTTTCTTTATGCCTGTCTCTACCGCTTCCTCTAGCACTAGATACAGTAATTTCAGTTGTACTAGCATATCCTCTAGGATCTGCTCTATACTCCGCTCGTGCTGACTGTTATCACCTTCATAACTCATCTTATACGCCACTCATCACTATCTATAAAATATTGGAATACCCTGGCCAGCTCTGGCCTGTAGTACACATACTCACTCTTTCCGTTTATAGTTTTACCGTTACCGTTCACTCTAGACCTGCTTGCATCCTTAGTCATATATACAACGCTATTCCTAACAGGGTTAGCAGGAAGATATAGAGTAGAATCATTAGTCATATACACAAACATGTTATCTACTGCGGTATAGGTTTCTCTAGAGATCGTCTTAGTTGTTATGATTTGCGTTTCAGTGCCGCAGGAATAAAGAGCCTGTATACTGTTCTTGTCATCTCCTATGAAGTCCTGCGCCCAGGGGTAAGACTCTCTGACACCTGTATCAGATACAGCGTCTTCACTTCCACCCGTCCGTAGCCACATATCATGCGCCCACCTACTAAAATACTCAAAATATGCTCTTACTTCAGGATCTTCTTGAAGTCGTTGCGGTATTGGATAAACGAATGGATCCACCTGCGTCAAAACTGGCCACCTCGCTGAACATCAATAGCGAATGATTGAAAGTTAAAAAAGTTTGGGTCTGAGGTTCTTATTTTGAATTGTATTTGCCTGCATGATCTTATGAAATCGTATTCAACCCTCAGATTGTTCTCATCATCTCTTCCTGCTCGAATCCAAGACTCATTAGAAAACGATTGGCCGAAGTCTATGGAATTGCTGATCATAATTAATGGATTTGCTTCACTCAAATTCCCTATGCCACTCGCGCAAACTATCTCAGCGCGCTTTACCGTAAAACGCCCACCCTCCAAGCCAAGCTGACCGCCGTTTATAGGCGCCGTAACACGCTCTCTAATCGTCGTTTGGTTGTTATCAGTATAGACGTTAGGATCTAGTTTTAATACTCTAGAATCAAGTCTAGACTGGATGTAGTGGGTTCCGTAAGCGTAGGTATAATCGTAGGCAAGATAGGGGTATTCGTTGGCAGTGTAGGCGAGTTCAATCCATAGGTTAGTTGTCTCGCAGTAAACCCAGCTTTTAGAGTTAGTCAGGACCATTACAAAGTTTTGACCAGCAAACTTTATACATTTTACTCTAGACCCAGTAAAGTCTAGATCAAAGAATGCGCCAGCTATTGATGGAGTTGTGACGCTCTGTTGTTGGTATGCTGTAGCTCTGTATAGGATCTTATCGCTGCCAATCCAATACATTGCATAATCATTAGAGTCTACACAACCACGATCTATTAACCCAACAGGCATTGAACTATTTTGAATTGAAACTAAAGGATTAGTGCCGGATGAACCTATATAATATGGCTCTACACCAACAGAACCCATCATGTATATTGTTTCTTTGTATTTAAAGATCCTGACTAAATCGTCGCCATATGTTATGGTTGTACTGATATTTTCCGCCTGAATAGATGCAGGATCACCAACATCACCCACCGCGTAACGGTTTTTATCTAGCTGCCATATTGCGAACGAATTAATAGCGACTACAGAACCGCCCGCAACATATGAAGCATCCGTCACCTCTGTTAGACTACCTGAGTCAACATCATAAACATAGCCTTTAGTGTTAGAAGTTATTAAAAGCTTCGTTCCTATATTGACTATATTGTCATAAAGAGACTCAAATATTACTAAACCGCTTCCAGCTATCGTTCCTATTGATGTTTCTACCCCGTTAGAATCCATAGAATAGAGCGTAGTGTCTGCTATCTTGTAAACTACTCCCGTTCGTTCGTGTGTGTAGATACCTCTAGACGCGCCTGATCCTGTGCCATCACTAAATTGAGTTGAGCCTGGCCACGGGTAGAGGGTAGAAGGATGCGATCCAGAAGGCACTGATTCAGGATAAAGGTTTAAAGTTCTTTCTTGCGATACTGCCTTTGACCTTGATGGATTCGAGCCACCCACAACTTGTACAGGAATCGTTTTATACATTATGGGGTAGATCCTTCTTTCATCATGCGTGGTGCTGTACCATACCGACCTTTTCTTTCCTGCTTGTTAGCCTCTTCAATGGATCTATCAAATTTGCCCTGATAAATATTCGCTTTGTCAAAATCTTGCTCCCACAATGCGAGCTGAACAAGGCATCCCCACAGGTACAAATCAGGGTAATCTGTGAGCGTGTCGTTTGATGTGTTGGAAGAGGTTAGAGGTACGATCCTAGAAAAGTAGCTCATTTCCAGTGTATAGGCTGAGTCTGCTGTTCTATCGAACTCAAGTTGTGATGTTACAGTGAAGTATTTTGGCCTGCCTGCGCTATCTTGCACAGGCATTGATTCAGGGCTTCTATAGGCTATCTCGTAGTTCAATGTGCCGTTTACTAATGTAAGCCTACGCATCTTCAAAAAACGGTCAGGAAGCGCCAAGAATCGCTCTGAGGTGGACATGGTTGCAATAGCTCTCAACTCGTTATTTCTGAGCATTAATCGCTTGTCTATCTCATTCTCTGCTAGCTCTATGAAGTTATCTATCACATTAGAAATATCTGTTCTATGTGACCAAGCCTCAATTGCTGTTTTAAGGTTCGCGTATGTGTTTATTGCCATTATTCAGCCCAATAGTGTGTAATTCGTAGCAAGGTAGGTACTTTCTGCCATCGTGCATTATTGCAAGTGAGTTGTCGCAGTCTGGATATGTTTCAAGATCCATGAACTCGCCAGCTGTGAAGGTGCTTAGATATGGCTTGGTTAACTCTAATCTATTAAATAACAGTTTAAGCGCTGGAAGAGTGAACCGCCAATAATCGTCTGGATATTTATGGTAACGTTGAATCCACGGAGTAGAAATGTAGATCTTTCCGTTATCGCTCAGTAGATCCATTAATGTTTCAGCAACTATCCAGGGGTTCTTTACATGCTCTAAGATCGAACAGCATATAATCAGATTAAAATGGCCTTTTTTGAGTGGTCCAACTCCGTCTGATAGATCATGTACTACGTCAACGCCTTTACCGTCCTCCAAATCTAAACCAACGTATTCACCGCTGACTAAAGATCTAAAGTCCTGTGTGTTTCCGTAGTCTTTGCTGCCAACCTCTAATACAGGCCCGTGTAGCTGGCCTCCCATCCGTTCTAAAAAGATCCTCTGATTAACATGACCCAATTGCTTTCTCCCACATCGGCCCTACCTTGTCGATAGTGTAGCGGTCGAGTATATACCTCTGACCTGCTTCTACCTTAATTAGAGCCTCTTCCTTGTTGTTTAAATACCAGTCTATACCTTGAGCGATATCACCAATCCACGAAAAATCCTTGAATTCGTCATAGGCTGGCATGCTGTTAGCTATTACAAAACATCCCGCATTAATTGATTCCAACAACCGATTAGCGCTCTTAGCTATCTTATTACCTACTGGAATAATAACAGCTCCAGCACGTTTAAACCCTTCTATCATTGCCTCACGGCTCCAAGGAATAATTGAGGGTTCTACAGGCTTAGAAATAATATCTAACGATCTACCGTTTAGGGCTTTTAATAGGTTCGGTACATTGCGCAACAATGCAATATTCCACTCATTGCCAAACGTCAGGAATCTATCTTTATAGTGTGCTGGCTGTGTGTCGTATTCGATAGGATCAGGTATTATTTGAGCCTCTCTTCCGGTCCGTTCCTTGATGATTCTAGACATCTCTTCCGAATTGCAGGTGACAAGGTTGGATTCGTTACAGTGTTTTAGATAATGCTCTCTAAACATTGTATCGAAATGATCGTCGCATACGTCAAATATATATTTAGAGTATGGTTCTAAAGGGTTGAATGGCCATCTATGCTTCATGGTCACTAGCACATCGTTGCCTACTTCCCACCCATTATCCTTTAGCCAGTTAAACGGCATTATGTTGCGGTATCTTCCCGATGCTATCTCTTCATTTGGCCCAAAGAAGTTAATGCTAGGATTAGTCTGCATGTAGCATCATTTCCCTTTCAGCGAACCATTCGTCAGCAAACTCTTGACTCTCGTATCCCTTGAAACATGGCGTACCTAGTGTGAAATGGGCTATTTTAGCGTCTGGATTGGGGTCATATTCTCCCACTAAATGATTGTAGTCTAGAGGTATAGCTCCAACTCCATCCTGCGCCCATTCAAATTGATGTAAATATTTACCTGTACAGTGGTTAATCTTGTATGCATGAAGGTTAAAACAGTCTGTATGGCTGCAATTAAACAACATCAGGCTAGACCAATTCTTTTTTGGGTATATGTGCTGGGTATTGCCGAGGAATTTCTTATCTGGTTTGGGTGTGTAATCATGCTGTACAACACTAACGGCACTACTGATTGTACCGTAGGCTAGTAGCTCGTAGATATCGCATCTAACAAGCATGTCACAATCCATAAATAATGCCTGGCCACTGAACCCTGTTAGATAGGGAGTGAGGAACCGCGAAAAACTGAACTCTGTAGACCCATCTTCCATCCCTCTAGTGAATTCTGGAATATTGCGCTTATTGATGGGTGTAAAACTAACTGGCCCGCTAGCCTGCCTTAGTATTGAGTGACAGAGTACATGGTAAGCTACGGTCTCGCGTGGGTCGTATCCGATGAATATTTTCAACATCCGTTTTAATCTCCCTGATTGATTTGTTAAAACCACCTCTATACAGCTTCACGCTATTATACCACGGAAATGATGAGCCAAAACTATGATATCTATAACCGCAATATTCAGGAACTATAACATAACAGGGTATCCCAAGAGCCCCCGCTAAATAGACAACAGTAGTACAAACTGTAACAACACAATCCAATCTACTGATTAATGCTAAAGTATCTTCTAGATCACAGCCTTTTAGAACAGCTCTAGGCCAATTCGTGATACCGTATTCCTTCATCTGATCGTCATCTACAGGCTTATATTCGAGATTAACTATCTGAGCGTCCATATCTATGATGGGTTTAAACTGCTCTAAATCTGTAGATCTGTATTGTTGTCTAGTGCCCTTAGTGCCGCCATTCCAAGCTATGCCAATTCTCGGACCTCTTTCTAGTATTGATTCCCATTGAATGGCTCGTTCTGGATCTGGCTTGAGGTAAGGCTTGCCAGGGAAGTCTGATTCATTTCTTCTAAAGAAGTAGGGTAATTGACCTATAGCACATTGGTAGTCTGGAGTTTCTGAAACCTCAATAGGCTTGTCGCTGAATCTTGTTCCATGAATCTCAAAATCAAAGTTACGTTTGAATATTGACTCAAGCCTTTTGTCACAGTCAAATATGATCTTGTTGGTCTTTTGCAGGTCTTCAAAGCATGACGCGAACATGATCTCATCACCCACACCTTGCTCACCATAGACTAATACCGTTCCTTCTTCGCCGTTCCAGTCCGGCAAACCGTAAGATCTGGCCTCTCTATGTTTAACGCCTAACGTTTTAAAATACTCATCCCAGCCGCTAAAGTCTCGTTTCATCAACTTGGCTAAGCCTTTGTTGTGATGAGCTGCTCTCGATTCTGGATTAGTTTTGAGTACTCGATTACATAAGTTTATGCATTCGTCCGGCCTTCCCATTTGGAGGTTCATCAAAGCAAGATTAGCCATTGCTGTAACGTTCCCAGGCTTCAGCTTCATAGCCTTCTTAAACAGCTTAACAGCCTCTTCTGGCTTATCCTCTTCCAAGCACATACCCATATTCGAGTATATTTCAGGCTCATTAGGCTTTAACTGAGCGCATCTCATAAACATATGGTAAGCAATGCCTGTTCTACCTGCATTCATCATGATGTAACCAGCCATGAATAACGCCATCTGGCCTACATCCGAATCCAGCTCCTTGTTCATCACCTCGCAGCATATTCTCATAGCCTCGTCGGGTTCTGAATCGACTATTCCTTTAGCTCGTTTTAGGTCTTCAATCATATCCTATCAACAGTCCTTAGATATTTATATTCACTAGACATTAACAGCTTCTCGATCTTTGGTAGATCCTCTTTTCTGTTCCAGTCTATGTTGTATTTTTGCTTCCATTCCAACAATACAGAATTTGGAACCGATGCAAAGTGATACATATCATCCTTTTTGGTAAAACGGGATGTGTTCAGAGAATTCTGCTTCCTCTTGTTAGTCTCCAAGATTGGCTCTACATCCTGTACAGTCTTGATATAGGTTTTCTTCGACATCTCATCGTAAAAATGCCATTCAGCCGTTCTTGTTAATGGATCATAATCTAGAAGCTTCCTACTCATACATATTTCCACCCTTTGTTTCTTGGTAAGACATAATTACTCTTTGCCAGTATGTCACACTAGGTGTCTTTTCGTCTTGGGTGATATATATATACCCATATGGAAAAGACACTAAGTGTGACACTCATTACTAGCACCCTCACAATATGTAAAGATGCTAGTTAACCGTTCGCCTATGAAACTGTCAAATCAGTTACTTTACCCGATGCCGCCTCGTTACGAGATTCGAGCGTAAATTCAGCCAGCATTTGACGTTTTTCACTATCGCCAGTCTTAGCCAGAGGATTAAGCTCGAACGGTCGAAGGTAAGCAACTGCCCAATAATCAAGGTCTAGGATTAGCGCAGTAGATACTGAATCACTCCACTTGGCTGAACGCATAAACCTATTTGGAACTACCTTCAAGATACCAAAGTTTGATTTGTAGAAGTCCACCGCTCCAATCAATGAAACATCAGAATTCATGTTGGCATCGGTTTGAAGGGTTGAGATACCGCTAAAACCTGAAATCTTAGTACGGTTGAAAGGATCTACCATAATCACAGTAGGCTCGCCACCTTCTACATAGATCTCTTGGATAATGGCATCTAGTGGAACCTTCTCGAAAGTACCTGCTACGGTTGAATCAGTAGGAGCTGCTACAGTACCACTCGCAAAGCCTGGAGTAGTTTGAGCCGTTCCAGTACCCTCAGAGGTTTTGTTAGTAGATAGCCATGATTCTACAGATGCCAAGGATCTAGCAGTACCAGCACCGCCAGCACTAGAGGCTTGGTTAGATACTAACGCTCTCTCCATATCTCGCTTAAGCTCTTTACCACGTTTAGCGACTTGGTAAGATAACGCACTAGCAAAGCCAGCATGGTTTGATTTGATTGCAGTACCCGACACACTAACGGTTTTTTGCGAGATCTGGCAGTAGTTACCCACACGAGTAGAAGCGCTGTAGGTCTTAGCTGTTGGGTCGTCGCCCTCAATAGCTCGGTTGGTTCCGATATCGTCTAGGGTATCGGTTTGCCATTCGTGATAAACCTGGGAAGCTCCAACTCGTGGGATCGAGGTCATGAATGGGGTTTCTGTCAGTTTTGTTATCGCAGCTTTTTTAATTACTGCTTCTGCAAGTTTCCGTTGCAGCTCAGACTATATCATACCTTTCGGCCAGGGCGCTCTTGGAGGAATTACTGCCGTTTGATTGGGCCATACAACTTGATTCTGTTTTTTGATGAACAGCTTTTATTGCAATAATGACGTTTTTTACCTTTAACATCGCTCAATGCTTTGCTGATCACCTTGCCACAGTAATCACAGTTGCCTACCCATCTCCTGTAGGCTCGTCCTCTAGTCGTTACACCTTCAAGAATGTTTCCATTCAAGCTTGGCTCGGGATTACCACCACCTTTACGTGCTGAGGCTTCCCCCGAATTCACCCCGTTTGCATTTTGCGCAGTATGCACTTTCCAATGACAAACGTAACAAAGAGTCAACCCATTATCGACATCAAATCTCAATTCTGGATAATCTTTGTATGATTTTATATGATGAGCGTGTAATTCAATATCACTCTCACCACAATGACAGCATTTGGCTTTATCTCTGCTTATTACAGCATCTCTCCATTTCTTATGCTGACCACTACGATTTTTTCGCCTGGAATCTTCTCTCCAATTTGGATGATCCGATCCAGAATATCTAAAACCATGCTTATCAGCACAAGGCTTGGAGCAAAACTTTCGACTTCTGAAAGTTGATATAGCCTCTGTCTTTTTCTGTCTGAATTCACCACCACAACCCTTGCATGATTTAGCTCTAGCCTCATCATTCCAGTTTGGATGATTCTTTCCAGTCCAGTTTTCTTTTCGCCATTTGCCTCTGCACTCATAAGAACAAAACTTATAAGTCTTGGCTCTGGCTGGGATAACTTCTTGAGCTTTCCCACATTGTTTGCATTGTACTTGTGTAGGCATAGCCTACGATACTACATAAAATGGCCCTAGAAATCAAGGCGCAATATTGTAGATGATATCGCTCAAATCTTCACGGGTCGAATCTGCTCCGCCGGTTCCGAGGTCGAATTCTGTAACTGTATTAGTTGGTACTGTCATTGTCTATCCTCCGAGGATTAAATTTCTAATAGCTGCTTGTGCGTCACCTAGCTTTCCGGTTTTCCTGAGTCTATCCATTGATTTCTGACCGTGCGTTTTTTCCGCTGCTTCAGTCGTTGCCGCTGGTTTTGAAGACTTCGGAACCGGTTTAACTCGTTTCGCCTCAATGTTCTGTTTTTGAATTTGATCATATAGAGCTGCCTTTCTAGCAATCGCTATCATTCTCGAATCATATAAACCACCAATCTCGTCTTGACTGAATCCAATCTTAGATAGTGAGTCTATAATCATCTTCGCATCAGACTGCTTAACACTCTCGTCTAACCATTCTGGAATTAGTTGAGTATATTTAGCTGTCTCAGCCTCAAATAGCTTTTGCTGTTGCTCTAATAGCTCGGCATCACGTTTAGATTTGTACTCCTTTAAACGTTCAGCTTTGCCTTTTAACTGATCAAACTGTTTCCAATACTGATCTGGGTCATACTCTTTTAGCTGTTTCATCTCTTCCGATTCTAAATTATCAGCTTCCATTAATACCAGGTCTTGGAGTTCTGCTAACTTAGTATCGAATTCAGATTTGTTAGCTTCAAAAGCTTTCCGCTCATCAGCTAGAGACATAGTTTTCTGCCGATAATCGCTCTCCATCATCAATCCTTTAGGAATCAAATCTAGATCAACGTCATCGGTCAACACTTCAAACTCTATCTCACGGTCGCCTAATTTCGCTTTTCGTCGTCTGCTAGGGGCTTCTGTGTCGCTAGTCTTAGACTGCGTTTCCGGCTCTTTCGCTTGGTTGATCTGCTCCTGTTTGGCTTCAGGCTGTGCATTCTGTTCTGTGGTTGGCTCGGAGGGCTCCGCTAGAATGCCTTTCAACTTACTTACTGCTTCACTAATGCTAGCTCCCTGTGGGTTGGCTATGCTCATAAAATTTACCTTATTAATCTGTTAACGTTTGAATTGTACACGCTTACCGTGCCTTCCTGTATATACTGCTTTAACTGCCGTTCGAATGCTGTAATGCATCTCAGCATGTAATACAAATCCTCACGCTGACCTTGTTGGTCGTGTGAAGAGGATTCAATATTATTGAAGCATGTGTTTCTGAGAGTAGACAACGCCTCTTTCAATACTGGATCGCTTAATAGTCGCTTGGCATCTTCTCCCTTGCGTTTCTTCTTCTCTTCTGGTGTCATATTAGGCTACCTGGTACGTTAACACTATTCTGCGCTTCTATCTTAGTTAATTCCAAAGCCATCTCATCATCGTGGAACCGCTCTTTCTGCTGTAGTTCAGCGGTCTTGCCTTGAGCCTTGACTTGCTCTTGTAAAACTTTAATCTGAGCATCCATCTGCTTTAATTGTAAAGCTGCTTGCGCTTTGACTGCTTCAGCTTCGGCTAGCGGGTTGTTCATTTGAGCCTGCATCTGTTGAACCATTAGTTTCAATTGCTCATTCTCTGCAAGTAGAAGCTCTTGAGGAACCTCCGGATCGTTGAAGTACAGATCTGCACCCTTTAACCCAACCTCTACAGCAACCTTTTCCAGAGTGTTGTAGAGCTTCTTAGAGTCAACTAGAGGGCTTCCCAACTGTAATAATTCTTTCTGCTGTTGATAGAAATATGACAGATTAGCTACTTTCTCCTGCCTGTCTCCGCTACCCAATCCAATATCTATATTGCATTGCGTTTTATAGTGCCATGCTGAAGGGTCGATATCTAACGTCTGACCGTGAACTCGCAATTGCATCTGTTCATTTTGATATTTGCTAGCCAGCTCTATAATCCGCTCGAATATCTTCTTAACGCCCGTATCAGCAAACACACGCGCTATAAGCTCTATTCGCATCTGTGACATGTCACGTATGCCTTGGAAGCCTGTAGCGGTCTTGTTAAGGCTCTCAGTGTCTAACCCTTGGTTGTAGCGCGTTATTCCAGTCCTGATCTCTCGCATTGAATCGGTATATTCAATAGCCTGTAAAATACCTTGAGTTTGAGGTTGCGAGACTAGTGGAGTAACACTATCACCCACTGGCCCAGAACCGTCTACACGTATCACGCCTCCAGCTCTAGGCGTCAATAGGTCGTCCAGGTCTACACGCTCATTAACTATCATTCGGTTGTAGTTAGTAGCGTATATGTTGTTGAGAAGCTGTCGAACAAGTGTTGATTTCAGAAATTGAAGGTCAGCTACCTGGTCAGCTGGGCACGTCCCTATTGCTCTATGAGGCATCGGTACAGGTACGCAAACACAAAATGGGTGGTCGTCTATGCGAGTCTTTTCTAACACTCTGCCTTCAGCGAAGAAAACTTGCCAATATTCGGATATACCATCTTCATCCGCATCTATGTATAAATAGTATTCGCCTAGATAGATGAGGTCTTTGGATTTGTCGCCCGTAGGATTGCTATCTACTCCACCCTCTAAATTAAACTCTCTAGAAAGCTTAACCTCACTGTCATCTTGATTATCTTGGCCTAGACTCATTACCACATTACGATCAAAACCCATTTCTAGAAGCTCTGAGCGCGTTTTAGGGGTATATTGGCCGATGAATGGAGGCTTATCGAATCCTCTGGACCTTCTTGCTATGAGTAGCTCGTCGGGTGGGATATTCTCTATACAAACCTTTCCGCTCTTGTTAACTCTTTCCCCAACTACGTCCATCAATCCGGTTTCTTCGTCTTGGAGGATCTCTTTAACTTCAAAATTAGTATCTAGTTCGAGTTTAGTTAGCTCATCCTGAGAGAGACCTTTATAACGTTCCTCGTCAGACTCTTCAGACTCATCCCATACAACCTTAACCGCTCCCGTATATTGCAGGAGAGCATCTTTGAACATATTGTGAAGGATTAGAACAGGATCGTGCTGTTGCATAAATACCCAATTAGAATATTCTTCTTTTTGCTGGGCTTCTTGATCGTAGTTTGGGTCAGTAGAAGAGAATGAGCCTATCGTCCGGCCTTGCGTGAACATTCGTAACAGTTGAGGCAACATTCCTTCTATAACGTCACTAACATCACTCGTTACTACTTGGCTTTGTCCGTCGATCTCATCACCATACGGACGTTGGTTGTAGTAGTCTAGGAGTGTAGCTCTGTTTTGTTGGATCTCAGAACCTTCTCCAAGATACCCAATCGCTTGCGACTCTTCCGCCGCTACAATACTAGCTATTTGACTGTCTGATAGCATTCTCTGATCTCTTTGGTTTCCGGCCTGGTTTTGGTCGGTTTTCAATTTCTTTGACTCGCTGCTTTAACGCCTCGATATCTGCTTTCATTCGTTTCAAGTCCTGCATTTGCTCCATGTTCATGCGATATTCACCTTAGCTTGTACTGGTTTACGATCCTTCTTGTCTGTCCAACTAACAGCAAAATATCTGAATGCGTCCGCTGCATGGGATGACCAATCGTGTAATGGGTTTCTAGAGAATTCTCTCCTGCGCTCGTTGTAGTCCTTCTTGTAGTTTCTTAGCGCTTGAATACCTTCTTTACATCTCTTCTCATCGAACCAACATCTATTAAATATGACTCTAGCCGCGTTAATCCCATTGTGAATAGAATCATTTGGAGCAATATCGAAGTTAATACCTAGCGATCTAGCGGTCTCAATTCTACTACGTCCGCTTCCCAATTCCCTAACCTTGATATCGTGCGGGGCCCAATGGCGGTCATATATATAACCCTTGTCTTGCAGGATCTTTGCGTAGTGGGGCAATCCTTCACCCTCTGCTTCGTAGTAGTCGATAAATCTGATTTCTTTCCCATGCGCCTGCACAAACCATATTGAAGTTGCATCACTAACACCCAAATCCCAAAACGTATGGACTTTTAGGTGCTTCTCGTAGGGTACTGAAGTAATCCTATTATCTGCCTCAGCCTCTATCAGCTGCTTAGAGTAGTACGCGCCTTTAATGCTTGCAGTCCAAGAACATTCATACTCTTGGTTGTACTCGTCCTCATCCATTAACTTTCGTGCTGAGGCTAGTTCATCCGAGTCAATTATTCCTGTCTCAGAGGCTTTATAGACTTGAACATACCAGTCAGGATCATCTTTGACTAACTCATAAAGCTCATGAAAGATAGTTCCACCCTTAGCAGATCCGATAAAGAGCGCCCATCCCTTGCGATCTGATAATGCTGGCCTAACTACCTCAGTAAATAGTCGTGGTGACATATCTCCATACTCATCCAGCACAACACCATCAAAGTATAACCCTCTCATTGAATCAGGGTTATCAGCTCCAAACAATTGCAGTCTAGCTTCGTTCGGATAGTCAATCCTAAGCTCGGCTTCGTTTATTTTAATATTTGGAATCGGTCTAGAGTAGTGTTTAGAGTAATCCCAAGCTATCTGTTTAGCTTGTTTATAGAAAGGTGCTATATAACCAAATCTAGGCCGCTCTAAAGTACAGGTTAGACATGACTTAACTAACTGGTTGATAGCACAAACTGACTTGCCGAACCGCCTATGACAAACTAGAAGATTCCATCTTTTCATATTTTGATGGAATTCTAATTGAAGCTCTCTAGGCTTATAAGGAATTACGATTTCCATTCGATCCTTAGCGGTCCTGACCCTTCTTCATTTGATAGCTCTACTGTCTTACGCTTGGGTGCAACGTATTGAGCCAATTCTTTATACATTGATCCAGCTAAAGGTAAATCTCCTTCAGCCATAGCTCTATTAGCTATTATGGCCATTCCTTCAATTGGATCACAACCCAACCTATCCAGCTTTTCTTGAACTGAAGAGGTTTTCTTGTTGGGTGTACCCTTCTTTCTACCACCTGTTTTTTTTCCTAGTGCCATAGTATCTATTTTAATCTACCGTAGATTAAGCTCCCGTGGGTTGGCTTATTGATACAGGTCTTGTTTGGTCATTATGATGTTATTGCCGTTTATATAACATCTAACTCCATCTAACTCGCCAACTAACCACCTCTTATGCCGTGGTTCGTTAAGCTCTTCGACCCATCCCTCTATCTCTGCCCAAGCTTCAGGCAAAGTTATTTTATCTTGTTGAATTCTAGCAGCTAGATTATTTAACCGAGCATGTAACTTGCCACCTCCGACCTTTTTAGTAAGAAAGTTTCGATTAAATGCTTTGGATTGACCATCAGGAAGTATTGTAAGACTGTGTATATCTGATATAGCGTGAATAGTTCCATCATCATCCGTTGTAACTTTAGCGTGTGGCTGCATATCCTAGCATCTCCATAACTTGCCAATGATCGTCTTCAATCCGTTTAATCTGCTCTCTAGTCAGATCCTTTTCATAATCTGTTGAACCGTTGAAAAACTGAAAGTCGTTATTAGGCTTCTCCTCAAAACCTTTGCTCTCTTGATCTCTCAACTTGTCCAGCGATGTAGCTTTGATAGCATTATCTAACAATTCGTTGTTAATGTCTATTCCTAATGCTTTCAGTACGTTCTCTAGCACTTCTCTCGTATTAGATACTAACCGTTCATACTTGATTAGATTAACTTTGAATTCAGCATTTAACCAACTAGAAACGTTCTCAGACCAGTTACCCAAAACATGAAAGAACCTATTATCGTTGCTAATAGAATACAATCTATCGTTCATGCAATCTATAGAATCGTCTATTGACAGCTTCATATGCCTTGCGAAGCTCACAACAACATTTCGAGGATCTCTAACAATGTAGAAGGCTTGTTCTGTTAGATTGTTTGGTATTAGCTTAATGTCGTTTGCTATGCCGTTTATGTTATGAGTCTTAATTAGGCATGGTTTCTGAAACGATCCTACTGCCATATTCATTAGTGCGGCATTTCTAAGAAGTAAAATATCTTCTCTGTTGAGTTTGGTTAATGGAAGAGGGCTAACTACCTGATAGTAATACTTCCGATGATCACCCCCACCAAAAACCAAATTATTTATATCTATATTGCCGTTACACAAATAAGCATTTAGCAATAGTCTTAGATACGTATTTCCAGATTTTGGATAGCTTGCTAACCATGTTATCAAACCTACAACTCACTCGCTGTAAAGGTTAATGTCACAGCTCATCATAGCTGAACGTAATTTGTTCGGCCGTTAACGTTCCAGCACTTGCAGTTGAATCCACCTTCAACATCAAAACCGCGTGTGAGCCTTTCTCACCCGTTCCTGTGACCGCTGCTGTACCAAGATCCAAGGCTGATCCACTCGTATAGCTGGCCAGTGTTGCATAGCCTGCAATAGTAGTAGGCTGTGAAGGGGTCGCATATGTAGCTACAGCTTTAGCGTAGGGAGTAACGCCAGTACCAAATCCTATAGATCCATCAGAATAGCATTTGAGGTTTGTCAGGTTTGTATCTGGAGCCACTGTAACCTTTAGCCGTAACCATTTGTCATAGCTGTAATCAGAACCAGACGTAGGTACTACCATAGGATCTGAAGTATTTACAGTTGAGTTATCCGCGTTCTTGAACCTAACTGTGCCACTGTCTTTTTGAGTGTTGGTTCCTGCTGTACCGTTTTTTTCGACTATCTGAACTGTTGCTACCATTATTGTACCGTCCAAGTTGATGAGTTGTTAGTTTGAGCAGACCATGTTGAAGCATTGTTAGTTTGTACAACCCATATCTCACCATCACTTATATAAGCGTCTAGAGAGGTTGTTAGGGTTATATTGTTCTTTCGTATCAAGCTATCAATAGCTGCTGTCAATACGTATTGCTTGCCTAATACTGAATCTATACTGGTCGTTTTCGTGTATGTCTTTTGTATTAATGCATCTACTGTTGTTGCTATCGTGAATGCATCTTGAATTAATGCGTCCAGACTGGTCGTTTGCGTGTAGGTTTTCTGGACTAAACTATCTAATGATGTAGTCAATACCTTTGTAACGCCATCCGTTATTATGGCGTCCAAACTTGTTAATAGTGTGTAAGTCCTCTGTACTAATGCATCTAGGCTTGTTGTCTTTAGGTTATTCTGTTTTTGGACTAATGCATCTAGACTTGTAGTTTTAGTTGTGCTGTTTTGTAGTACAGCATCTAGGCTTGCTTGTAGCGTTGTGGTCTTTTGTATCAGGGCGTCAATTGATGTAGTTTTGAGGTTGTTCTGCTTCTGTAGTAGAGCGTCTAGGCTTGTTGTTTTGGTGTATGTTGTTGCTCCGCCTGCTGCCGCTTCAATAGAGCCTAATGCAACTGAATCACCTAACGGTAAACCTGCGAACCCCAATCCAGCCATCAAAGAGCCTCAATAGCTGTATATGCTGAATCCCATAGCGTTTGAACATCTTCTATATTTGCTGCTGCGTCTACATCCATATTAAATTTTACTCTTCGTCTCTCAACTGCTGCAACGTTAGCATTGTATGTGTTAGCTGCTGATATTATCATGTCTGCCATTTGTAACATAGTTATGCCGCGCTCTAATGCCTCTTCTTTTATGTATTGATAGTCGTCTTGTGATCCAAGGTAAGTCGTGTTCTTGAACGCTAGCGCTTCCATATGCTTAGCTCTGTATCTCTGATTAGTAGCTCTATCATATTTGGCAGAAAGCTTTTCATCTACCTGGGCGCTAACTTCATCTTTAACCCAAGACTTAAAGTCTGACAGTGCGTTAACGTCTGCTAATTGTGCGCTGTACTGTTCATCTCCGCCCTTTACAGTAGTTCCGTTTATCAGAACAACAGATATACCTTTAGATTGAAGATATTTTCTTTGAGCCTTAGTTAGCATTACCCCTCCACCATCAGCAAGCCAACTCCAATCATATTGGAGGCTGAGTCTGTCCAACCCGTTGTCATGTCTGGAGTATCAGTTAAGGCCCCATATGTGAACGTCTTGTAAATATGTAGTACGGTCGTCATCCCTGTTCTAACCCCGAACGAAGAAGGCTTGCACATCTCATCCGAACTAAGTGGCCCATTAAAGGCTAGAGCGTTAGTATCACAGACAAACGCGCTTATGTAATCCCCTGCGCTAAGAAATACTGGGAAATGCACTGTGCCAGTTGTCGCTGCTGTGCCCGTTGTGGTGTAGTTTGCACCCGTCAGGTCTTGCAGCTCAAAAGTGTTAGACCCCGTGTTAACGTTAGATACTAAAAAGCTAGTTTGATTCACATTAGTAACGTTGTTAGCTCCGGTTATGTAGACTCGATCTCCGTTGCTAGGATCTGTTCCGGTGTATGTTACGACTCCAGGATTAGCTACTGTAATAGCTGTGATCGTCAGAGTATTATTCAAATCTGATTCAACTTCGTCCGCTGCTGCGTGTGTTATCTCTGCTGACTGCATTAGCAAAATGTCAGGATGGCCAGCTTCATTAATATCATAGAGTCCTAGCCTATAATTTGCAGCTGTCGCAGCTTTCTCGCTTGTGTAAAACCCATAATACCAGCCCGATACATCAACTCCGTGAGGCATGAGATAGAGTGTATCATTTGTATATGATGTGTTTGTAGAGCCGTAAAACATGTAGCTATTCATGTGCCTATGATGAGCGTGTGAGGTATCGTTAGAAGAGCAATTCCTGAACCTCCTATGCTCCGTGTTCATTGTTGTCGCGCCGATAACGATATCAACAGTGCCGCTGAACGTTGGCTCTGATAGTGTAGTTGGTCCTGCGCTAGACATTAATATCTGATCAACCACGACATTATTTGAGCCGTTTAGCGAACAAATAGCAACCATGTAATGATTAGAGCCATCTTTAAATGATGCTGTGAATGTCTCATTCTGCGCGTAGAAATCTTGAAAATCATTGTACCCTGTTACAGAGCTAGTGCTGAACGGTGAGCCGGTTGAGCTACTGGTCATGTAGCAAAGGTCGTGTTGTCTCATTAGCTGTCTAGCCTATAGATAATTTTCAATAGAATATAAACACAAAGCCGACAAAAGAAACGTCTAGCTTTGCGATAGTATGATTTGAGTTTAGATAACATTCTCAGCCGTTAGTGAACAGGATTCTTTACGTGATGAAGTGTCTTACCGTTTGCTTGCATCACAACCTGAAACCGAGAAGTGCGCATGAAGGGTTGCCAATCCGCCAAGATATCAACCCCTCATGCAACCACGGCCATAGGTTGTAGGCCATTGGTACCAGCCAACAGCCCAAGATAGTCAACCAACGTACGATAGCAAGTTAACAATCAGTGCCACGATGGGCATCTTACCTAACTTTACCCTATTTCTGTTCGATCGTCAACTTTTTAGATTGACATAACAAGCTACATAAGTTATTGCGCTTTCTTTGTATTGTGAGATTGTAGATGTACTCTTTCTCAGATCCATTCCAATCCTTCGCATAGACTTCATTTCTAGATAGTATTTTGATATTACATCATGTAGTTGAGCGTCCATCTTCTTCAGCTCGCTAACAGCCTGATCTACAAGCATGTAGTCCTTATCTGTAATCGTAGCAGATCGCACCGTAGATCCTTTGATCTGTCCAAGAATCCCTGGCTTGTAGTTGATATGTATTGAACCTTGTCGAGCCGCTTTGCCCCACTCAGTCAGCATATCTTCAATCAATTCTCGGTAAGCCATCTTTATCCCTCATAAACGGGTAGATTTCTTCTCTGTAGATCTTGATGTGAGATGGAGCAACAAAACCCAGCTTTGCCTTGTCTTGATCTGAAGCAAGCAGCTTGACCGTTAGATCTCCCCATATCATATCACTAGACCGCATGATCCGTATCCTGTGGCCCTGACTCTCAAGCACGCAATAGCTCTTTGTAGACTCTCCTAACATCCACGGCTCATCCTCTACTCTGATAATCTGGCCTGGAAACCTCTCTATAATCAACATATCCTTTCCTCTAGATCCAATAACTCAATACATCCAGTATACGGCTCGAACTCCAGCCTATCTATTCTGCCATCCAGTCTTAACTGCTCTAGTCTAGCAAACTCCTGCCGGAAGTGTGTCGATATGTCCTTAATGTGTCGTTTATGCTTTGGGAATGGATAGTGACTAATCTTCCTAATCTTTTCTCGGTTTTTGGGTCCGTGTATCTCGTCATAGTGATGTGCAAATTCTGCTATGTTACCGCCTCCCCACCTACCACCCCCCAATTGTTCGTGGCATCTCTGGCAGTGAGCCATAGCATTTATAGGATTGTATCTAGTGATGTGATGGGCTCTAGATATGTAATGAGAGCAATGCAGGTATCCTTTGTCATGCTCGTAGTTAATATCACAGTATTCACAAGTCCAGTTTGTTCTAATCCGTACACATTTACTAAACCACTGATCTGCCGGTGTCCTTTTTACCGCCATGTTATCTCCCTATCCTGTCTTTACCCAATTTCTAATTGTCGGTCCCGTTACTCCCAATTTACGAGCTATCTCTGTGATTGTCTTTCCTTCCCCTCTCATCCGTACTGCAATCGCACGTTTCGGATTAAGCGCACAACGAGAGAATATCTGATCTCTAGTCAATACTGGCACAAATTCTATACTATTGCCACCTTCTAAATATTTCCTTGTATCCTCTGCTATCTTGTCTCTCTCATCCTGCTTGCTCTCTACTGTATATGCTCTATGCTCTGCGGCTCTGGTCTCATTATTCATTTTGTTTTTGCTCCCATTTTCTATATTGATTATCTGCTGGGTCAGGTAGTACGTGTTTTAGTTTTTCAATGCTCCACTCTTCTATCTGTCTTAGATAGTGACAGAATTGGTTATTGTCTAGTGTGCGAGTTGATTTTAGTGTTTTGATGTGAGTCTTGGATAGCTTCTTTTCTACATATCCAAGAAACATGCTTCGGCATAAATCGTGGCAATCTTCCTTGTCGTATCCATTCCCTTCTATTGTCATTCCCTTACTGTTGAATAGCTTTGCTAGATCATCCATCCACATCCAGTACAAAGCATTAGCAGATAGTGAGCGTGGATGCTTGTATTCTTCAACTTTGACCGCTGCAATCTTGCCTTCAGTAATTAAGGCATTGATAGTATCATCTACATATCTATGACAGTTAGTAACTGTCTCGTGACTAATCTTTTTAATTAAAAAATAGTTTCCCTCCATGTCTATTTCCTCACTTCCATTGCAATCTCTAGCATGATTCCTAGAAGTTCATCCGCCACCTTCACAGCTTGAAGTAGCTTCCCTTTATCCACTTCTCTAATAGTATTCATCAACGTACAAAGCTTTGTAATATCCGTGTCAATATCTCCTACTAGATCTACTAGATATTCCCTAACGTCCTCGGCCATTTCATACCCTCTGTTAGTTAAGGTTATCTCGTCGCCTCTTCTGTTCATTGATTGAATCTTGCCGCAAGTGAATCCTGGTCTTAATGTTGTTGTCTAGGTATTGTTTTGGTGTGTTATCGTATAACCGAATCCCTCTCTTTAGCTTACCATCGGCGCTCTTCATATATGCTAGCACCTGATCCTTATTCTCGGATGGAGATAGAATTCTATAATCGCCCTTGGTTGCATGTAAATACATGCCCTTAGATATCAACTTACCTCTAATGTAATCCGTTATCGTTAGTTCCTTTAGTGCCGCGTCTTTGAATTGATCTCTAGTTCCCGTTTCTGGTAGCTCTATTCCTGCCATGCCCCTAATAAGCTCTCCTGTAATAACAGAGCCATATTTAATAAGCCCCATCTTATCTAGCTGTTCTATTATCTCTTTCATTGTGTTCCCTCTTAATTTGTTAAATGGTCGTTGCTTTGCGCTGCTGTGCATTGCTGTGCTTTGCTCTGCTATGCCTTGTCTTGCTCTGCCTTGCTCTGCGTTGCTGTGCGCTGCTGTGCTTTGCTTTGCGTTGCTTTGCGCTGCTGTGCATTGAATTAAACAGATAATATCGCTCTTCCGAATGTTGGCCGAAAGTCTCCAAAACCGTTATATTTTGCGCCGTGAGCCGCTATTCTGTACAGCTCTTCTTCTGGCAATATAGAATCATCATACTCAACATCAACTGAGAAGCTCCAATCCCTAAATATCGGGAACGCTTTCATAACCTTGACTTGCCCTTGTTTTGTGGGAAATAGCCATCTATAAGACTCGTTCAGCACAATATCATCTTTCTTCTTAATGCTAGATTCCCCTTCATATTTAAGCTTAACATACTCGTCTGAAGGGAAAAACGACGCTCTAATGTCGGCTTTAGCAATTTTTGAAACCTTGTGTGAAACTTTTGCAACGCTCGCAACAATCCAACTCGTTGGGATTTGAATGCCTAGCTCATCACTCCAATAAACCTTAGCAGACACTTCTAGTTCGTATCTGTGATTGATATCTTCTTCGGTCTTAAGTCGCTTTTTGTTAATTACTGCCAAAGCTTTAGAGTATTTATTGAGGCTGTCTACGGTCTGCGGGTTGTTTAATAGAAGTGAGTTTAAACCGCTATAGTTTAGCGTTGCTGTCCTAATCATATCGATATATCCTTGTGTTTAATTTATAAAACATTAACAATTAGTTAATGAGTTCTTTGCGGTGCGATACCCTGCATTGCGATGCACTGCGATGCCCTGCTTTGCCTTGCGCTGCTTTGCGATGCATTGCGGTGCTATGCGATGCATTGCTATGCTCTGCTATGCTCTGCTTTGCCTTGCGCTAATAATAACATTTACCGTTATTTAATGCAATTTTCACAACCACAAAAATGAGTAACCCCTCGCAGGGCGCTGTTCTATGGGTAGCGGGAGGGGTGTTGTTACCTGTAAGTATACCAGCCAGGGGCATAATAGTAAGACTACCAAATATAAAATCACTCATCAATCACGCTCCATCATTTCAGGGTTTTCAAATTTGTTACCGATAATCATATACGCTGCATAGTAGCAAACGTCATCTGCGTATTTCTCTCCGGTATTTTGCTCCACTGAAAACCTGCCATCTTTGAAAACAACTACAGCATCAGCTATTGACCCATGAACGCAAATACCGCCCAGTATGTCGCCTTCATAAATCTCATTTCCTCCGCCATCATAGCATCCCGTGAATTGACCAACCGATTTTTGGTCAACAAAATAAGAAATTGATGGCGTTACTATTTGAACGTTACTTGATTTATATACAACCAAAGAGCCATAAACCCACTTGTTTTTATCTTCCTGTCTCGTGTAACCCCGAAATTTAATTTCTCTCATTCTATCCATATTAATCTCCAAATCTTAGTAACATAGTGATCCCTCCGAACATCGCTCCCGCCATCACTGTGCTCGTGAAAGAAATAAAAAACGCCTCATAAACACCCAAGCCGCTGTGATACCCTAGCGCAGTTAGAAATAAAGTCGTGCCTGCTGCCAAAAAATCTTTGCTCATATTAATCTCCTTGGTTTAATAAAGTTTAACGACCCAATCTAGGACTAGGCCGTTAGTATAACAATAATTAAAAACCTACACAATGATTCAAATTAGTGAATGATACTGTTTCCGGTTTAAAACCAACTTTCAATCTTCCGCATGGCCCGTTGCGATTCTTTTCTATTAACAATTCAGCTACGCCTTTTTGTGTTGATTCAGGATTGTAATAATCATCTCTATAAATCATTAAAACAACATCGGCTTCTTGTTCGATATCGCCAGAATTTTTTAAGTCTGACATGTGCGGTCTTTTATCCTCTCTTTGCTCAACCCCTCGGTTAACCTGACCTAAACCGACTACGGGAATATTAAGCTCTTTAGCAATGTTCTTTAAACCTTCTGCAACCTCTCCAACCGCCTCTACTTTGTTAGATTTGGCTGTGTTTGGCTTTATCTTCTGTATGTAGTCTACAAATAATATTTTAATACCATGTTTCTGCGACCACTCCCTAGCTTGCCGCTGGATCTCGCCTATAGTGATCCCGCCTTTATCGTTAATAAACATCTTCTTTCTTAATAGATCATTCTGTATGCAGGCAAATAGCTTGCTCTGCTCATACTCTGAATGTTTAGCTATTCTCAGCTTATTCATATCAATATCAGATCGTAACGACATTGACCTGAGCGCTAATTGTTCAACAGACATTTCTGAAGAAATGATCCCGCACGGAACATCACAGTTTAAAGCCAAGTTCATAGCTAACCCTGTTTTCCCCATCGCCGGACGTCCAGCTATCACAACCAAATCTGACTTATGTAGACCGCCCAACTTTTGATCTAGCTCATCTAATCCTGTCCTGACTCCCACTATCCCATTTTCACAGCCTATTGCAGATTCCATCATCTCCACAGCTCTGGTAATACCCTCCTGTAGCGTGTGACTCCATTTCTTAGACTCCCTAGAAAGGCTCATAAGGCTCTCTATGGCTTTGTCTATACTTTCCTGACCATGACTATCAATATCATGTAAAAGCTGCTCACAAGCGATTCTGGCGCCATTTAAACGGTATCTATCAGCCATCTTAGCGCTTAGTGTTTCCATAGCTGAATTAGTTGAACACGGAATAACCTCTTTCATCAATCTGGCGAGGTAAACAGTTAAATCCTCTCCTCTGCTCATCATTGCCTGTTGAACAGTCAAATAATCTATGTGTTCATTGCGTGATATGAGGTTCTGAATCTCTATCCAGATATTGCGTAGTTGCTCATTCTCAAAATATTCTGGTAGTACGTCCGAACTAACTAAAAGTTCTGGTTTTACCAGCGCGGTTCCGATTAGCGTATATTCCAGCATGTCATAGCCTCCTTGCTATAGATCTCTGATTACTCGTGTGGGGGGGGCGGCGCGGAACGTTGGGGGGGGATATGCTCCGCTATTCGCTGCGCTATTAGTAACTAAGTCTAGATTATCTTCCCAGCCTCGATACCTTAACCAGCCGGAAACGTTCTTAGGGTTTGGAGCAAACTGTTTAGAGTCTAGCAATTTTCTCTTATTCGCTAGTCTAATGTCTGTCTGTTTGATCAACTCTACCACATCCAAGCCTTTCATCTTCTTAAATACTTTCAATGCTTCCTGCTTGCTTCCAGTATTGAATCTGTACTTTTTGTATACAGTAGAGATGGCTTTCCAGAATAATTCAAATTCACTCAAAGTATCGTTAGATACAGTATTCTTTTTATATTGGTCTTTTTTTATATTGGTCTTTATTAGTTGCGGGTTTTCAGTATGACAGGTTTCCAGTAAGTCTGATTTCCAGTAAGTCTGATCTCTATCATCTCTTTCTCTACCTAGATCACATCGGACCTCATGTTTCCAACCTGATAATTTACCGTCCTCATGTATAGGAGTGCTAGTAATCCAGCCATTTTTAACTAACTCTTTCCAAGCTGAGTTTGTGGCATCTCTTCCATTAGTTGAGTGGTTTTCGACCTCGTTCTTGTATATTTTCCAGTCTACAGTATTGCTTACTAAATAAACATATAGACCTTTTGCTTGCAGGCTTAGTTCTGGATCTTTAATGACTGAATTAGTCGCTATAGTGAATCCAAGGTTCCCACGTTTTACAGTGATCTCTTCTTTCATGTATAATACCCTCATACGTTAAGGTTGCGGTTTGGGTTGCTAATTGCACTCTATTTACTTTCATTTTGGCTACTCCTTGTACTACAGCCGTGTATTTCGCCCCTAGCCCTAACTAGGGGTTTGATCTTTCAGTTTACTACACATCAATACTCATCGGACATAATTTATAACTGTCTATCGTTATCGTATATTTACTACCCAGATAATCATAAATACATTGTTTAGTCATTCCTGTCTGATATTCACCTACCAAAAACGCCAATCCAAATACTATTAATTGTTTCATTCCTTACCCTCCTTTTGTTTAATATGCTGATCTCGAAGTATTCTGACATACTCTTTAACCTGATCTCTCTTGTCCTCTGGAACCCATATATAGAGCGGTCTGAGTCCTTTTTTCCGCTGCTTTTCAGCGTAGTTTTCCACTGCTTCATTCGGTGTGATAGCCATATTGCCTCCCTATTAGAAAGGCCAGCGCAATGCCAGCCTTTTCGGTTAGTATTTTTAATCTAAGCCTCTACCCAATCTCCATCTACTTGCTTCACTTCCACCAAATACTCTTGGTCACCAAGCCAGTCCAGCGTAACGCATTCCTCTATTGGCCTGCCAAACCATGTTTCTAGATCAGTTGAGTTGAAATCGTCTTTCCACTCCTGTTCTGTAGCAACATCCCCACTGATCGTATGCATGTAATATGTGTTTTCTGGTGTATTCATGTCTATATCTCCTTGGTTTGATCGCGCTGTATTGCGCTCTCTATGAATATAAATATATATGATAAATATTTATGATGCAAATTTTATTTTAAAGTTTTTTATGATTTTGTAGCTCCTTGATATGATTAAAAAAAGCCCAGGTTTCCCTAGGCTATGATCTTAGTGTATTAGGATGCTTCGGAAGATATCCCCACCATTTAACATCACTGATTACGTTCTGATTGATTAGAAATTGACTGCCTTCATACACTGCTATCTCTACTGTCGTTCTCCGGCATATGATCACCTTGCTACCCTGCCTTGGCTTTACCGTGACAGGATAGAAGATGTAAACTCAAGCGATTATCTCATTAAATAGCTTTCCAAATCGCCAATAAAATACCCGCCACCGCGCCCAAAAGAATTGGGATATAACCCAACCCATCATCCTGCCTCTTCTCTATTCCCTTGGTTACTTCTTTCCCGTTGACAAATAGCCTTCCGTTTGTCTGAAAAACTCTTACATTATTAGGATCTACGCCAAGATCTTTGTACTTGTAACGCACACCATTTGCTACTATTCCTTCCTTATCCTGCGTTAAACTTTGCATGCTATAATTTCCTACATTGTGTATTTAGTGTATTAGGATGCTTCGGAAGATATCCCCACCACTTCACATCCTGCACAACGTTCTGATTGATTAAAAATTGACTGCCTTCAAACACTGCTATTTCTACTGAAGATTTCCGGCAAATGATAACTTTGCTACCCTGCTTCGGCTTGACCTTAACAGGATAGAAAACATATATTTGATGGTGATTACTCTCGATACAATTCACAATAATAAGCAGCTGCTAGCGTGTCTGAATCATTCAGTTTTAGCCTGCGCTGTACCTCATCAGCTGCGCTTTGGCTTCCCCAGCCTTCTCTCATCAGTTTGTTAATGAGATCCATAGGTTCGTCTAGTCGGCACTTCAAACACATCTCATAGCCTCTTAGCTCGTCTTCTGAGCTAATCTGCAACCCGCAGTCTGTACAATCCATGTCTAAATCTCCCTCGTTTCAAAACCCATTTCAAAATAAATTGACTTACTATTACAATGATAGCCGCCTTCAACATCCCTGTAGATCAAAGCGCTATAGCAATGCTGCGCGTTCATCTCTATAACATATCTAACTGAGCCTACATCAATCACAGCTCTATTGAGTTTTTCGTTCGCTATCACATTAAAATCAAACATCCCTTTTGATCTCCTTGTTGTACAACGCAATGATAGTATTGTGCGTAGTTAGTCTGGGATTGGTCACTAATCCATCTCGTAGATTTTGAAGAGTCTTAGTGTTTAATCCTGTCACCTTGTTAATACGATAGTTGCTCCATCCTGCTTCTTTCAGTTCTGCCATAATTTGTTGATAGTTCATTTTGACACCTCCTTGTAGCGAGTATAATTAATAGTAGTAGTTATTACTAATAATATAAAGTAATAGTAGTAGTTACTTTTTATGAGAACACGTTATTTCACAATTATAAATTACAACGTTATAGTTAGATCATACCAACACGACAAGGAGATACATAAATGGACCTGATCAAATTCATGCTTTGCTTGCCCCTTCTAGGGTTCCTCTTCACATCTCGGGCTATGGACGGCTTCTCAAATGCAACGTCACAACCAGTTAAAGACAACGCTTAGGCACAAATGGTACTCGTCTGAGTTAACAGTGGGTGGTTGGGCTGTAGCTACATTCTACGGACCCTTCCACAGATACCGCGCTACAAAAGCTGTAGAGGATTGTAAATTAAAGGCTGCCATTATCTTAGTTAGAGAAATGGCAATTGATAAAACAAATTTAGTGGAGATATAGAAATGGAAAAGACTCATTACAGAAAAGCTTTCAACTCGCCCTACCTCAGCTCGGCTGACATTGTAGAGCCTACTGTGCTTACAATATCTCAGGTGAAGCTTGAGAGTGACAAATCGAAGAAATCCAAGGATCTTTTCAATACTGCATACTTTGTCGAGAAGGAAATTCGACAAGGTGAGAAGCTGAAGCCCATGATCTTGAACGCAACAAACAGCCGGACCCTTGCAAGCCTCAGTGGGTCCAAGTTTATAGATGACTGGCAGAACCTACCTGTTACGGTTTATGTAGATAGCTCAGTCCGGTTTGGCAGAGATACGGTAGAAGGTTTACGCATCTCAACAGAGAAGCCTAGAACCACCCTGCCGCCTCTCGTGCCAGGCTCTAAGGCATGGGATAACGCTAAAGCGGCTTTTCAGCGTGATGGCAATCTCAATGCGGTTAAGAAGAGAATGACTATCACTCCCGATCTTGAGCTCCAACTTGTGGGAGAATGTCAATAATGCAATTTCACAACGTTGAACAGAATAGCGACGAATGGTATTTACTGAGGGCTGGCAAGCTAACAGGCTCCAGCTTCGGTAAGATCATGGCGAATGATGGTAAGGCTTTCGGCGAACCAGCTAAGAAGCTAGCCATGACAATAGCTGTAGAACGCATCACAGGCCGCCCTGCTGGATCTTCTTACTCGAATGATCATATGGAAAGAGGCCACGAACAAGAGCCTGTAGCGCGAATGGCTTATGAAGACCGAACATTCTCAGAAGTAACAAACGGCGGATTCTTTGACTGTGGCCTGGTTGGTTGTAGCCCCGATGGTTTAGTGGGAGATGATGGATTGATCGAGATTAAGTCGGTAATAGCTAACGTTCATCTTACCAACCTGAAGCGTCAATCGTATGACCCTGCCTATAAATGGCAGATTATTGGCAACATGTACCACACTGGCAGACAATGGATCGACTTCGTTAGCTACTGCGCAGAGTTTCCAGAAGACAAGCGCCTGTTTATATGCAGGCTACACATTAACCAAGTGAAGGAGGAAGTGGAGAGACTACAAAGGAGAGAAGAGAAGTTTTTTAAGTTAGTTGAGGACTATACGCAAATTATCGAAACATACGATTATGAGGTGACAGCATGAACCAGAAAGACAATAGTGGAGCATTATTCAGAAACAAGGAGAAGGAGAAGGATACACATCCAGATTACAAAGGGCAGGCTATGATTGATGGAGTTGAGTATTACATTTCATCATGGCTTAACGAGAGCAAGAATGGCGTGAAGTATATGTCATTATCATTTAAGGAGAAGCAAGAAGGAGGATATGGGACAAAGGAGAGCAACAAGCAGGAAGCTTTTGACGACGATATGCCATTTTAATTAACTGAGGGATCATGTAGTACCCTCTCCCACTCTAACAATTCAAGGAGAGTCACATGATAGGACGTAACGTATGTAGGGAAGAAGTAGCAGATATCATTAGTAAATATTTTCTAGCGGATAGTTTCAGCGAGCAAGTAGCGCTAACAGATATCATTATGGATCAGATCACATCAATAGAATTACGGGATCTGACTGTAACTAAAATTAGAGATGTAATTGAACAGGAAATAACGGTCTGGATGAGAAACAAGGAGGATCTAAAATGGATGACAGGAAACTAACAGGAGTTGATTGGATTTGTCTTTTATTAACGGGTGTAGCGATTGTTTACTGGTTGTTCAGATTGGGATCTTACTGATCTATCTAGTAATCATAACTTACATAACACATTGGATATTCACTGTGCGGATCTGTAGACGCTGTGATCTGCACAAGATTCTTAAACGAAGGAGGAAGAAAAATGGAAGGAAGACTAGAAAGAGCCGCTAACGGATTCTTAGACATATTAACATCACGGATATTCTTAATTGTAATGACGCTGGGTGTAGCTTATTGCACTAGCTCATTTGCATTCGATTATGGATCAAACTTCGACCCTAGATACTCGTATCTATTTGCAATCGCCCTATTCTCTTTGACCTTCTTCTACGCTAAGAAGCTGCCAGGCTGGTTATTAAAGGGGATGTCTGCCATCGCAACTGTTGGATTGTTAGTATTTACGATCTTCGTGTCTTCAGCTGCGTGGTTGAATGCAGGTACAAACAAAGCTGATCCTGAGATTGCTGTGATTAGAGATACTATAGACGATCTGAAGGACCAAATATCAGCCAGGAATCTAGAGATAGCCACCCTGCTAGCCACCCAAAATCCTTGGAACGCTCGAAAAGTCGGAGACCAAAAGGCTGTGCTTGAAGAGAAGCTCAGCAATGCTAGGGAGCGCTTGGCTAAGCTAGAATCTAAGAATGGCAGGTTTGAATCTGGCGCTATGGCTGTGTTTGGGTATCTATCAAAGCTCACTGGAAAGCCTGTTGAGATTGTTACGCTTATTACAATGTGGTGCTTGACATTCATTCTGGTCTGCATGGAAGTTAGTTTAGGAGCCGCAGCGACTATGACATCACGACCAGTAAAACAGGTTAAAAGTGAGTCAAATGATTGGGCTGAGCGTCCGGTTTCAGTACTAAATGGCCCAAATAGTACCGAAACGAGTACTAAACGGGATTCAGTACCGCCTAACCGTACCGGAACAACCTCAGATAAGTACCGTACTAAAATGCGTACTGCCATCATTAACAGGTCAGTACCAAACCTGAAATACGATACTCTGGTAGAAAAGTGTGGCGGCTCCAAGAATACGGCCAAGCAGGTTTTGGAAGAGCTAGAGGGTAGGGTAGTAGCAAGGAATGGTAGATCATGGGATTGGTTGAGCGAGGTGAAGCATGGATAAATGGAATTTGGTAATACTGGCAGTCTTAGTCGTAATTATGGGTACTCAACTGAATAGCATGAATCAACGGCTGGATCAGATTGAGATGTTTCAACAAATGTCTGAATGCATGAGAGGTTTACAATGATAGAATGGAGTGGAGTGTTTTTCGTGACCGGATTGATATTAGTCTTCTTCTTGTGCAACCTAATATCAGCGAAAAGGAAGATAGACAAGTTAACACATAGACCAATGGCAGCATACAAGGAGTTTTGCGAATATGAAAAACGAAATAGAAAAATGTAAGAGGTTTATCAGAGAAAAGGGGGTTCCGGTTGCTGTCGGAATCCTGATAGGACACATGAACTGGCATGTGTGGGCATATGAAAGAGCAGTTGATGGTTTCTATTATATAGAGTCTGAGCTAGGACAGGAAGAACCTAGAACATTTTGGAATAAGATTAACCCGTTTGATGGAAAATAAGGAGATTGATATTATGAACATGCTTTACTTGTTAACTGGTGTTGTAGGAGTGTTTGCTATACCTTTCATGCCGCCCATCGGGTTTGCTCTGGCACTATTCGGAGGGTATAAATTAATCATGGGGGATGACTAATGAGGTTTAGCGAATTTAAACGCAATGTTGAGGGTTGGGCTATTGTTAGAGGTATCTATGATCAGTCAACAGAGGCTCATCAGAAAGCTAAGGCGTTGGAAGAGATAGGAGAGTATCTAACGGCAAGCAGTATGCTTGATAGAATGGATGCAGTAGGAGACATAGCGGTATGCATAGTCAATGCTGCGAGGTTTCAAAATCTGTTTGAATATGAGTTTAAACTGGATAGCTTTGCTCACAGTGGAATTGGGATGTGCGCAAAGTGTGTTATAAACGGTTCCTACCGAGCTGCTATGAGAGCATTATACGCGCTGTGTGAGTATAACGGATGGAAGCTTGAGGACTGTTTCTATATAGCTTGGAATGAGATTAAGGATAGAAAGGGAATAATGGCAAATGGCCTCTATGTCAAATGGGATAGTATGACTGAGGAACAGAAAGAAGAGTTCCGACAACGTGACATGAACAATACGCTATTGAGGGGAGTCTAACGAGTTAAACCTTTAGCCTTTTCGACCGTCCGTAACCCAGCAACACCCATCATGGCTAGTGATAGGGTAAATAGAGCATCAGGGTTAGCAGTATGGATGATCCACCACGGACTAACGAGAGGCGCTAAAATGAAGTTTATTGCTATACCTGTACCACATACCCAGCCAATCATTGGCCTCCAACCAGCAACGAATACGGTCCTGTGAGTGGCTTCTTGTTTGGTTATCTCAGCCTGCAAACCTTGTAATTTAGCCTGAACCTTGTATAGAGTCTGTTCAGCTTCTAGCTTCTCTTCAGTAGACGTATGTATATCATCAATGATGTTACCAATCGCCTCGATAGGAGCCGCTGCTGTATCGCCCAATAACTTAGAAAAGAACCCCATTGCTATTCACCGTAGTTATCTAACCATATTTGAGGGTTAACGTGCTGGCCTTCTATCCATATCTCTAGATGAAAGTGGTTTGTTATGCCTGGGTAGACCTTTCCTAAATCTTGGACTATTCCCAATGGTTGGCCTCGCATGACCTTCCTACCAGGCTGAACAAGTGGATCTAAATAAAAGAACTTAGCCATAGTTTGATCATCTACTTGGATCTCAATTAGCTGATAATCGCCTTTTGGACCAAGCCTAGAGTAGGGATATCCAATCCGGTTAACCAGGCCAGAAACAGGTGAGAGTAGGGTAGAGCCAGGATATGCAGCATAATCTATGCCTCGATGACTACGATCGCCTCTAGCCGCGCCATAGGATCCAGACCCGTGTTTGTCAGTGGTCCGGTGAGGTGGTATTAACGTTAATGATTGCCTCAAATCGTGAATCCTCTACATCAGTTAATCTAGATTCCAGCTTCTCTATTCTCTGTTTCAGCTCTTCTACTCGCTCATCCGCTCGTTTAACAATCGTTTTCTGAGCTATTCCCCAACCAGTAACAATGCCGATTATATAAAACGCCGCATGTGATCCGCCGCTCGGCCCCGTGAACATCTCAAGAAAATCCATAGCTAATCTCTGAAAATGTTGATAACGACTTCAACTTGGTGTGTAAGGATATATAGCCATGTAAGGATAGATAAAATAATATGGCCGCCTATAATAATCCATTTATAACTAGATGGAATAAAATGTGACGCATACCCACAAAATGAGCATAATATAAAAATTCCGATCAAGTATAGAAGGGCTTTCCTACCGCGCTCATTCTTCGACGTACTCAGCAACTTACTAAACTGTACCGCTATTACTGAGTAGCCAAGGATTATTGTCCATAATATAAATGATGGTATTTCGTGATCATGCATATCTTAATTTTAGATTATTCTTTGCACTAATCAAGCTATTTCTCGCTTCTCCCTATCTCGATCCAACGGTTAGAAATTGATGAAGGTACTTTCTGGAATGTGACAGTCGTATATGCCGCCGGAGTGGTTAGATTCACGCTACCAGCCAGCATGAACGTGGAACTATGTACTAAAGTCGTATTAGCATCAATGATGACAAGATCTACAACCTGTCCATCATCACCATCATCAAACGCGGTAATCGAGGTGGCCCCTGTATTCTGAGTGTAAATAGTTGCAACACCATCCACGCTTGGAGTGGTATCACCATCGCTAACCATTGTCCAGGATCTAGCGTTTTCTTTTAGATAGGTTCCCAAATCGTCATTGAATCTTGCTATCTCTGTGCCAGTGCTGCTGAAGATCCTTAGCCCAACACCAGCTTGAGCTAGTATATAAGGCTGTAACTCTTCTGCGTCTGCGCCATCCGTAGGGTAGAAGGCAAGTCTAACCGTTTTGGATGTACCTCTTGCTGCAAATTGACCAACATAATTGCCCACGGGATCAGTTAGGCCAACCTTATGCCGAAAAGTAGACCCTGCTGAACCTGTACCGATTAGGAATCTACCGTACTCATCAATCTGATAGATAGTTCTGTCTGCTGTATCAATCCATGTCCAATCTACTCCACCATCCGAAACGGTGCCTGTAGTATGAGTTGGTCCTGTCGCTCCGGTCGTACCCGTAGACGCTGCTACATAATGTTGATCATCATTCGTTCTATAATCGCCGCTTGATACAGATTCGCCAGTCTTCCACCTCTCATAGTCGCCACCTATCGCCGCCCAAGGAGCCAAGCATCTAAGGGTTTCTATCCAGTACGATCCGCTACTTTCTTTTGTGAATTGCTTGATTGCGCCACCTCGCCACCCATTCTTATTAGTAGCTGAGGCGTTTTCAAATTTACCGGCTGTCCATACCATTGACCCCTTTCTCTGGCTCGCAGAAGTAGTGCCAGCGCCGCCGAAGTTGGATAACTGCAAAATCGCATGGTGGTCACTTGCTATTAACCAGTGCGTATCGCTTGCAGCTGTATCTTTTGATATGAGACCTACTTCTTTAGTAGTCTCTCCCGCTGAGTTGAAACTATTGATCATTGAGGCGTCGAAAATTACAACATCCGTCGGTAGAGTGGCTAATAACGTTTGAGGGTCGTATTTAGTGTTATAGGGAATGTGTATATATTTATATGCAGCCGCAGCCACCAAAATAACCGCTGTATCATCAGTAGAGCCATCACTAACAGATCCAAAATGCTTTACGCTGTAGTAGTCGTTAGGGAATAGTCCTTTAGCTTGATGTGTAGCTAAATCAATATAGGAACCTCCATCATCCGTACCAGTAGCCGCTGCCACAACATCATATTCATTACCGCCTCCATCACCTATGGTAGTATAGCCAAGCGTTCTAACGTGATCCCCTACTGATAGAGTAGTGTCTGCAACCATCGCTGCTACAGTTTCAAATATTATCTCATTCTCTGCTTTTATTGCCGCCTGATCAACTGCATCTATAACCCAATCCGCGTTGCCTGTTGTATTTGCGTCTGCGTCCGTAGAATTTTTGTATAGAACGATCTTATATTTCTGGTTAACGTGTGGGATAAATCTAGTCGATCCGTCCGTGGTGGGATAACCTGAACTATCTAGCTGACATTTTGCAAGCGTGGTTCCTCCGGTTGAGTCTGTAGCCATATTAAAAGCTGTAGTCGTGCCGGATTGATAGAATTTGAGATAATAGCTGCTGGCTAGATCTCCCGTACTTGTTTGGTATTGAGTCATAGTTCCAGAAATTGGAGTCCAAGCCATGATTATTCCTCTTCAGTTTTTAAAGCATCAGCGACACGTTTCTTTAATTTCTTGTCTTTCAAACCATCAGTCAATAACTTAACAGAGGTGAAAACAGGGGCGGGTACTCCGCTCGATCCACTTACAGCAATGTCCATCAATCCAGCTAATACCGTAGCAGTATTGGAATGATTAACAGATCCAGGAGGTGAGGTTAGAACCACTTTTGCTACATCATTAATAGTTCGTAGTTTCTGGGCTCCACTCTTGCCAAATAGAAGATCTAATTTTCCATTTCTATCTAATGCCATTAACTCACGATCTAGAGCCGCAGCCGAAACAACCGGATCACCTCTTTCATTGCGTGCTACGTTTTTAGTCATCTGGTCTTTTAGGTGTCTCAACGTTGAACCCTGTAACTCTCTCCACGCCTGCTTTCCTTCTTCGCCTGCATTTTGTAGCAGCTTTCTGAGGTGGTAGGTAGATTGGTAGGGGGTGGCTGAGGATATTACCGACTTCCTGACAACATCCTCTAGAGCGATCTTTCTGTCTACGGTTCCTCGCTTGGTTGTTAACAGATTGTCTATTAATCCAACGTTCTCGAACTTCTCCGCATAATCAAACCTAGCCTTTCTAGCTGCCTTGTATTTTTCACCTCCCTGTCCTTCTGTGGAGGCATCTATGAGGTTCTTAAGGTTCGTGGCTATCCTCACATCATTAGGATCTGCATCGTTTACATTGCGGTTTATGAAGCGCCTAACAGCTTCAGCCTCGTTTAAACTCATTTGGCGCAATGATAGAGTACCTTCTTCAAATGATCCTCCAGCGACCTCCAGAACCTCTAATTGACGTTGTGTTTTGGTCATTATGCTATTTTCAGCTCGTTCTGCTCTATTAGCGTTCAAGTAGTCAGAAAGAGGGTTCAGATCTACCTTTCTACCCATCTCTCCGGCCTCTCTAGCCTGATTGTAGAGCGTTCTAATCTTAGCCTTATCTTTGGCTGCATCGGCTCGAATCGCTTTAACAACAGATTCCCCGATCTCTAAAGGGTAATATAATTCTGCTCCAACCTCGTCTATGAATGAGTCAAAATTCTGTATCAATTGGCTGTTCTGATCTGCAAATCTCTGTCTTAATGGTTCGCCAACATCCTCTAGCTTTGCTGTTTCTCTCTCGAATCGTTGCTGATCAAATTCTCTTGTAGATTGCCCCTTGGTTAGATATATGGGTACTGGTAAATTCTTTGCCGCTTCAGCTCTAATCTGTGCATCACTCAATGCTTGAGCACCCACAGACCCCAAAGGAAGATTGGCAGATTGTTGATTGCGGTTGAAAGCCTGCTCTCTCACAATCTTAGCCGCTTGAGCCAAATTATCATTGATTACCTTAGTCTTTGCTGGGATAACCTGCAATCCTGCTCTCCCCAGATTTTTTAATGCTTGTTGCTCTATAGCTAGTTGTGGGATCATCGGAATATTTCCGAGTAATTCGCTAATAGTCTGCGTATATTCTCTTCCCGCTTCTGATTCTGGCATGAAAGGTCTTGCAAATTCAGCCGCTCTTTGCTCGGTTAACTGTCTTATTCTGTCCGCGTCAAACTGTCCACTAGCCGCCTCTTTAACCAGGCTTTCCGCGAGTCCACCAACATAGCCATAACTGCCAGCAAGACCGCCGCCAACCAATGCTATCCCAGTTTCAAACGCGCCTTTTAATGCATCTCCAACCGTTCTAGTCTCTGGATCTGGCTCTGGTTGGCTAGGTACTCCATCTATATTGGATGCCTGCTCAGCTGCCCATTTTGGGTTTACAACGTCTAGACCTCTCTTCGACAATTCAGCCTCTATTTGCTGTTGTCTTGATAGACCACGCCTCGATAACTCAGCCTCTATTTCTTGTAGAGTTGCCATTATTGACCACCTCGCAATCGTTCGTATTCTTGCATGAGCT